>Ga0207657_10004616_pt1 | contig 14554 bp, 13 predicted proteins | sample KBSC33metaG_FD_184316 | JGI IMG/M metagenome (GOLD analysis project Ga0207657, IMG submission 184316) | Corn rhizosphere microbial communities from Kellogg Biological Station, Michigan, USA - KBS C3-3 metaG (SPAdes) (version 2) | ecosystem: Host-associated > Plants > Roots > Rhizosphere > Soil ... | reverse complement strand
GGCCGAGTGCACACAGCGGCGGGTGCCCCGCAGTCTTACCGGGTGCTTGAGGTGGAGCATCTCGTGATACACGATGTACTCGACCGCGAAACGGGGAACCCTGGGATGATCGAAGATGCGGCTCACCACGATGGCATTGTGCGCCGGGTCGTAGTGGCCGAGGCTATTGCGCGCGTGGTCGCGGCTCCAGGTCATCTGCGGGCGGGCCATGAGGCCATGGAAGAACCTTTGATTGAGATCTTCAAACAGCGCTTCCAGGTCGTAGGTGCGGCCCTGAGCCGAGTCCAGATGCTTACGTCCGCGCATCTGCCGCACCAGGTGGGCCTTTCGGCTGACATGATGGCTGGAAACGTACTTGCGATAACGGGTCGCGGCCTCGCGGTCAATCGGCCGGCGGTACATCTTGGCCAGCAGGATGTGGGCAATGGCTTTCAACACGGGCGCGGGAGCGCCCTCGAGCAGATCCGAGAGGCGCACCAGCAGTTTGCCTTCACGCATTCGGATGGTGTTCTTGATGCTGGTGAACGGGAAGAATTCCACTTTCAGTCCGGGCAAGGCAGCGTCCGGAAGAAGTTCGCGATACGCCTGCTCAAAGATTTGGAGAGGGTTGTGCCTCACGTCCAGCTAGAGTAGCACGAGAAAACTTCTTACCGCGCTCCAGCATCAACGCTTCGCCGGCTTCTTGCGCCTGGCTTCTTCCTGTTCGGTCAACAACTGGCGGTGGTCCTGCACGCTGCTGTCCAACGTGTCGAGCGCGTTGGAGAGCAGGAATTCGTATTGCCCGGTTTCTTCCTTTTTGGCGGTGGCGTCGTCCTGCAGGGCACGCAGCTTGGCCTGGAACTCAGTGTCGCCTTCGATGACAGCTTTCAGCGCCTTGCGCAAGTCCGATTTGCGTTCGACGTAGGTGTCGATGTTGTCGTTCAACTCGTCGTAAACATCGAGGAAATCCTGCAAGCGATCATGGGTGGCCCGGCTGCGGTCGGTGGTTTTGGGATCCGAACGCGCCTGCTCGAGCGCGGCCAGCCGGGCCCGGGCAAATCCTACATAGAGTTTGAGCCGGAGATCGGGCTCGAGAGCAGTGTCGCGCAGCTGATCGATCTCCGGAGCAGTGAGCGGATCGCGCTGACGCTGGGCGAGAGCAGGGGAAAGCAACAAAAGGAGGGCCAGGCCCGCGAAGGTGACGCGCAGGCGAGTCATTTACCCTTCTTCTTCCCAAACATGGCGGAGAGCAGGTCGGTGCGCATCTTCTCCAGTTCGTCCACCGCCTGTTGGAGGGGGGGCTGATCGTCGAAAGCAACCGTGCGTTTAATATCGCGGAACTTTTCCGCCATTTTCCGCAGCGTGATTTCCACGTTCTTCAACTTCTTTCCGGTCGCGATGGCTGCATCAGTCGATTTTTTGGAATAGGCCACGACATCCTGCAAAGCGGCCTTGCCGGCATCGGTGTTGCCGGCGTCGTAAAGCTTGTCTGCGGCCTCCGCCTTCAAGTGGGCGATTATAAGGTAGAGGGCCGCGCGATCATTCGGCTGAGCGGATTCGGCCCGGGCGATGAGCTCGTCCACGTTTTCCTCCCTGGCTGCGAACGCGGCCAGAGAAGCCGCCGCCAGGAGCGCGAGAATGAATATCCGGGTCCGCGTGGTGGTCATTTTCGGGGCTCGATCGTGATCAGGCGATGGCGGGCCTGCCATTCCTGGTCGGGAAAGTTTCCCGTCGCTGTCTCAAGGAAGCGGTGATAATTTTCCGCTGCCGGCTTGAACTGGCGCAAGTGGTCGTAGGCCGTGGCCCGCAGAAAATAGCCGATCGGGAGCTCGGGCAGAAGTTGCGCACGGGCGTCCAGAGCCTTGATCACCAGCTCATAATTCTTGTTTTCATTGGCGGCGGCAGCCAGATCACCGTAGGCCGTACCCATACTGGGCTTGAGCTGCAGTGCGGCCAGCAGTTCCTGCTGGGCTTGAGGAAACTTGCGCTGCTGCAGGAGCAGCCTCCCCAGGCCGTAGCGCAACTCGGGATCGTTGGGCTTGGCAGCCAGCAGAGAGCGATACAGGGGCTCGGCCAGATCGTATTTCTTCGCATTGACATACAGGTCGGCCAGGTCGAGCTGGGCCGAGGCATCGCCGGGTGCCAGCTTGAGGGCTTGCTGCAACTCCGCGATGGCAGGCTCGTTCTGGCCATCGGCGGCAAGCATGCGGCCCAGTTGCATGTGAGCGCCGGCATCCGCGGGATGGAGTGCCACCAGCTTGCGCAGAATCTCTTCGGCCTCGGTGTAGCGATGGCCGCGCATGTAAATATTGGCCATGCCGGTCAGGGCGTCGGTGGACGAGGGGTCGAGGGCGAAGGCCTGCTTGTACTCCTGCTCGGCATCAGCGAAGCGATTTTGATTCTCCAGCAACGGGCCGGCCGATAGATGGGGTTCAGGATCTTTAGGCTCCAGCAGCGCGGCCTGCTTGTAAGCCTCGATAGCACCGTCAGGGTTGCTGGTCTCGAGCACGTGCCCCAGCGACAACCAGGCGCGGGCCTGGCCTTCGGCCACGTGCGAAGTGGGTTTCAGTTTTGTCGCTGCGCGCAGAAACTGTTCGGCGCCGGGTTGCCCGGCCTTCACCAGCATCAGGCCAAGATTCAGGTTGGATTCGAAAACCCCGGGCTTGGCCGCGACCGACTTGCGGTAGGCGGCAATCGAGTCTTCGGTCTTGCCCAACGCGTTGTAGAGAAATCCCAGGTCAAACCAGGCGGCAAAGTTGTCGGGATCCTGTGCGACCACCTTTTTCAGCAGAGGTTCGGCGGCGTCGTAGTTCTCCTTTTCGATAGCGCTCTCGGCCTGTATGAGTTCAGGTGGGGAAGAAGGGTCGTCAACGGCGACTTTATGGTGACGGACGGTCTTGCCGCTTTGAGCATTGGCGGCAAGGGCAAGAAGCATAAGCAGCACGATCACACGTAGGCCCAGACGTCCCCGTCTGGGCGGGCCAGCGCAGCTCGCCAAGTTCTTTGCCTCAAATTGCGCAACGCTCGCCGCATTAGCCGAGCTGCGCTCGGCTGGGCAGGTGAGGACACCTGCCCCTACGTTGGCAGTGCTACTTCCGGCCGTTGCTTGGTTGTCCGTTTCCATTCAGGACTCGCGCCAGAAACTTTCCAGTGTACGAATTCGGCAGCTTGGCAATGGCCTCTGGCGGACCAGCGCCCACCACGTATCCGCCCCGCTCCCCGCCTTCGGGACCGAGGTCTATTACCCAATCAGCTGTCTTGATCACTTCCAGATTGTGCTCGATGACCAGAATCGAGCCCCCTGCTTCAATTAGACGCCGGAAGGCTGACAGTAGTTTGCTGACATCGTCGAAATGCAGCCCGGTTGTAGGCTCGTCGAAAATATAGAGCATGCGATTGCGGCGGCGGGTCCGCTCGGCGGAACTTGAGGGACGTCCAATGTCGCGCGACGCCGGCTGCAGGTGGGCCGCCAGCTTCATGCGTTGAGCCTCGCCGCCCGAAAGCGTAGTGGCAGACTGGCCCAGGCGCAGATACCCCAGCCCCACCTCTTCCAGGACGCGCAGCTTCTCCACGACTTTGGGCACGCCGGAGAAAAAATGCAGCGCTTCCTTGACCGTCAGGTCCAGAACTTCGTGAATGTTCTTGCCCCGATAGCGCACTTCGAGGACCTGGGGTTTGTAACGCGCGCCTTTGCACTCCTCGCAGATCAGCTCGACGTCGGCGAGAAATTGCATTTCCACGGTGACGGTGCCGTCGCCCTGGCAAGTCTCGCAGCGCCCACCCGGGATATTGAAAGAAAAGTGTCCGGCGCTGAAACCTCGTTTCTTGGCCTCGGGCAGGGAGGCAAAGAGGTCGCGGATTCCGTCGAAAGCTTTGATGTAGGTGACCGGATTCGAACGCGGGGTTCTCCCGATCGGGGATTGGTCCACCAATATCACGTCGTCGATCAGATCGTCGCCTTCGACTTCTTTCCAGTCGAGAGAAGGCAGGGGCTCACCGTTAGCTTGCCGCTTGGCGGCCGATAAGGCCTGAAAGAGCACGTCGTGCAGCAGGGTTGATTTACCCGAGCCGGAGACGCCCGTGATGGCGACCAGCATTCCCAGGGGAACGGCGAAGTCGATGTTCTTGAGATTGTGCGCGCGCGCTCCTGAAATTTTGATCTGGCGCGATCCCGGTTTGCGGCGCGCCTGGGGAAGCTGTATTCGCAGTTCGCCGGAGAGGTATCGTCCGGTCAGCGAACCTGGAGCCTTCAATATTTCGTCGTAACTTCCCGCTGCAATCACCTGGCCGCCGCTCTCGCCCGCGCCCGGGCCCAGATCGAGAATGCGATCAGAGGCGCGCATGACATCGGGATCGTGTTCGACGACCAGGATGGTGTTTCCCAAGTCGCGCAGATCGTGCAGAATCTTGATCAGGCGATGCGTATCGCGGCTATGCAACCCAATGGACGGCTCATCGAGGACATATAACGTCCCCACCAGCCGCGAACCCAGCGAGGTTGCCAGCTGAATGCGCTGCGCCTCGCCTCCCGAAAGAGTAGAAGCCAGCCGGTCCAAAGTCAGGTATTCCAGGCCAACATCAATCAGGAACTGCAGGCGCTCGTGAATTTCCTGCAGCAACTTGTCGGCAATGGCGGACTCCTGTTCGGTGAGCTTGACGTCGGAGAAAAACTTCGATGCCTCTTCGACGGTCATGCTGGTGACCTGGCAGATGTTTTTGCCGTTGATCCTGACCTGCTGCGCCTCGATGCGAAGCCGGGCGCCTCCGCAAGCCGAACAAGTCGAGTAGCCGCGATAGCGGCTGAGGAAGACGCGCACATGCAGCTTGTATTTCTTGCGCTCGAGATAATTGAAGAACCCGCGTATGCCGGGGAACTTGCCTTCGCCTTCCACCACCATACGGCGCTGCTCCGGGTCAAGCTCGGCCCAGGAAACATCGAGCGGAATGCCGGCCTGTTTGGCGAAACGCTTGAGTTCGGTGAACAGCGTCCGGTATTTGGGCTTGGTCCAGGGATCGATGGCGCCTTCGTTCAGGGACTTCGATTTGTCGGGAATCACCAGGTCGAGATCGAAGTCGATGGTGTTGCCGAAACCCTGGCAGCGCGGGCAGGCGCCGAAGGGGTTGTTAAAAGAGAACAGGCGCGGTTCGGGCTCCTCGTAGCGCAGGTTGCATTGTTTGCACTCAAAGCGTTGCGAGAAGCGGAGGCGCTGTGCGGGTTCCCCGTCGCGCGGAGCGGCCTCGAAGATGACTTCGCCGGCCTCGCGGTAGCTGATCTCGATGGCGTCCACGATACGGGGGCGGGCGTCGGGAGAAACGACCAGGCGGTCAACCAGCAGGAAGACGGGCTGGCTGAAGTCAACGTCGAGCAGGGATTCCGGGGTGGAGAACTCGAATATCTGGCCGTTCTGGTAGAGGCGGTTGAAGCCGCGCTGGCGGAGTTCGAAGAGGCGGGTTCGCAGATGATCGGACAGAGCCGGTTCGGGATCGCTCTTCCGGCGCGGGCGGGACGCCCCCGCGACAGCCGGCGAGACGCCGGCGCTACGGTTGGGGGTTCGTTTCTTCGCTCGCGGTTCTTTGTCGGCGTTGGTGGTCGCGGTTACTCCGCTCTGCAGCGGGAATAGCGCGTTCAGGCGGGTGCCTTCGCCCAGTCCGAGAATGGTAGCGGTGACTTCATCGACCGTGTCTTTCTTTACTTCCTGGCCGCATTGCAGACAGAACGTGCGGCCGATGCGGGCGAAGAGCAGCCTGAGATAGTCATAGATCTCGGTGGCCGTGCCTACTGTTGATCGCGGGTTGCGGGTGGTGTTTTTCTGGCGGATGGCGACCGCCGGGGCAATGCCGTCGATGGAGTCGGCATCCGGCTTCTCGATGCGCTCCAGGAACTGGCGGGCGTAGGCGGACAGCGACTCGACATAGCGGCGCTGGCCTTCGGCGTAAATGGTGTCGAAGGCGAGCGACGACTTGCCGGAGCCGGAGACGCCGGTGACGACCGTCAAGGAATTGTGCGGGATTTCGAAGTCCACGTTCTTGAGGTTGTGAACCCGGGCACCGCGAACCACTATCGTTTCCGTGGACATCAGTTAAGAAGGACCCATCCGAGCCGCTTTGGGCCTGCCGAGGGTGCTCAGAGGCTTCAGGAGCGACTGGCGAATCCTCCTATTATAAGGCAGGGTGGGAGGCTGCGGAGTGCCGCCGGAAAAACCTAGCCGAGGTTTTGCTCGGCGTGAACGGGTCGGAGACCCGTCACTACACGTTCGGAGCGGTTACTTGTTTTCTTTGTCGCGCTTCTGGCTGTAGCGGACTGCCATGCCCGCGCCCAGGGTCATGAAGGCGAGCGGGGGAAGGAGCAATACCAGCACCGCCCGGCTGATGGCCTTCTGGCCTTCCTTGGTCGTTCCTTTCGCACTGCTGTAGCACATGGCGCAGCCCTGGCTGAAAGCGGGCGCCGCCCACATCAGCAAAAATACTGCGATGGCGCAGAGCCGCAGCTTCATTTTACTCCCACTCCCAGGTGCAGGATCCGGTACGCGTCGGGCAAAAAGACCAGCATCATGGCCAGGCAAAAGACCAGTGAGCTCATGGTAACCCACTTCATGGCCGAGATCTCAAACTTCAGGTGCATGAAGTAACCAATGATGAGCCCAGCCTTCAAGAGCGACAGGCCCATGAGGATCGACAGCATCCGGATGAGTTCCATGTTCTGATAGGCCAGGTAAACTTCGATGCCGGTCATCACCAGCAAAGCGGCCCAGACCCACAGAAATTGTCCCTTGGCATGATGCCGCTGCTCGGCGGCGGCTCGCTGCTCCAACGCTAACTGGGTTGCGTCATTCATTTGAAGTAGAGCTCCTCAAAAGTCTTGACTTACACAATCCTGGTTGACATCAGATACACCAGCGGGAAAATAAACATCCAGACCAGGTCCACGAAGTGCCAGTAGAGACCGGCGACTTCGACATCCGACGCATCGTAAACCTTCGGCTTCAGCCAGAGAACGATCGAGATGACGATTGCCGCGACCAATAATACGTGCGCGCCGTAATGGAATGGGCTATAAGCAGGCGTTCCCAGCCAAGCCACCAGCCACAATCCCAGCAGGACTGGAATGAACCATCGTCGCAGAGCGACGACACCCAGGTAAACCACGCCCAGCGTGACGTGCAACATGTGCATGCCGGTGAGCCCGAAGAAGGTGGCGGCGAATTGCGGGGCGGTCTTGGTGACGTTCACAAACTCGGCATTGCCCGCTTCGCCGGGAGGAACCGGAAAGACCGGCAAGGTCAGGCCTTCGGCGATGAGATTGGTCCACTCACGGCCGTGCAGCACCACGAATCCCAGGCCGCACGCCATGGTGGCAAACAGCCACAGGCGTTGCGCTTTCTGGTTTCCCATGACCGCCGAGCGCACTGCAAACACCATGGTCAGCGAACTGGTGAGCAGGAACGCCGTCATGAAGGTCGCGTTGCGGATACTCTCGGAATGGAACGGCGTTGGCCAGTTCGGCGTGGAAATGCGCCCGTAGGTGTAAGCGTAGAGCAAGGCTCCGAAGGTCAGCGAATCGGAGAGCAGGAACAGCCACATCCCAATCTTCTTGGAATAGGTGCCGAACAGGGAAGGCTCGTAAACCCCCGGCACCTGCTGCAAGGCCACATCAGACATGTGTTAGTCTCCCGTTAAAATCTGTATCACAGCGTTTCCGGTGCCGCTAGCGCACAAACTCCAGAAGGGCAAAGATGTAAAGCCACACCAGCGCCATGAAGTGCCAGTACCATGCGGTCACGTCCACCACAATGCGGCGATCTTCCACCGCTTTCTGTTGCAGCGCGGTGGCGCCCGCGTAAAGCAATACCAGCAGACCTCCGGCCAGGTGAATGGCATGCGCCGCGGTGAGCACATAGACCATCGAACTGCTGGGACTGGTGGCCATGTAGAAGCCACGATTCGCCAGTTCGCGCCAGGCCATCCATTGGCCGGCCAGAAAGGCCAGGCCAAGGGCGACGGTGGCACCCAGCCAAGGGAAGTAGCGTTCCTTCCCGATCGAAACTCCGGGGATGGACCGGACAGGCGCCAGGGCCGCTTGCCGTGTGATCTGCCGGCGTGCCAGTTCCACGGTAAGGCTGCTGAGCAGCAGCAGAAAAGTATTGACCAGCAGCAGGGTGGTAGGCAGATTCACCTGCAGCCAGTCGCTGACATAGGCTCCGGTGCGATCATCCAGCGAAGGCAGGCCGCGGCGCATGATGTAAACGCTGGTGAACGAAACAAACAGCATGCTGCTGGCCACCAGGCCGACAATCAGCCCCAGCCGGGTCCGGCGCAAGCGTCCGCCATAGTCGGATGAGCCACCGCCGCCGCGATCGCCGCCACCGCCGCCGGGGAGAGGGGGACGCGTTCCGCCACTGCCGCGCCCGGTCTTGGGATCCTTAACGGCCTGATCCGTAATCGTGGCTGCTGAACTGAACGTTGCCATATGTGCTTCTGTGCCTGTGTGGCCGCGGGCGACTCGCCCGCGGGTTTTGTAGCGCCGCCGTCCCGCGGCTGTCGCGGGGGCTACTCGCCCGCGCTGGGAGGGCAAGATGCCCTCCCGACAGCCGGCAAGATGCCGGCGCTACCTCAATGCGACGTTACGGTTGCCGGGTCCGTCTGCATCACGAAATCTTTCGGCGCCCCGGGAACGCTGTACTCATACGGTCCGTGGTAAACCACCGGAGTCTTTCCGCCAAAGTTGTCATGCGGAGGCGGCGTGGCCGTGGTCCATTCCAGCGTGGTCGCTTCCCAGGGATTATCGTTCGCCTTTGGCCCCTTGAACATGCTCCAGAACAGATTGATCACAAAAATGAACTGGGCGCCAATGGTCACAAACGCCGCATAGGTCATGAACGTGTTCAGCGGAATCAAATGCTGCAGGTAGGCCAGTTCGGTGAACTGAGAGTAGCGCCGCGGCTGCGCCGCCATGCCCAGATAATGCATCGGCATAAAGATGGCGTAGGTGCCTGCCAGCGTAAGGAAGAAATGCACCCGGCCCCACTTCTCGTTCATCATGCGGCCGAACATCTTGGGGAACCAATAATAGGTTCCGGCGAACATGCCGAAGATGGCGGCCACGCCCATGATCAGGTGGAAGTGTCCGACCACAAACGCGGTGTCATGCAGCGGAATATCCAGCACCGGCTGCGCCAGGAAGGGGCCGCTCAGTCCGCCGGAGACGAACAGGGAAACGAATCCGATGGCGTAGAGCATCGGTGTCTGAAAACGCACTCGCCCACCGCGAATTGTCCCCAGCCAGTTAAAGGTCTTGATCGCCGAGGGCACTCCGATGGCCATGGTCATGATGGAAAAGGCAAAAGCCGAGTACGGGCTCATGCCGCTCATGAACATGTGATGGCCCCAGACCATGAAGCCAAGGAAGCCGATGCCCATGATGGCGTACACCATCGCCTTGTATCCGAAGATCGGTTTGCGCGAGAACGTGGACAGCAGCTGTGAAGCCACGCCCATGCCGGGCAGGATAGCGATGTAAACCTCGGGGTGTCCGAAGAACCAGAACAGGTGTTGCCACAACAGCGGCGAGCCGCCCTTGTGTCCCATGATCTGGCCATTCACCACCACCAGCGGGACATAAAAGCTGGTGCCGAGATTGCGGTCAAGCAGTAGCAGGATTCCCGCCGAAAGCAGGACGCCGAAAGCCAGCAATCCGAGAATGGCGGTGATGAACCAGGCCCAGACTGTTAGCGGCATGCGCATCATGGTCATGCCTTTGGCCCGCAGGTCGAGCGTGGTGGTGATGAAGTTCAGCGCGCCCATCAGCGATGCCACGCAGAAAATCGCGATGCTCGCGATCCACAAGTCAGCACCCAGTTGCTCGCCTGGCCCTGCGCTGGGCAGCGCACTCAGCGGGGCATATCCCGTCCAGCCATGCAGGGGAGCGCCTCCGGTAACGAAGAACGCCGCGAGAATCACCACGAACGCAATGAACGTGGTCCAGAAGGAAAGCATGTTCAGGACCGGAAACGCCATGTCCGGCGCGCCGATCTGGATAGGTAGAAAGTAATTGCCGAATCCGCCCTGGGGCGCCGTGGTCAGCACGAAAAACACCATGATGGTGCCGTGCATGGTCAGCAGGCTGAGGTAGGTTTCCGGCTGGATGTGACCCAGCAAAGGCAGATTTGCCGTCGGCCAGATCATGTGGATGCGCATCAGCAGCGACAGGAACATGCCGACAAACACCGCGGTCAGCGCCAGGAAATAGTATTGCAGCCCGATGACTTTGTGGTCGAGGCTGAAAATGTACTTACGAATAAAGCTGGTCGGGGCGGCATGGGCATGAACCGCGTGTCCGTGAGGGTCGTTTCCGTGAGGACCGTGAGCGTCGTGGTCGTGAGAATCCTGGGCAACCATTATTGTTTCTCCGCCTCCCGCGCCGTCAGCCATTTGTCAAAATCTTCCTGGCTGACGACTTTCAGCATGCCGTGCATTTTGTAATGGCCGAGACCGCAGAGCTCGGCGCAGGCAATTTCATAGTCTCCGATCTCGGTGGGCGTGAAGTGCATGTGGATCTCGAGGCCGGGGACCGCGTCCTGCTTGAAGCGCATGTTAGGGACAAAGAAGCTGTGGATCACGTCCACGGCGCGCAGTCTGAGATCTACCTGGCGGCTGACGGGCAGGTACATGGTGCCGGTGACCACGTCGTCTTTCGAGGCTGGATCGGTCGTGTCGAGGCCAACCGCGGCTTCGTTGCCGGCGGAAGGGTCCATCAGCTTGGGACTGGTGGCGCCGAACTTGCCGTCCGTTCCGGGATAGCGGAAGTACCAGGCAAACTGCATGCCCGTCACTTCTACCGGAACCGATCCGGCCTCCGCCGGCGCAAAACGCTCATGGGCCCAGACACTGCTGCCCATGAGGTTCAGCCCTACAAAAAGAATGGCGGTGAGCACCGTCCACAGCACTTCGAGCTTGGTGTTGCCGTGGGAATATTCAACTTTCTTGGAGTCGGGCCGTTCGCGATATTGCCACACGAACAATCCCAGCGCCCCTTGCGCGGCCACGAATACGATTCCCATCAAGACATAAGTCAGGGCGAACTGATTGTCGATGAAGGCGGCTGCGGTGGACGCGCCGTGGGGCAGCCACCAGGTTTTGGCCACAAAGAAGTAAGTGCTGAAGAAGGTGATCAGCCAGATAATCGCGAGCAGAGCGAGACCCATCTACCAGACCTCCTGAAGGTCATGGAATGCGGACAGCGATTCGGATGAATCAAAAATACTTCTGCGGATCGCCGGAAGTCTATCACAGCTGCACGTAAGCGGCGCAAGCCTCAGCGAGAGCGCTAACCACGGAGGACACGGAGGACACAGAGAAAGACAAGACTGCGTGCGGCCGGTATAAAATCTCCTGTCTATGCCCAGGAAATCTCACGGTCGCGGGCACGATATCCGCGGAGTTCGCTTGCCGAAGAATAAATGCTTCGCCTGCGGGCCCGACAATGCGGCCGGCATGCATCTGAAATTTACCTTCGACCAACGACGAGGGGTGTTCATCTGCCGCTTCCGCCTGGACCAGCGCTACACCGGACCTCCGGGACACTGTCATGGCGGCATCATCGCCACCATTCTCGATGAGGCCATGGGCAAAGTGAACAAGCTGCGCCAGGTGATCGCCATGACTTCGCAGATGAAGGTGGAATACCTGCGGCCGGTGCCGCTGAACAAACCCCTGCGCGTGGAATCGCGTGAGGTCAGCGTGCGCGGACGTAAGCACGTAAATCAGGGAGAGATCCTCAATCAGAAAGGCGAGGTGCTGGCGCGCAGCCGGGCGCTATTCATCGCCATCGATCCGCGAAGGTTCGCGAAGTTCGTCAAATAGGAAGGAGTGTGGTCGCGGGCGACTCGCCCGCGAGGCGGAGCCGAGCTCCGCCGGGTTTTCCCGGCAGTGATAAGCAATCGCTCTTCACCGCGTCGGGCAAGTCTCCAATGCCCGCGCCAGCTGCTCCGCTCCTCGCCGCAGCTCTCGCGCATCCACCGCAGCAAAGCCGAGCAGCAGCCCCTGCCGGGCGACGCGGCGCGCTGAGTACCGGCTCAGAGGAATCACCTCGACCTCGTGCTTCGCAGCTTCCACCGCGGCATGCTGGGCGTTGATGCCCGGCGCCAGCCATCCTACGGTCTGTAATCCGGCTTCGACCTCGGGAATTTCCAGAAGCCCTCCGAGCCGGGAGCGCGATGCTTCCAGAAACACGGCCAGCCTTTCGGAATAGAGTTCGCGCATGCGGCGAATGTGGCGCGCGAAATGTCCTTCGGTGATGAAGTCGCAGAGCGCAGCCTGGTCGAGCAAAGGAGCATGACGCATGCTGACTGCCTGCGCGGCGGCAAAACGGTCCACCATGCCGGGCGGCACCACCAGGTAGGCCAGGCGCAGCGCGGGAAACAAGACTTCGTTGAAGGTGCCGGCATAGATGACTACCCCCGCGCGGTCCAGGCCCTGAAGCGCAGGGATGGGCCGCCCCTGGTAGCGGTATTCACTGTCGTAGTCATCTTCGAAAATCAGGGTGCGCGAGCGCCGCGCCCATTCCAGCAGGGCCAGCCGGCGGCGCAGGCTCATGGTCACGCCCAGGGGAAACTGATGGGCGGGCGTTACGTATAGGAGCGTGGCATTGGTCCAGTGGTGCCGTCCCCACTCCAGGTCCAGGCCTTCATCATCCACGGGGACAGGGTGAACGGTGGCGCCTACCGCCCGGAAGACGATGTCCGCGCCGGGATAGCCTGGATCCTCCATCCATACGGGATCTCCAGGATCGAGCAGCAGGTGGGCCGCGCGCTCCAGCGCTTCCTGCACGCCGGAAATGATCAGCACCTGCTCCGACGAACACTTCACTCCGCGCGAGGTGTTCAGATAGGCCGCAACCGCCTGGCGCAGCGGACGATAACCCAGGGCTTCGCCACCGGACAATAACTGTGCGGAAGCGCGCCGCAAACGGCGGGCGACGACCTGGGCCCACAGCGTGGTGGGAAAAACATCGAGCGCGGCCTGGTTGGCGCGGAAGGCGCGCGTGGTGCGCGGTCCGACTCCGGGGTACAGGCGTAATCGCCGGGCATAGGACGACCATTGCACCCGGCGATGCCCCACGCTTTTTCCAGCACTGCTGCGGCCCACCTGTAAAAGATCGTCAGGCAGAACCTGAGTGACAAAGGTCCCGGCACCGACTTTGCCCTCTACGTAGCCCTCGGACTTCAGTTGCTCAAAAGACGCAACCACGGTGGCGCGGGCGAGTTTGTATTCGTGAGCCAGGTCCCGTGTAGCGGGCAGCCGGGCTCCAGGCGCGATCCGGCCGTCCAGTATCGCGGTTCGCAGTTCGTTGTAGAACCAGCGGTAGAGGGGCGTTCCCGAAGGGGGAGCAGGAAGGCTCAAGGGCAGTGATGTGGCATGTTTAGGCAAGAGCAGTCCTCGGTCGTTGGTCGTGGGCCTTTGGCTCTTGGCCTTTAGCCCTTGGCCCCTTAAGCTTTTGGGGGTCGGGTCTTGATTTCGGCCAACGGCCAAGGTCCAACGACCAACGGCGATGCTAAGTGGTATGTACAGAATAGCGTAAATGGACCTTATGACAAGTCCAATCCAGGGGCTAGTCTGCTCTTAGGGTCACAACCAAGAGGAGATGCTCATGTCGCAGAACAACGGCAGTCCAACCAGTTTGCGCCTGAAAACCGGGCTGGCGGAGATGCTAAAAGGCGGCGTCATCATGGACGTCATCAATGCCGAGCAGGCCGTTATCGCCGAAAAGGCGGGCGCGGTGTCCGTGATGGCGCTCGAGCGGGTCCCAGCGCAGATTCGCGCTGAAGGCGGCGTGGCGCGCATGGCCTCGCCCAAAAAGATTCGCGAGATTATGGCCGCGGTTTCCATTCCCGTGATGGCAAAGTGCCGGATCGGGCATTTTGCGGAAGCGCAGATCCTTCAGGAACTGGGCGTGGACTACATCGACGAATCCGAAGTCCTGACCCCGGCCGACGAAGCGCACCACGTGGACAAGCATGCCTTCACCGTCCCCTTCGTTTGCGGCGCGCGCAATCTGGGCGAAGCCCTGCGGCGCATCGCCGAAGGCGCGGCCATGATCCGCACCAAGGGAGAGGCCGGCACTGGCGACGTGGTCCATGCCGTAAAGCACATGCGCCAGATTGTGCAGGAGATGCGAATTCTGACCGTCCTGGGCGAAGAAGAACTCTACGCCAAAGCCAAAGAGCACCAGGCGCCGTACGAACTGGTGCGTATGGTGGCCAAGGCCGGGAAGCTGCCGGTGCCGAATTTCTCGGCGGGCGGAATTGCCACTCCGGCGGATGCGGCGCTGGTCATGCAACTGGGAGCGGAATCGGTGTTCGTCGGCTCCGGCATCTTCATGCAGGACTCCACCAACTTTGCCGATCCAGACGAAGCCGAGAAGCGGGCCAAGGCGATCGTGCTGGCCGCCACACACTTCAACGATCCTAAAGTATTACTTGAAGTCAGCGAAAATCTGACGGGAGCTATGAAAGGATTGGCCGTGTCCGGCTTGGACGAAGCCCACATGCTGCAGACAAGGGGCTGGTAGCGCAGTCGG
>Ga0207657_10004613_pt1 | contig 14557 bp, 9 predicted proteins | sample KBSC33metaG_FD_184316 | JGI IMG/M metagenome (GOLD analysis project Ga0207657, IMG submission 184316) | Corn rhizosphere microbial communities from Kellogg Biological Station, Michigan, USA - KBS C3-3 metaG (SPAdes) (version 2) | ecosystem: Host-associated > Plants > Roots > Rhizosphere > Soil ... | reverse complement strand
TTCCTCGAGCCACTGATCGAGCGGCGGCTGCAGTCCGAAGATTTCCTCGATCGCCTCCTTGAGGCCCTGCACGTCCCATTGCTCGGGATAGGAGCCTTCGGGGCAGCTCACGGCGACGATCGCCGAGACCGTCTCGGCGCGCATGTCGTTGATGACGTCGCTGACGCTGTCCGCATCCATGATGTCCGCGCGCTGCTCGTAAATGACCTTGCGCTGGTCGTTCATCACGTCGTCGAACTCGACGACCTGTTTGCGGATGTCGTAGTTGCGCGCCTCGACCTTCTTCTGCGCCGTTTCGATGGCCTTCGAGATCCACGGGCTGACGATCGCTTCGCCGTCCTCGAGGTTGCTCTTCATCAGCCGCGAGAACATCGTCTGCGGGCCGAAGATGCGCAGCAGATCGTCGTCGAGGCTGAGATAGAAACGCGACAGTCCCGGGTCCCCCTGACGCCCTGAGCGGCCGCGCAGCTGATTGTCGATGCGCCGGCTCTCGTGGCGCTCGGTGCCGAGCACGTAGAGGCCTCCGACCTCCAGCACGCGCTGCTTCTCGGCCGCGATTTCCGCGCGGATCTTCTCCGCCTGCGCCTGATATTCGGGCGTGCCCTGGACCAGGTCCGGGAACTCGTCGAGCATGCGGAAGTCGAGGTTGCCGCCGAGCTGAATGTCGGTGCCGCGCCCGGCCATGTTGGTAGCGATCGTGATCGCTCCCATCCGGCCGGCCTGAGCGACGATATGCGCTTCCTGCTCGTGGAACCGGGCATTCAGCACCGAATGCTTGATTCCTTCCTTCTGAAGGTACTCGGAAAGCATCTCCGACTTCTCGATCGAGACGGTGCCGACGAGGACGGGCTGACCGAGCGCCTGCTTTTCCTTGAGCTCCTTGGTGATCGCCCCGAACTTCTCCGGCATCGATTTGTAGAACTCGTCGTCCTTGTCGATGCGCTGGACCGGAACGTTGGTCGGAATCGCGACAACGTTCATCTTGTAGATGTCGAAAAATTCCGGCGCCTCGGTCATCGCCGTGCCGGTCATCCCCGCGAGCTTGGGATACATGCGGAAGTAATTCTGGAAGGTGATCGAGGCGAGCGTCTGGTTCTCAGGCTCGATGTCGACGCCTTCCTTGGCCTCGACGGCCTGGTGGAGCCCATCCGACCAGCGCCGGCCTTCCATCATGCGGCCGGTGAACTCGTCGATGATGACGACCTTGCCGTCCTTGACGATGTAATCGATGTCCTTCTTGAACATGACGTTCGCCTTGAGCGCCTGGTTCAAGTGATGGACTGCCTGGGTGTTGACGACGTCGTAGAGGTTGCGGCCTTCGATCAGGCCCGCTTCCTCGAGCATCCGCTCGGCCTTTTCCGTCCCTTCCTCGGTAAGGACGACGCTCTTCTGCTTTTCGTCCTTCTCATAGTCGGCCGGCGTAAGCGTTTTCACGAGACGGTCGACGTTGATGTAAAGGTCCGACTTGTCGTCGGTTGGACCCGAGATGATCAGCGGGGTCCGCGCCTCGTCGATGAGGATCGAGTCCACCTCGTCGACGATGGCGAAATTGAACGGCCGCTGGACCATCTGGTCGCGGCTGTATTTCATATTGTCGCGAAGATAGTCGAAGCCGAGTTCGTTGTTGGTGCCGTAGGTGATGTCGGCGTTGTAAGCGTCGCGCCGCTCCTGGTCGGTGAGATTGGGGACGATCACTCCGACGCTCATCCCGAGGAAGCGGTAGATCTGCCCCATCCAGTCGGCGTCGCGGCGGGCGAGATAGTCGTTGACGGTGACGACGTGGACGCCCTTGCCTTCGAGTGCGTTGAGATAGACGGCGAGCGTCGCGACCAAAGTCTTGCCTTCGCCGGTCTTCATCTCCGCGATCTCGCCGCGGTGGAGCGCAATGCCGCCGATCAGCTGGACGTCGTAATGGCGCTGGCCGAGGGTTCGGATCGCCGCCTCGCGCACCGTCGCAAAGGCCTCGGGAAGCAGATCGTCGAGCTTCTCGCCGTTGGCGAGCCGCTGCCGAAAGAGCTCGGTCTGCCCCTTGAGCTCGTCATCGGAAAGCGCCGAAATATTCGGCTCGAAGCCATTAATCGCGTCGACGAATTTGCCCAGGCTGCGGACATAGCGATCGTTGGCCGATCCGAAGATGCTCTTTGCCACTGCGGCGAACATGGAATTCCCTTAAAAACCCGGGCGCTTAAGAAAGGGCGAAAACCTCTCGCCGGCGCTCTCGGGAAACTGTCGCGGGCGATGTAAGGAGCGGCCTAGCCGTAGTCAATTGAACGGGAGCTTGATGTGGGCCTGACGGGCGGGTGCATGTGTGGCGCGGTTCGCTATGAACTACACAGCGAACCGTTCGACTGCGGCTGGTGCCACTGCCGCACCTGCCAACTGAGCAGCGGCGCGCCGGCAATGGTGTTCGCCAGCGCGCCCGAAGGCGACCTCGTCTGGACCAAGGGTGCGGACAAGGTGAAGTCGGTCGCCTCGTCGAGCTTCGGCCACCGCGACTTCTGCAGCGAATGCGGGACGCCCTTCCTGATGAAGGTCGATCATCAGCCGGAGACGGTCGACTTCAGCGTTGCGACGCTCGACGACCCTGACGCGATCGCGCCCGGCTTTCACATCTTCTGGGCAAGCCGCATCGGCTGGTTCGAGCCGAAAGACGAGCTTCCGCGACATGACAAGTTCCGGCCAGACACGCGCGGCCTGGAAGGAACGGAGCCTCCCAGCGAGTAACTAGAGGTTACCCTCCAGCCACTGCTGTATCTGGCTGCGCGGCGCGGCGCCGACCTTCTGCGCAACCGGCTGACCGCCTTTGAACAACAGCATGGTCGGGATTCCGCGCACGCCGTAGCGGCTGGGAATATCAGGGTTCTCGTCGATGTTGAGCTTGGCGATCGTGACCTTGTCGCCGAGCTCGCCGGCAATCTCCTCGAGCGCCGGGGCGATCATTCGGCAAGGCCCGCACCATTCGGCCCAGAAGTCGACGAGGACGGGACTTTCCGAACCGAGGACGTCGGAAGCAAAACTCTGGTCGGTGACGGTCTTGGTGGCCATGGCGGGCGACTCTCCTGGCGGCGTGCAAAGGTTAACGGCCATATGGGCGCTCGTCCAAGCGCTCTCAAGGCATCAATTCCATGAGTTTCGGGCCGGCTGTGTAGAGCAGGGACGCGGTCACGCGGCGACCGGGAAAGATTACCTGCAACGCCTCCACGTAGGCGCTCATCTGGGCGCGGTGCGCATTGGGGATATCCGCGTCGGCCGCAGGAACCTTGCCCGTCTTGAAATCGATTACCAACACACGCTCGTCCTCTACACGCAGCCGGTCGACCGTGCCGGCGATCACGCGGCCGTCGGGGAGCGTGGCCGCAAGCGGCGCTTCCCCGAGCGATCCGGGGCCGAACAGCGGGGTGAAGCGGGGATCGGAGAGAATGCCGCAGACCTGCGCGACGATCTCGTCGCGAACGGCGGCGTCTGTGACAGCAGCCGAGCGCTCGAGCCAACGGTTGGCGGCTTCGGCGCGTGCAGCCGGCGCCACCGCCGGCAAGCGCTCGAGCAGCTGGTGGATCCAGGTGCCGCGCAGCGCGGCTGCACGCATCGCATCGCTCGGCGGCGGAGCGCTTTCGTCGTCCACGGCGATTGCTGACGGAGCGAGCGGACGCGGCGGCCGCGCCTCCGGCGGCGCATCCATCCGCGCCCAATGCGGAACGGCGAAGGATGCCAGCTCGATCTTATCGGTCCTGAACCTTCTGCGCGCCTGACCCGCATGGCCGTACCGCAGTGCCACATGGCCGTCGCCAGGTTCCGCGCCCATGCCTCCCATCGCCCGCTCGACGATGAGGTGCCAAGAATTCAGCGGCCGAGGGTCCGACCCGTCCTTCTTCTCCTTCGGCCGAACCCCGCTGACGATCAGACGGTCGGCGGCGCGGGTCAGCGCGACGTACAGCAGCCGCATATGCTCCTCGAGATCGCGCTTCTCTTCTGCAACGATCAGGTCCTCAAAGGGCGGGCAGCGCTCGTCCTTCTTCGGCCGCAGCAGCGGCGCAAGCCCGGCACCCTCCACCTCCATGTCGATCGCCAGCGGCATCCTGCCGAGCCTCGCGGGATCGGCAGTCGCATCGGCAAGGATCACAACCGGCGCTTCAAGGCCCTTGGCGCCGTGCACCGTCATGACGCGCACCTCGTTCGCCGGCTGCCCCGGATCGCGCTGCACATCCACCGTTCCCCGCCCGAACCATGCAACGAACCGGTCGAGCGACGCGGTCTCGTTGCGCTCGAACTCGAGGGCGCTGTTCATCAGTTCGTCGATGGCGTCGCGCGCGGCCATTCCAAGCCGCGAATAGAGCTTGCGGCGGCCCTGCATGGGCCCGGTAAGGATCGTTTCGAGGAAGCGCGACGGCGTGCTGAAATCTGCGATCCGCAAAAGCTCTGAGAGCGCCTGATACGCGTCGGGGAACTCCGCGGCGCGCTGACGTAGCTCGCGCCAAAGCGAACCCTTGCGGCCGAAGGCGAGCGCGCGCAGCTGCTCCTGGTCCCAGCCGATCAGCGGCGACACGAGCAGGCAGCCAAGACTGAGGTCGTCGTCCGGCTGAACCGCGAATGCGACCGCGGCAAGCAGGTCCTGCACCGCCAGCGGCTCGTGCAGGTGCAGCCGGTCAACTCCCGCGACGGGCACGCCCGCCGAGAAGAGTCGGGCAACAATCAGCGACGCAAGCTCGCCGCGGCTGCGCACCAGGACAAGGATGTCGCCCGGGCTCAGCGGCCGCCGCGTCGAGGCGAGCACCGGCGCTTCGTCGACCATCACCCTGATCCGTTCGGCAAGCTCCTCCGCATAACGGCGGTCACGCAGCGCCACCCAGCGCTCTTCTCCCTCGTCGCTGTCATCAGGGGATTCCTCGACCGCGAACGGCTCCCACAGCTCGACCAGGCCGGACCGGTCGCCATGGTGCGCACGGTGCGAAGGCGGCGCCTCGCTCAACGCCATCGCGCCATGGCCGACGCTGGAGATCACCGCATCGACGACGTCGAGCACCGGCTGGGCCGAGCGGAAGCTCGCGGCAATCGACAGGTCGCGGAATTCGCGCGAGCGCTGCTGGTATGAGAACAGGTCCTCCCCGCCGCAGAGCGCAGCCGCGCGCCGTTTGAACCCCTCACGCGCGTCCTGGAACTTGCGCGGGTCGGTGCCCTGGAAGCCGTAGATCGCCTGCTTGAAGTCGCCGACCATGAACAAGGTGCGGCTGCGGCCCTCGCTTTCGCTCGAGCCGCTGAAGAATTCGGCGACGAGATGCTCGATGATCTCCCACTGCGCCGCGTTGGTGTCCTGCGCCTCGTCGACGAGCACATGGTCGACCTGCCGGTCGAGCTTGTAGCGCACCCACTCGCCCATGCCTGGCTGCTTCAACAGCGCCCTGGTCCACTCGATCAGGTCGTTGAAGTCGGCGACCCCCGCCGCGCGCTTTGCCTTCGCGTAGGCTTTGGCAAACGCCTGCCCGGCGCGAAGGCCGGCGGCGATGTCGCGCGCCAGCCGCGCACCATTCTGGATGCGCAGCAGGTCGCCGATGAGATTGGCGAGCCGGCCGGCGTGCGCCTCATAGTGCGGCTCGGCCTTGGACTGGCCCGCCGAAACCTTGAGCGTGCCTTTGTCGGTGAGGACGACTTTGCGCAGGTCCGACAGGGCAGCGGCGCGCTCGATCGGCGTCAGCTCAAGCCATTCATCGATGAGGTTGGCATGTCCAACACCCGTCTGGGCGCCCCATCGGCGGTTCGCATCGGCAACCGCTCGCAGCAGGTCGCAATCGAAGCGGTCATCGCCGCAATGATGGGCGATATAGTCTTCCACCGATTCGTCCGGCAGACCCATCAACTTGCGGATCGCCGCTTCAATACCGTCGCGAGATCCGAGCGCGGCCATGGCGTCTGGCTTTCGCGCGCAGGCCTGGAGATATTCGACCGCGCCACTCTCGCCCAAACGCCTGCTCAGGGACTGGACATCGCGAATCAGTGTCGTGTCGTTCGTCGATTCCGCATCGGCCATGAGATCGGCGAGGGTGCGGCGGACCAGCTCCTGCTCTGCCCTGCCCTCGATCGGCTGGAATCCGGGCACGATCCCCGCCTCGGCAGGAAAGGCGGCGAGCAAGCCTTGCGCGAAGCTGTGGATGGTCTGGATCTTCAATCCGCCGGGGCAATCGAGGACCCTCGCGAACAGTTGGCGCGCGCGCTCCAGCATCTCCGGCGTGGTCGGTGCGCGAAGGCCGAACAGCTCCTTGCGCAGGTGCTTCTCGGGCAAGCGAACCCAGCTCGCGAGCCGCGCGCCGATCCGGTTCGCCATCTCCGCCGCGGCGGCCTTGGTGAATGTCAGGCAGAGGATCGATTCCGGACGCGCTCCCTGGAGCAGCAGGAGAAGAACCCGTGCGGTGAGGACTTGAGTTTTGCCCGTTCCGGCGGACGCGGAAAGCGCGGCATGGACGTTCGGATCGGCGGCAAGCGCCTGCTCGTCCATCAGCGGCGGGAATGACTTGATGTGCGCCTTCATGCGGCTTCCAATCGCCGATCGAAGGCCATAGAGAATCGCGCATGAACGACGAAATCGACCGCGCGAACGAGGAGCGCCGCGCCAAGCTCGTAAAGGCCGGCGTTGCCGTTGGAATCGGTTCGGCGGCGATCGTCGCCGCTCTGCTCTACGCGTCGAAGATCAAGAAGAAACCGCGCCGCTAGCGTCATTTGCGGCCGTACCATTCTTCCAGCCGCATCAGCTGGTCGTAGTCACCGTACGGCGCGTATGCCGGATTGAGCTTGGCCGTGAACGGCTCGTTGCCGGTGAGCCATTTGCGCGCGGCCTGGGCGAAGTTGCGGTAGGCGTGGTCGAGGAACTCGCCGGGCTGCATGTCCTTGTCCGGGCGCATCACCCGTCCGAACCTGCCGCGGTAGCGCGCGAGCGACCAATATTCGAATGCCTCCGGATCGCCCGACACTCCCTCGAACCCGCCCGCGCGACCGATCAGGCCGAGCAGGCCGAGCTGGAGCGCGAACCCTTCGGTGACGGCCTTCTGCGACGGCGGTTGGCCGGTCTTGTAATCGATCACCGCGAGACCGCCACCGGGCAGCCGGTCGATGCGGTCCGCGCGGCCGTGCACTGTCACGCCGGCGAGCGCCGTCTCGCCGTTGGCTTCGGCGACGACTGGTCGCCTGCCCGCTGCCTGGTTCTCTCGCTCCATCGCCGCAATCCAGTCGATCGCCTCCAGCAGCCGCGGCGCCCACAATGCGCGCAGCATCGGGTGGATCGCTTCATCCTCGAGCAGGCGTTCGGCGCGGGGGCGAAGCTTGTCGGGATCGCAATCGTCGTGCTGCAGCCAATCCTGAAACACCTTGTGCACCGCCTCGCCTTTCCAGCGGGCTGTATGATCGGCGTCGACCGGGTCCAGCGCGCGAAGCTTGAGGATCGCCTGCGCATAAAATGCGAAAGGATCGGCCTTAAGCCGGTCGACCGCGGTGACCGATATCCTGTCGGGGCGCTGCTCGGCCGGTGGCGACGGCGCGGGACGTTCGGCGGGCTGCGGCGGCCCCGGGTCGTCGAGCATGCGCGTCAGTCGCTCGAGCCGAACGTCGCGCGGAAGTCCGCCCGTCATGGCGTTGAGCCGGAGCAGGAACCGCGAGGCGACGGTCGGCGATTTGGAATCGCGCCGCGCCCTCGTGATCAGCACTTCGGGCGCACCGAGGGCGCTCGCGAAATCATGTGCGGCAAGGCCGATCCGAAACTCGAGCGTCGGCATGCCGAGCGTGGAACGAACCTTTGGCGGCAGCCACGGATCGGGCGCAGGCATTGCCGGCCACACCCCTTCGTTGAGGCCGCCGAGCACCAGCAGGTCGGCGCGCTGCAGCCGCGCTTCGAGCAGGCCCCAGATGAAGATGCGCGGGTGCCCGCCGTAGGGCGGCCGCACCGCCTTCGCGTCGAGCAACGGGCGCAGCAGCGGAACGGCCTCGTCGCGAGATACGTCCAGCTGTCGAGCGGAATCGGAAACTTGAAGCTCCGCGAGCATTTCGGCAGCCTGGCGGCCCGCGGGCCCGCGCCACGCGGCGTCGCCGGCAAGAGCTTGCGCACAGTCACCCAGCTCGCGAGCGATTTCCGCCAGCGACTTCTTGTCCGACAGCAGGCGTTCGATCCGCTCAATCCTCGGCCGCAACAATTGCCACGCGCGCAACGGGCCGAACTGGGCGTCGAGACCGGCAAGTCCCGCCGCCGGCCGCGGGCCGCGCAGCTTCAGATCGAACTCACGCACCGCATCGAGCCAGGCGAGCCGCTCGTCCCCTTCACCGCCGACCAGCGGATGCTTGATCATTGCGAGCAACGCGACCGGCGCAAACTCCTCGGCCGCGACTGACGCGATTCCCAGCAACAATGTGCCGGCGGGCGTCGCCGACAGCGGCTTTCCGGCACTGTCGTCCGCATCGATTCCCCACCGCGCGAGCAGGCCCGACACTCGAGCAGCGAGCTGGCGGTCGGGGGTGACCAGGGCCGCGGTCTTCCCTGGCGTCTCAAGCGCTTCCCGGAGGGCAAGCGCGATCGCCTGCGCTTCGGCTGCGGGGTCGGCAAGTTCGGCGAGGCGAATGCCACTGAGCCGCCGTTCCGAAGGCCTCAGAGTCTCCCATTTATGCGAAAATTCCGGCGCGGCCATGGCATTGGCGACTGCGCGCCCCCGGGCTGCCGGCGATGCTGCTCCGCCCGACCAGCGCCACGGCTCAACTTCCTCGCGAGCGACGCCGATGCGATCGAGCAGCAGCTTCAGATGACATTGCGGATGAGCCGCTTCTCCGCGCCCGTCTTCATCCGGGCCAAGCGCGTCCCACTCCTCGTCGGGAAACGAGTTCGGCAGCCACAGGCCTGGAAGCACGACCATGCCGTCGGGCATGCGCGCGACGCGAGCGACGAGCGCTCCGACCGCGGGCGCCGCCGTCGTGATTCCGGCCGCAACGGTGAAGCCCGACGGCGGATCGTCTTCCCAGTGATCGGCGATGCGGTGGAGGAGCCGGTTGCGCCGCTCGGCAAGCTCGATCGCGCCACGCTGAGCAAGGATTTCTGGCCACGCCTCGTAGATCAGCTGCAGCCGCGCGAGCGAATGCTCCCAGTGGCGAGCGAGGTCGCTCGTTTGGGCAACAGCGTCCTTCAGCTTGCGCGGATCGATCTCTTCAACCAGCAGAGCGTCCAGCGTGCGCGCCAGGTCGGCCGCGAGCCGCAGGCTCTCCGCGGTCCCTTCGCCCGGCACGATTGACGCGAGCGTGAGGAGCCGCTCGGTCGGGTCGATCGCGGGCGGCACGGCATCGTCCTCATCGATCCGATCGAGCGCGCCGCCGAGCCGTTCGTCCAGCTCGGGATCGCCGACGGGAATCAGGCGCGGAAGCAGCAGGCCCGAACCGCTTGCCCGGACGAACGCATCGGTAACCGCGCGGACGGCGCGATTGTTCGGCAGCAGGATGCGACCCAGCGCCAGCCCCAGCGGCTCCTTCCCGAAGCGCGCGATCAGGCCTGCCGCGAGTGCATCGGCGAAGGAGCGGTGCGACGGTATCGTGAAGACCGCGACCCGTTGCGGGTCAGACATTCTCGAGTGCCGCTTCCGTGAACGGAATCGATTGGGGAGTGCCGACGTCGAACCACAGGCCCTGGTGAACCGCGCCGAATGCGCGGCCTTCCTCGATGGCGCGATCCCACAAGAGGTTGGTCGAGAAAGGTCCGTTGGGCGCATCGCGCAAGAGCCGCTTCGACGCCATCTGAATACCGGTGAAGACGAACGGCGCGACATGGCTGCGCTCGCGCCGGCGGATGCGGCCCTGGCGGTCCATGTGGAAGTCACCCATCCCCTTGTGACCAAGGGCCCGCGCCTGCGGCACCAGCAGCAGAAGCGCGTCCATCTTGCGGTCGTCCCATTGCGAGGCGAGCAACCTTATGGTGTCCGCCGGCCCGTCAAGCCACAGATTGTCGCTATTGAGCGCCAGGAACGGATCGCAGTCGATCAGCGGCGCCGCTTTGACGAGGCCCCCGCCCGTTTCCATCAACAACTCCCGCTCGTCGGAAATCACGACCTCGAGACCGTGGTCGCGGCTGTCGAGATGAGCCTCGAGCGCGTCGGCGAGATAGTGAACGTTGACGACCACCTTCGCGACGCCGGCCACGCGCAGCCGTTCGAGCACGTGATCGAGGAGCGCCTTGCCGCCGACCTCGATCAGCGGCTTGGGCTTGGTCGCGGTGAGCGGGCGCATGCGCTTGCCGAGGCCGGCCGCCATGATCATCGCCGTTTTCGGCACCTCCGCGGGGACTTCGGCGCGGAGCCGCAGCGCGCGCTTGGCCGTGCTCACGCGGCCTTCTTCCATGGTTCGCGCCGGTGCTCGGGGGCGATGTTGGAGTCGAACCACTCACGAACGGGCCGAAGATGCGGCTGCGCAAGGTCGCGCTCGAGCAGGCCCCACATGCGCGGCTGGAACTGGCGGTAGCCCGGCTTGTTGTCGCGCTTCCACAGCCGCGTGAAGACACCGAGGATGCGCGTGTTCCGCTGCGCCGCGAGTGCCCAATAGGCCCGCTCGAAAGCTTCGCCATGGCCGGTTGCTGCGATGTAACGGTCGATCATCGCGCGTTCCACCGCAGGCGTCACATCGCGCCGCGCGTCCTCGAGCACCGAGGCGAGATCGTAGGCCGGATGGCCTGCGAGCGCGTCCTGGAAATCGAGCAGGCCGAAATGGGCGACGCCTTCGCGCCCGCCGACGAGCATGATGTTCTCGGCGTGATAGTCGCGCAGCACCGTGACAGGTCCGAGGCCGTCGCTGGCGACCGGCTCGAGAACCGCTCGCCACGCCCGCTGATAGCCATCCAGGTCGACGTCGGCGCCGACCGCGGGACAGTACCACTCGGTAAACAGCTTCAGCTCTTCGAGCCATTGATCGAGCCCGTGCGGCTTCAGCCCGTCCATCGGCGGATGGCCGTGCAGGTGCACGAGGACGTCGGTCGCGAGCTCGTACAGCTCCCGCTCCCGCTGGGGATCGGTATCAAGTGTCTCACGGAGGCGCGAGCTGCCGAAGTCGCCGAGCAGAAGCAGCCCCTTTTCAAGGTCGCGGGCGATGATCTCCGGCGCGCTGAGACCGCGGGCGATCAGCCATTCGGCGACGGCGATGAACGGCTGCGGGTCTTCGTGCGGCGGCGGCGCATCCATCAGGACCGCACTGCGATCGCCGTCAACCACCCGAAAGTACCGGCGGAAGGAAGCATCGCCCGCCAGCGGCAGAATGTCCGCCCCTCCCCAGCCGCAAGAGGCAAGGAAATCAGGCGCATGCGGCGGCGGAGTCATCGGGGAGGCCATCGTCCCTCCCATGACCGGGGCACCTTCGCTGTCAAGATTCTGTCGCCATTTGGAGCAAAGTCGAGCGACAGGGCGAGCGCGTCGGCCCAGGCGGCGGAGCCGGCACGCTCCGGCCACTCGACAAGAAGGACCGCATCGGCGGCCGCGTCCAGGCCCAGCTCCTCGATCTCGGATGGGTCTTCGATCCGGTAGAGGTCGACGTGCCAGACCGGGGGCTCGAGCTCATCGTAGGGCTGGACGATCGCGAAGCTCGGACTCGGCACGTCGGCGCGGTGCCCAAGGGCGGCGATGAAGCCGCGCGCCAGCGCGGTCTTGCCGACCCCGAGCGGGCCGGACAATGTGATCACGTCGCCTGGCCGAGCGACGCGGGCCAATGCGGCACCGACTGCCGCCGTCTCTTCCTCGCTTGTCAGGATCACCGTGAGCCGCGCGGTATCGTCAGCGTCACGGTCGTTCCCTTGCCCTTCTCCGAGTCGAGCTCGACCGTCCCGCCGTGCGCCTCGATGAACTGCTGCGTGAGCGGCAGGCCAAGTCCGAGCGCCGCCTCGCCGCGAACACCGGCCTCGACCACGCGGTCAAAGCGATTGAACACCCGCGGAAGGTCATCGGCTTCGATGCCCGAGCCGTTGTCCTCGATACGGATGACCGCCTGCTTCTTGTCGCCCGTGGCCGACAGGGAAATTCGCCCCTTCCGGTCGGTGTAGGCGATCGCGTTCTGGAGCACGTGCTCGACCGATTCGCGCAGGCGGCGAGCATCGCCGAATACATGGCCGGCCGACGGCGAAATATCGACGTCGAGCTTCTGCCCCTTCTCGGCCGCGCGCGCCTTGGCCGTTTCCGCCGCCGCGCGGCATAGCCCGGCGATATCCACCCGCTCCTTCTCCAGCGCCACACCGCGGGTGTCGCCGGTCGTCAGGTCGAGGACGTCATTGATCAGCTTCGACAGCCGCTCGACCGATTCCAGGATCGCGCTCACATAGTCTCGAGCCTTGGGTGTCAGATCTCCGGCATAGCCGCCGCCGAGGAGCTCGGCGAAACCGCCGATCGACGTCAGGGGAGTCCGAAGCTCGTAACTCATGTTCGCGACGAAGTCGGTCTTGACCCGATCGGCTTCCTCGAGCGCGGTCGCCCGCTCGCGCAGCGCCGCCTCGATGCGCGTCGAATCGGTCACATCGACCATCGTCAGGAGCGCGTTTCCGTCGGGCAGCGGCACCGCCGCGAACTGGAAGTGCCGGCCGTCGGTCATTGTTATCCGGCCCGTCGAGGACTGCCGCTCGTTGGTCGTCTGCCGGACCATTTCGCGAATCTGCGCAGCGGCCGTCGGATTGACGAGCTTGCGCGCCATCGCGGGGACCAGCTCGTCGACGCGCGGGTGGGTCGTGAGCCATTCCTCGTCGAGCTCCCAATCCTCGATGAAACGGCTGTTCCAGGTGTAGAGACGCCCGTCGCTGGCGAACACGCTGATCGCTTCGAACAAATTGTCGAACGTTGCCGCCCGCACACGCAGCAAGGTGTCGCGGGCGGAGGCGAGCCGCAGCTGCTCGGTGCGGTCCTCGAGGAACAGCCGCAACCCGCCGTCGGGCAAAGGCTGAGCGACCACGCGGATGTGGTCGCCGTTGGGAAGCATCCATTCCTCCTCGAGCACTTCATCTGCGCTGGTGAACCAGCCGCGCCGTTCCTCCTTCCAGGCCGGAAAATCGCGCGTCTCCGGCAGCCGCTGTTGATCGCGCATCCGCTCGATGACTCGGTCGAACTCGGGCTGCTCTGCGAGCCAGTCAGGGTCGAGCTGGGTCATCATCGCGAACGGCCGGTTGAAGAAGCTGAGCGTCCGATCGGCGTCGAACTGCGCGGTTCCCGCGGTCATGCGGTCGGCGAGCTCGCGCTGCGATTCGATGTAGCGGGCAAGCTCGGCGCGGGCGTCCTCCAAATCCTGGACGTCGACCGCGAACCCCGCGACGGCGCCGGTCGAAAGCGGCACGTTGGCGACCCGCAGCATGCGCCGCTCGCCATGGATGATCGCCGGCTGCATGCGCGAGACGACGCGGCCGCTTTCCTGCGCCTGCCGGGCGATCGCGACGGCGCTGTCCTCGCCCTGCGCGTCCACCAGCTCGGCGGAGCGGTCGATGACATCGGCCGCGTCCTTGCCCTCCACGGCATGAACGAACGCGCTGTTGACCAGCCCGAGCTTCAGGTCGGGGCCGCGATACCACATCGGAAACGGCGCCGCCTCGATAAGCTGGGTCAGCGAGCCGAGCGCGGCCTCGGTCTGCTTGAGGCGAAGCGACAGCTTGGCGCGCTCTTCTTCGCCGGCGCTGGTGTCGAAGAACCACAGCAACAGCGTCCCGGGAGGCTGGTCCGGAGCCGGGCCGCCGCGGACGTCGAAAACCCGCCCGGAGCCGTGAGCGCGCAGCTTGAGCGCGACCCGCGTCGCGGAAGCACGCGCAATCCCCATTTCCGACACAAGCACCTCGAGATCGGCGGGCGCAATTCCGCTGTCGTTTCCGACGAGGTCCCAAAGCTTGCTCGGCAGCTTCTCGAGCCCGAGATCCCGGACCAACTGCTGATCGACTTCAACGCCGTCGTCAGAGCGCACAAGCATCGGCCGAGCCGGCGTGAGCTCAAGCAGGCGCGCGTTCGCTTGTGCGGCTTCGAGCACCTGCTGGGCAATGCGGTAGCGGCGGGCGGCCGCAACCGCGATGGCGACGGCAATGCCGAGCCACAGCAGCGCCAGCGCCGAAATCGCCAGACTGGTTGCGCCCGCAGGGCCCATGATTGCGGCCATACCCCCTCGGCCAATTCATAGGGCGGCGCGGTCCAAAGGGAAGAGCGCGGCGAGCGCCGCCGCCTCAATAGCGGTAGTGGTCGGGCTTGAACGGCCCTTCCGGCGAGACTCCGATGTAATTGGCCTGCTTGTCGCTGAGCGTCGTCAGCTTCACGCCGAGCTTGTCGAGGTGCAGCCGCGCGACCTTCTCGTCGAGGTGCTTGGGCAGGACGTAGACGTCGTTCTTGTACTGGTCGGCCTTTGACCACAATTCGATCTGCGCCAGCACCTGGTTGGTGAAGCTCGAGCTCATGACGAAGCTCGGGTGACCCGTGGCGTTGCCGAGGTTCACGAGGCGGCCCTTGCTCAGCACGATGATCTTCTTGCCGTCGGGGAACTCGACCTCGTCGACCTGCGGCTTGATCTCGGTCCACTTCATGTTGGCCAGCGCGCCGATCTGGATCTC
>Ga0207657_10004611_pt1 | contig 14559 bp, 21 predicted proteins | sample KBSC33metaG_FD_184316 | JGI IMG/M metagenome (GOLD analysis project Ga0207657, IMG submission 184316) | Corn rhizosphere microbial communities from Kellogg Biological Station, Michigan, USA - KBS C3-3 metaG (SPAdes) (version 2) | ecosystem: Host-associated > Plants > Roots > Rhizosphere > Soil ... | reverse complement strand
CCCGGCCGGCCGACCATGGTCAGCTGGGTCTTGTCGACGACGAGCGCGCTGCCCTCGGTGGCCGGCGAGCCGTTCGCATCCTTCCAGCTGCGGGCCGCCCGCACCGCCGCGAGCGTGTTCACCTCGCCGTCCCGGATGCCGAGGAGGTCATGAAGTGGAGTGCGCCGAGCTTCACGCTGAACGGCAAGATCCTGATCGTCATGGCCGCGTTCAAGGAACATGCCGCGCTCAATTTCTGGCGTGGGCAGGAAATCGGCGACGGCTCGGCCAAGGCTGGCGCCATGGGTCAGTTCGGTCAGCTGAGATCCGTCGGCGACCTGCCTCCGGACACCGAGCTCGACGCACTGATCAAGGAAGCGGCGGCACTAACGGCGCAAGCGCCCGCACCGCGCAAGACCAAGCATGAGCCCAAACCCGCGCCGGCCTTACACCCCGATTTCGCGGCGGCCCTCGACCAGGCTCCAGCGGCCAAGGCCGCGCTCGATGGCTTTCCGCCAGGCGCCCGGCGCGACTATTTCGAGTGGATCAGCGAAGCGAAGCAGGACGCGACCCGCGCCAAGCGCATCGCGACCGCCATCGAATGGCTGTCCGAAGGCAAGCGCCGGCACTGGAAGTATCAAAATTGCTGACCTTCATCTCCCGAGATTTCTCGTGGAGGATAGATTAGCTACCGCGCCCTGACATAACTTCCCGGCGCATCCTCAATCGCCTTGAGCTTGCCTTTGCCGGGAATGCGCGGCCCCTGGGCCTTGACCGTCTCGCCGTCCTGATTGCGCAGCCACTCCAGCCAGTCCGGCCACCACGAACCCGGATGTTCGATCGCCTTCTCGACAAACGCTTCGAGCGTCGGAGCATCCTCTTCATTGACCCAATATTGGTACTTCTGCGCCGCCGGTGGATTGACGACCCCCGCGATGTGGCCCGAACCGGCGAGCAGAAATCGCTTGGGTCCCGCGAAATGGTCCATGATCTTCCACACGCTTTGAGGCGGCGCGATATGATCCTCGCGGCCCGCCTGGATGTAGGCCGGCGTGGTCACCGCATCGATGTCCACCGGAGTTCCGGCGACGCTGATGCCGCCCTTCTCCGCTAGCTTGTTCCCTTTGTAGAGCGTCTCCAGATAATCGCGGTGCCAGCCCGCCGGCAAGTTGGTGGTGTCGCTGTTCCAGTACAGCAAATCGAACGGCGGCGGCTCTTCACCCAGCAAGTAATTGTTGACCACGTAATTCCAGATGAGGTCGCGGCCACGCAGCAGATTGAAGGTCGCGGCCATGTACCGGCCGTCTAGATAGCCTTTCTCGGCCGTCAGCTGCTGGAGCAGTCCCATCGTCTCGTCGCCCAGGAACAGCTTGAGGTCCCCGGCCTCGCTGAAGTCTACCTGCGCGGTGAAGAAGGTCGCCGACTTGACCTTGTCTGCCAGCCCCTTGGCCGTGAGATAAGCCAGCGTCGCCGCCAGCGTCGTCCCCGCCACGCAATAGCCGATCGCGTTCACGGCCTCGACGCCAAGCAGGTCGCGGATGGTGTCGATCGCGTCGACCTGGCCGTTCAGCACATAATCGTCGAGGCTGGCTTCCGCGAGACTCTCGTCAGCCGATTTCCAGCTGACCATGAACAGCGAAATGCCCTGATCGACGCACCACTTCACAAAGCTTTTCTCAGGCGCGAGGTCGAGGATGTAAAAACGGTTGATCCACGGCGGAAAAATGACGACCGGCGTCGTCATCACCTTGTCGGTCGTCGGCGTATACTGGATTAGCTGATAGAGCGGCGTCTGCTTGACGACCTTGCCGGGGGTCGTTGCCAGGTTGCGGCCGACCTCGAATACGCCAGGCTTGGTCTGGGTCAGCTGGCCCGCCGCAATGTCCTTCAGCATGTTGCTGAGACCCCTGAGCAGATTCTCGCCGCGCGTTTCGAGCGTGCGTTTGAGCACCTGCGGGTTGGTCAGCGCGAAATTGGACGGGCTCATCGCATCGACGAAGCTGCGCGTCGCGAAGCGCAGCTTCTCGCGATTGGCCGAGTCGAGCCCGTCGATTTCGTCAACCGTGCCGAGCAACTGGTCGGACACGCGGAGATAGGTCTGGCGAATGGTGTCGAAGATCGGGTTCTCGCGCCATTCGGGCGCGGCGAAGCGGCGGTCCTTGCGATTGGCGGTGTCTGGCGACGAGCCGGCCGTCACACCGCCCAGCATCTTCCCCCACGTCTCGAGCCCCTTGGCCCATGCCTGAGCGCCAGCGCTCATCAACGCCATCGGGTCGGCGGTGCTCGGCTGGTCGGCGAACCCGAACGCACCGGGCGACCAGGCCGGAAAGGGCTGGTCCTTCTTCAGGCTGTCGGCCCAGGCCTCCATCATCATCTGCTGGGCACGCCCCATGACCAGGGTCCAATGCTGCCAGTCCTCGAGCGTCGGGATCGCCGCGCCGCTGTTCGTCTCGTCCGCCATCTGTTCTATGTAGGCCGCATGGCAGTGTCCCCGCAAATTCCCTCGCTGCTCGTGGCGCTCGATTATTTCGGCATTGCGGTATTCGCGGTGTCCGGCGCGCTGGTCGCCGCCGAGCGCCGGGTCGACTTCGTGACCTTCATCTTCTTTGCCGTCATCACCGGCGTCGGCGGCGGCACGCTTCGCGACCTGCTGATCGGCGCACCGGTGTTCTGGGTCAGGACCAACGGCACGCTCCTCATCTGCATTGCGGCGGCGCTACTCGTCTGGTTCGCCAGCCACCGCCGCGTCGCGGGCACGGCATTGCTGTGGTTCGATGCCGCCGGCATGGCGGCCTATGCGGCCTATGGCTCGGCCAAGGCGCTTGGCTTTGGCGTCGCGCCCATCCCCGCCTTCGTCATGGGCGTGCTGACCGCCTGCGCGGGCGGGATCATCCGCGACGTGCTGGCCGGCGAGCCATCGGTCCTGATGCAGCGCGAACTCTATGTGACGCCCGCCGCTTTGTCGGCGGGAATGTTCGTCCTGCTGTCGCTCGTCGGCATCGGGATCTGGCCGGCGGCCGCGGTCGCCATCCTCGCCGGCTTCGTTCTCCGCGCCGGTGCGATCTCGCGCGGCTGGTCCCTGCCGCCATATCGCGGATGAGCCGCTTCATCGCCTTGCTTTGCCTGCTGCTCGCGGCCTGTGCGACGGTGCCGACGGTCGCGCCCATCCGCGGAGCGGAAGTCGGCGAGGCCTTCACTCGCGACGGCGAGATCGCCAGCTTCGCCCAGGGATTCGCAGACCCGAAGGCTGGTCGACGCGCAACCGTGGACGATCCCGTTCGAGTCGCGTCGATCAGCAAGATGGTGACCGCCATCGGTGTCATGAAGCTCGTCGACCAGGGCAAGCTCGACCTGACGAGCGACGTGTCGCGCTGGCTCGGCTGGCCGCTGCGCAATCCCAAGTTTCCTGATCGGCCGATCACGCTGACGATGCTGCTCTCGCACACCGCCTCGGTGCGCGAGCATGACGACAATTATGTGATTCCGCTGGGCGGGTCGCTGCGCGAGGTGCTGGCCGATCCACGCAACTGGGACGCGCAGCATGGTCCGGGCGACGGATATTTCGCCTACGTCAACATGAACTACCCAATCATTGCGTCCGTCATCGAGCAGGCCACCGGAGAGCGCTTCGATATCTGGATGCGGCGTGAAATACTGGAGCCGATGCGGCTGGACGCCTGCTTCAACTGGCCAACCTGCAGCGATGCCGCGGTTGCCCGCGCGGTGGAGCTCGACGGCGCCGACGGCAAGCCGCTGAAGGACGATCTGCACGGTAACCGGCCGGACTGTCCCGTCTTCGTCAAGGAAGGCGAAACCTGCGACCTGGCGCGATGGAGGCCGGGCGAGAACGGGTCGCTGTTCTCGCCGCAGGGCGGCCTGCGCATTTCTGCGCGCGGCCTGGCGCGGATTGGCCGCATGTTGCTGAACAATGGAACGCTCGACGGGGTTCGAATCCTTTCTCCCCGAGCGGTTGAGACCCTGTTGATGCAGGTCTGGCGCTTCGACGGGAGCAACGGCGTCACCGACGGCACCTTCTACTGCAGCGCGGGAAACGGCACCCATCGATTGCCCAACCTCGGCTGCGCCGACGACCTTGCCGGCGACGGCACGACCTTCGTCGGCCACGCGGGCGATGCCTATGGATTGAAGAGCGGTCTATGGATCGACCCGCGGCGCGGCGTCGGCGTGGCCTATTTCACCACCGCCGTTCCCGATCCCGCGCCCAAAGCGGCCGGTAGCGCCTACACTGCGGCGGAGGTTGCTGCGTTCCGGCGGACTGCAGCGCTCATTCATCGTCGCGAAAGCCCCCGCGGTCCTTAGCTGGCGGCGATGTTGATCGGTCTGCCCATCGCGTTGTTGCTCTCCGCCGAAGCGGCAGGACAGCCGGCCAGGGAATGTGCGGATCAGCCCGCCAGCACCAATCCGGGAGAGATCGTGGTGTGCGCCGTCAAACCCGATGGTTACCGCATCAGTCCCGATTTGATGGAAGCCCGGCGGCTGAAGAAGCAGGGCAATTCAGGACGGCCCAAGAACCCGCATGAAAGCTATGTCGACCACAGCTGCGCGACAGTCGGCCCGATGGGCTGCCGCGGTCAGCCGGCCGTCAATCTGATCGCCGTGGCTGCCGTGGCCGCGCAGATGGGACAGCGGCTGGCCAAGGGGCAGGAGGTGGGCAGCATGTTCGAAACGACCCCCACGTCGAGTGAGTATCAGCTCTACCAGGAAGCCAAGAAGCGCCGCGAGGCCAAGGAAGAAGCCGAGGCCGCGGCCAAGGTGAAGGCCGCCGCGGAAGCGCAGGCGGCCGGAAAGAACTAGATCATTTCCAGAGCTGCAGCGCGCGGATCGCCTTGGGCAAAGCGGGATCTTCGTCGGGCCGGCTGATCATCCGCTGCACCATTTTCCAGCCGCGCCGGGACATCGCGCGCCGCCAGATGTCGGTAACGAAGAAAGTACCCGACCCGTCGACACCATCCATCCGTGCCTTGATTTCGATCGGCGCGGCGAACACCGCCAGGCCACTGCCGACGCTGCGCACGTAAATGTCCCCGAAGCGATAGCTGGAGCAGCTCCAGCGGTTGGCTGCGGCATCGAGCCAGCTGGTGCGGTCGAGGATCATCGGCGGCTTCGACCCGGCGAGCAGCATGAAGTGCCGCGAGGTGCCCGCCTTCATTACCTTCTTCTCGCCATTGACCCACGCCCGCATCCAGCGGTGCTCCATCGTTTCGATCACTGCGGTCAGGTCAGCCATGGCGACAGCGGTAACCGCGACGGCGGTTTTGGCAAGCGGTCTAGGTGCATAGCGATTTTTCGACCGGTGGCGGTTGCGACCCAACGGAGCGGCGCTAGGCTACGCAGCAAAACGGGGAGCAAGACACCATGGGTACACGACCAATTTCAATCGCGATCATTGCCTGGGCGCTGGGAATCTTGTCGCTCATCGGCGTCGCAGGAATCCTCATGATGGGATCTAGTCCTGAGATGGCGAAGGCTGTCGAGCAAACACACATGTCGCTCCAGTTTTTGCAGATCTGGACCGTGATAGGCGCGGTCGTCACCATCGTCGCCGCAGTCGGCATCTGGAAGGGCCTGCCGTGGGGCCGGGTTCTCTATGTCGCTTGGAACGTGATCGGAATCGCGGTGGGCTTTCTCACCGGTACCAAGCAGGTCTCGATCCTCATAAGCATCCTGATCTTCGTGGTGATCGCGGCGTTCCTGTTCACCAATCGCGCCAACGAGTGGTTCCAGGCCCGCGGTCTGGCGCTGAGCCGGGAGCCCGCACGCTAACGGAGCGGTAACCGCCGGCGAGGTAGCTTCGCCGGCATGAGCATGCACTGGAACCCCGGCAAGACGACCGTCAACCTACAGCCGGCCAGCGCCAAGCTGCGCCCGTCGATCCGCCGCGCTCCTGGCCCGGCCGCGGCGAGGCCCAGGGTGCGCCGGTCGGACGAGACCGAAACGTTGCTGGGCATCGCCGGCATCGGCGCCATCGCGGCGATCATGGTGGCGGGGATCGGCACCGCGGCGTGGGTCACTTTCGCCAAGGACGACCCGGCCGCCGAGGCGGCGCTGGCGCGCTTCACCCAATGCTATGCCGCGCAGGGACCCAATTGCGTGGTCGACGGCGACACCCTGCGCATGAGCGGGGAGACGATCCAGATCGCCGGGCTCGACGCGCCGCGGATCGAGGGCTCGCGCTGCGAGGGCGAGCGCACGGCAGGCATCGCCGCCGCGGTCGGCCTCGCCGAGCAGCTCAACCGCGGGCCGGTGACGCTAGGCGACTCCTTCCGCGATGCGGGCGGGCGCACGGTGCGCAAGGTGCTGGTCAAGGGCCAGGAAATCCGCGACACGATGATCGAGCAGGGCCTCGGCCGCCGCTACAATCCCGAAAGCACCAAGGGTTGGTGCTGAGCTAGCGAATCGCTGCGCAGGATTTGCGCGGCGAACGCTCGGCAGAGCGTGCCTCACAAGCGGCATGGTCGGCGCGTTCGATACGGGCGCGCTGGTCGCCGGACTGGAGCGCCGACGACGGCAGCGCCGTGTAAGCGTAGCCGGCGGCAACACCCAGCACGATAGCCGGTAGGGCGATGTCCTTCGCGCGCATGGCGGCATGATAGCGCGGCACGGTAAGCGAAGCGTAAAGGCCCCCGGTAACGTCGCTAAAGTCGCAAGAGTCACGGGGACAAGCGCATTTTTGTGTGAACTTAAGCGCGGCCGCGGACCGGATGCACAGCGGTGTCCAAGGCGGTTCATCGCGCTGCTTAGACCACAAAACTTTGGGTGTAGGACAGCCCTTCCGAGGCTGCCCGTCACCCGCCCTACCAGGAGGGCTTGCGCGGGCGGATGCGTTCGCGGGTGACGGCTTCGGTAATCAGGTGCGACTTGAACTTCTGCCGCATCTGGTGCGCGCCGAAGCTGCTGTTGAGGACAAGGCGAACTCCGCCGCTGGGAATGCGCTCGATGGTCGAGATGGAGACGGCTGCGGCCGCGCAGTCGGCAATCACCTTTTTCTCCTCGAGACGAACGAACATTTCGCGGCTCATCGGGCGTCCCACCGGCCAAGGCTCAACGGATCGATGCGGCGCGCATCGTCGTCGAACTGATCGGCAATGGCGGCGAGCGACGAGGCGCCGGTGGGCGTTCGAGCGCCAATCGCCAGGCGACGATAGGACGCGGCCTGCTCACGCAGGCTGTCGGCGGCGTCCTCGCGCGAAACCGATACGGTCACGCGGCGGTGACCAGACGATCACTGCGGAATTTCACGATCCGGGCGACATAGCCGTGCGCCAGTTCCAGATGCGCCGAACGCGAACGCTCGCACTTGGCATTGGCGGCCATCAGCAGCGATTTCCCGCGTCGGTGATAGAGATAATTGAGGTCCATTGCGGGCTCCCGGGGCAGTAAGCGGGAGCGCGAAGGTCTCTCAGCCGCACAGGCTTACGAATGTATCCGTGCGATGCACGACTGTAACACAGCCAGGCCGCGCGGCCTAACGCTCATTCGGGCGATGCGCCGCGCCTCAGGCGTCGGCGGGCCGGTGATTGTGGATCTTGAGCTCGAGGCTCGTCAGCCTCTGGCGCAGCGCGGACAGGCGCAGCGAATCCGGTTCGTCGGCATGGGCCGCGAGGCTGATCTGGATCGCGAGGTGATCGCGCTCGTCATTGAGCGCGTCGAGCGCTTGGTCTTTTCGTGGCACCCGCATGGATTCTCCGTTCTTACGGACATGTAATCATTATCGGGCGGATTACCATGAAAGCGCGGGTTACCAACGGCCGCAGAAAGTGTTTTCCAAGGTGGCGGCCAGGGGAACGCGTTCGCGCGCCTGGCCGCCAGCCCGTTAGCCGCGTTGCAGGTTGAAGCCGACATTCGTCTCGGCGCGCTGGGCATCGGGGCCGATGCACTGACGCCAGATACCGCCGATGGTGCCGAATTTCTTGCGATATTCGATGCGGCTGCCGGTCCCGTCGGGATAGACGGAGAAGGCCATCGAGACGCCGCCGTAGCCGTTCTTGATCAGCACGACCTTGGCGCCGTCCTCGCGGTCGAGCGCGGCGGTGTTGTTCTTGTTGGCCAGACAGAAAGCGACCTTCGTCTGGGTGTCGGTCGAATGGAACGTCTGGGTCACCGGTTCGGACAGAACGGTTTCCGTGCTCGCGCAACCGGCGAGCGAAACGAACGCGAGTAAGGCAATAGATTTACGCCTTATTCCCCCTGTGAAACTCTTTCGAGCGCCGTAAACCTGATTCAGCGCGGGGAATCCGTCAAGTGGGTCGGTAACCGAGCGGTAAGCGCCAGCGGGTTTAGGCCCGCCCCATGGGCCGTATTGGAAGCCGCCGAAGCGCGAGCCCGAAATATTCTGGACGTTCGTCTTGGTCGCGCTGGCGCGCCATGCTTTGCGCGTCGATTGCCTTTTGCACGAATACAGGCGCTTGCCCAGCCTCGATCCGACGAAGCGCCGATCAGCGCCAACTTCGGCTATTGCAAATGGGGAGGCAAAACGCGTCGACCCGGTTGCAATGCCTGCTCGCCGGGAGCACCTGCGGCCAATGGCTAATCTGCAGCGGATATTCGGCACCAATCCGTCTCGGCCCTGGACCCGGCCCGAAACCTATGTTGGCGCGATGGCCCGCAAGCGCCGTTTCCGCCAGCGTCGGGCGAGCGGGCCGCGCACGCAGCCCGAACAGCCGCGATTGATGCTTTCAACGGTGCCCTTCCTCACGCTACTGGCTTTTCTGGCGGTGCTCGCGATCGGGATCATGGTCCTCGCCTTCCCCGGCAATCAGCCGCCCGTGCATCAACAGTCCGTGGCCAAGGTCGAGCGAGGCGTCGCCGGCCGCGGCTGGTTCCAGGAAGCGCAAAAGCAGTTCCATCGCTGACGGGCTCAGCGCGCGGTGACCGGCGCCGGACGCTTCGCTTTCTGCCAGCCTTGAACGTCATATCCACGCTCGTGCAGGCATCCCGCCATCGCGCGCTGAACGACCATTTCCTTCTTGTGCCGCTTGATCTTGGCCATCCCGATCGCGCCGCCGATGACGGCCACGGGCATCAGCACCAGCGTCGCGCTCGCCACCGCCATGCCACCGTACAATCCAGCGCTGGCGGCCGCGGCGGCACCCGCTGCTCCGACCGCGCCGCCGGCGACGGCACCGGCTCCGCCCGACGCCAGCCGCCCGCTCGAATCGAGCTTGCCCGTGACGAACAGCTGCTTGCACTCGGCATTAGCGGCATCGAACTTCACCTGATCGGTCGGCGCCGCGCCGAGCGTCGGCGTGAATTCACGCGGCTTCGACGAACAGCCGGCGAGAACAAGTGCCAGGCATAGCACTCCAGACCACGAATTTTGCATGATTTACCCCCTGAGCGAAAGTCGCTGTCCGGCAAATGCAAGTCAAGTGCCTCAGATCATTCAGAATCGGATCGAGAAGCCGGCGTAGATCTCGACGTCGGGCGTTTGGCGATTGAGGCCAAGATTGGCGCCGGCGTCGAGCTGCACTGCCTTGTTCAGGAGGTAGGCGGCCGACCCGTCCACGGATGCCTGCCGCGTGGTTCCAGCCGGATCCCAGTCCCACATGCCCCACAGCTCGGCCGACAAGGTCAACTTGCGCGACGCTTGCCAGCCAAGCCCCGCGACCTGCGCCATCGCCAGGTGTCGGCCGTGCCCGTCCGCGTCGGGTAGCAGGTCGACCTCGGGCGTCAGCGCGATGCTCAGCGCGGAGTTGGGAATGGAATAGCCGACGGGCAGCAACAGGCCGAATTGCCAGGCCCCTGCCCCGATTTCGTGTCCGGCGACCGGGGCGGTTACGACCGGAAGGATTGCCACTTGCAGCGGCGCTTGTTCGCCGGTCAGCCGGTGCTTCACCTGGATCGACAAATCGCCGATCGCCGACGCCACCCTGGCACCTCCGTCACCGCGATTGGAAATGCGTACGTAAGGCGTCAGGTCGATGCCAATATCGGTACGGTCGGACAGGCCGTATTTGACGACCGTTTCCCCCAGTATGAGCGCGGTGTCGCGCTCACCCGTAGATCGCTGCAGCGACCAATCCGCGATTCCGCTTTCGATTTGCCAGGCATCGGCGGGCACCGTGCAGGTCGCCGTCGCTTTTCCCGGGCGGTCGGCGCAAATCGCATCGCCATCCGCTTGTGCCGCGGTGCTGGCGGCCAGGGCTGCCGCGGCCATGATCGGGTTCAACCATCGCATCCCGCGTGACTGCGACGCAGCGTTGCGGGCGTCCAGGCATAAACGCGGCGCGCACGATCGCGCGCCGCTTTTCACACACTTTCTTTAGGCGGCCGTCGCCATGTCCAGCCGTCCCACCAGGTGATCGAATACCGCTGGATGAATCTTGGTCTGGAATTCGATTCCGGTGGTGGTGCCGCGCGTCCAGCAGACGCGGGAACCGAGCGGCTCGAGCTGGGGGAAGCGGGCGATGATCGCGTCGCCGACTTCGCAGGCTTCGATCAGTTCGATCTGGCAGCCGTGGGCCGACATGTCGCGCAGCGCGACTTCGAAATTGAAGCCGCCGATCCGCCGGACGATGATCTCGCTTTTCATTGCCACCCGGCCGAAGCCGCGCCGCTCGTGGGCGACATCTGCCGGAAGAGCCTCGGTGGAGACGTTCACGGCCGGCGCCGGCGCATATTCGGCGCGCGGTGTTTTCGTGGCCTGCCCGGCTCGGGCCGCGGCGGCGATGCGGCGGCGGCGGCTCTGTGTCTGCTGATGGTTCAGGCGCATTGGCTTACTCCCCAGGCGGCGGGACTTTCCGCCGCGACATTGTCGAGAAGGATGGTGCGGCGGCTGCCGCGGTCGCTGATCATGATGAAATAGGGCGTTCCGACGCCCGCGGCGCCAAGGTTGGAGAAGGTGCCTCCACTGCGGTTGGGCACATAGGCCCAGGCGGCCGCGCGGCGATCCTGCGCCTGCGTGAAGCATTCGGCGAAGGCCTGCACGCTCTTGGCGGTCTCCGTCCCCTTCGCGGTCTGCGATTGTGCACCAGGCGCCAGTGCGGTCGCCGCCACGCTCAACGCTGTCACGATGCCAAGGCTTTTCATCCGTTGCCCCTTGTTCCCGCATCCGTGCTCGCTTGCGGCCCGATTCGAGGCAAGCCGCGCGAACGCGGTGCTCCGAAATGAGGCAATGCGGACGTTAACCTTGTATGGAATTGGCGTTCGGGTCCTGTTGGCGTGGCAATGGAACGCGCACTTGCACAACCGAACATCGCCCGGGCGGTCAGCCGCTCGCGCGCCGCGCGTGCTGCGATACAACGCCGCAAGCGCCGCTTCATCGTGACTGCCTGCGCCGCCGCCCTGATTGGCAGCGGCACCTTCCTTTCTCTGGTTGGCGTCAGCGGCAGCGACGTCGCGGCCGCTGCTGTTCACCAGGCGCAGAGCCTCGCGCAATTGCTCGACCAGCGTTCCCCGGGGCAACGCACGGCAGGCGCGCAAACCAAGCACAAGAAAATTCAGCACGCGCTGGCCAGGCCGCGCGTGCGCTCCAAGCCGCTCACACCCTCCGCCAGCGAGCTCGCCAGGGCGCTGATGCCATCGTCGCCGGTCCTGACCGAAGCCGCGATCGTGCCGCCGATGCCATTGGTGGCACCGGTGCCGCAGCTCGCGGACGTCATTGTGCCGTCGGCAGCGCCGGGCGGTGGACCCGGCGTCACTGGCCCAGGGGGCGGTTCGCCGGGTGGCGGCGGTATCGGCGGCGGCGGTGGATCGCCGGGCGGGCCGCCGATTGTCTATCAGCCGCAGGAAATCAAACCGCCGGTTGCAGCCGTGCCGGAACCCGGCACCTGGGCGATGATGCTGCTTGGCTTCGGACTTATGGGCTGGCGTCTCCGGCGCCGCACGGCCCCGACGCTCTCGGCGGCCTGGGCTTTCCAGCCACGCTGAAGCTGCCGCAACGACGGCGCTCTATTCAATGATTGGGTAAATCAGGCCGGGTTGGCGGTGCTGCCGGTGACGAACACCTCGTCGCCGACCGATGCGGCCGCGAACAGGCGCTTCGCAAAGCCGTCCGGAACGCCCACGCAGCCGTGAGTCGCCAGGCCCCAGCGAACGTCGCTCGCGTGGATCGCGACGCCGTCAGCCGTCAGGCGCAACGTGTAAGGCATCGGCGCATCGTAAGTCGCCGAGCGATGATTCTTGAATTTGGCCAGGATCGGGAATTTGCCGGTCGGCGTCTCTAGGCCGTCAGCACCATATAGAATGACCGCGGTGCCGATCTCATGGCCGGCGCGGAAGACGGAAATGAGCTGAGCGCGCTTGTCGACGCGGATCCACAGCGGGCCGGCCGGCACCCCGGCATCATCCCAGCGATAATCGCCGAACTGCATGCGTTCGGGGACCCGCAGGAGAGAGTGGATCGGCCGGTCGATCTCGCCGGCGGCGAGTGCCTGGCGCATGGCTGCCGGGCTGACGGCGATGCGATCCGCCGGTGACGCCGCCGCGACCGGTTCGGCCATCGCCGGATGTGCCGGTTGACGCGCCACCGATAGTGCGGCGGCGGTTGTCCCGCCGAGCAGGAAGAAGGCCGTTCCGCCGATCAGTCGTTTCAAAGATCGCCGACTCGGCATTGCCACTCGCCTAGTTGATGAAGCGGACGCCCGCTCGTCCTTCATTGGCCCAGCGAACCTCGGCCGCGACCGCGCCGCGCTTGATGATGCGCAGTTCGACCACTTCGCCCTGGTCGAACTCCTCGGTCGAGAGAATCTTGCAGCCTCCGTAGGACAAATCGGCCACCCAGACGTCGCTGTCGCGCGAATCCGAAAGCGCGAAACCGCGCATGTTGTCCACCTGATGCCGGTCGGCGCGTCGAATGAAGGTTTTTGCGGTCATGTTGTGCCCCTGGAAGAAATCCGTATTCGGCCTACCAAAACCGGGCTTGGTCCGCTTCCCGACATTCCGGCTTGTCCCAAATCCGAACGCCGCAATGCGGCTCCGGATGAACAATTTGGACTTTCTCAACCTTTGGCACCCAGACCGGTCGTCAATTCAGCGAGGTCGTGGGGGACAGCGATGGGCCGGCTTTTGAAAATGGGGCGCACATGACGGTGCATGCGGAGGTCGCCGGCTCGCGCAAGCCGAAGCCGACTCGGGTGCTGATTTCGTGCGAACTGCTCACGCCGATCAACACGGTGCGGGTGACGCTGCGCGACATTTCGCGCTCGAGCGCTCACGTCATCGGTGCTCGCACCGTGCCCGCGGACTGCGATGCGATTCTCCGCCGCGGATCGCTGTTCGCGGCGGTTCGAGTCCTCGCGGTCAAGGACAACGAAGCGCAGCTGAAATTCTATCGTCAGCTGTCGCTGCAAGAAATCGACGCCATCCTGCCCGGCGCCGCGCGCTAGCGGCCGCGCTCCGGGCGCGTTCCGCCCATCCGCGCGCCGCTGCTCTGCGCCCTGATCTTGGCGAACTCCGAGGTTGGGCGCCATTGCGGCCAGTCGCGGCTGTTCGCGAGCCTCTTGCCAATCGCATAGAACATGTCGGCTTCCTGCGCCGCGCCGCGCAGATCCCAACCCGGCGACCAGGCGTCGCAGGTCTGATGGTAGCAATTAGAGGTGAAGCTGCTCAGCCATTTCTCGCCGGCCGGACGCCCGCCATCGACCATGTCATAGGCGCCAGCCAGCGCCATATCGAGCAGCACCGGCACGCCGCGCTTGGCAAAGGAAAAATGGTCGGCGCGATAGAAAAGCCCGCGCTCGGGGTGGTTCTCGGCCGTCACATATCGTCCCTGCGCCTTGGCCGCCGCCGCGAGAAAATCTTCCATCTCGCTCTGGCCCTGGCCGACGACCACCGCATCCTTGACCGGGCCGTTCCACTGCAGCGTGTCGAAGGTCAGGTTGGCGACCATCTTCTCCATCGGGAACAGCGGATGCTGCGCGTAGTATTCGGACCCCAGCAGCCCGCGCTCTTCCGCAGTCCATGCAGCGAATACCAACGTCCGCTGCGGGCGCGGGCCGGCCGCGAACAGCCGCGCATTCTCGATCATCGCCGCCAGGCCCAGCGCATCGTCGGCGGCGCCTGGCTTGATCGTTCGCCCTTGCGCGTCCGCCGGACCAATGCCGTACGCATCCCAATGCCCGCCATAGCTGATCGTCTCGTCGGGATATTTCGATCCCGTCAGCTTGCCGAGCACATTGTGGCTGGTCAGCCGCGTCAGCTTGACCGGCGCGTCCACCGACAGGGTCGCCTTGAGGTCGATCGGCTTGAACGCCGCCGTCCGCGCTTCGCGTTTCACCGTCGCGAGCTCATAACCCGCGCGCTTCAGCAAATCCGCCGCAACGTTCTGCTGGATCCAGCCTTGCAACAGCACCGGCTGCTGCGCGCCCGCCGGCAGCACGACGTTATAACCCTCGCCCGCCGGGCTCTTGACCACCGTCCACGGATAGCCCGCGCCCTCGGTGTCGTGGACGACCAGCGCGGCAATTGCGCCGCGCCGCGCGGCTTCCTCATATTTATAGACCCAGCGGCCGTAGAAGGTCATCGTCTTGCCGCCGAACTTACCCGCCACCGGCTCGCCCGTCGTAGCCTCGAAGTCCGGGTCGTTGACCAGCATCACTGCGACCTTGCCGCGCAGGTCGA
>Ga0207657_10004609_pt1 | contig 14565 bp, 13 predicted proteins | sample KBSC33metaG_FD_184316 | JGI IMG/M metagenome (GOLD analysis project Ga0207657, IMG submission 184316) | Corn rhizosphere microbial communities from Kellogg Biological Station, Michigan, USA - KBS C3-3 metaG (SPAdes) (version 2) | ecosystem: Host-associated > Plants > Roots > Rhizosphere > Soil ... | reverse complement strand
GGGCCGGGGGCCGGGTGGAGCAGGGGTTAGACGAGGGCGGCGGGGCTGCGTTTGGTCATCTGGCGGGCGATGATCATGCGCTGGATTTCGCTGGTGCCTTCCCAGATCCGCTCGACGCGGAGCTCGCGGAAGAAGCGCTCGGCCACGTTCTCGCGCATGTAGCCGCGGCCGCCGAACACCTGGACGGCGCGGTCGGCGACCCGGCCCGCCATCTCCGAGGCGTAGAGCTTGGCCATCGAGCACTGCGCGTGCGACACCTTCACATCGGCGCTACGGTCGATGCCGCGGGCGGTCTCGTAGACCAGCGCCCGGGCCGCGAACAGCTCGGTGAGACTGTCCGCCAGCATGCCGGCCACCAGCCCGTACTCGCTGATCGGCTGGCCGCCGACCACGCGGTTGGCGGCGAACGCGGTCATCTCGTCGACCAGGCGCGCGGCCGCGCCGAGGCAGCGGGCGGCCACCATCAGCCGCTCGAACCTGAACCACTCGTAGGCGAAGTCCATCCCGTCGCCCTCCGCGCCGACCAGGTTCGCCGCCGGGACGCGCACGTCGGTGAACTCCACGATCGGGTGGTGGTGGCTGATCGTGTGCGAGTAGGCCGGCGTCCTGACCACCCGGACCCCCGGGCTGGGCAGGTCGACCAGGAACATGGCGTGGTCGCCGCTGGGCAGCTTGGCCTGGAAGAAGGCGAAGTCGGCACTGTTGTACGAGGTGACGTGCCATTTGACGCCGTTGAGCAGGTAGTCCTCGCCGTCCCGGCGCGCGGTGGCCTCGATCGCGTCGACGTCGGAGCCCGCGCCCTCCTCGGTGATCGCGTAGCACTCCTCCCGCTCCCCCGCGACGGCCGGCCGGACGTACCGGTCGATCTGATCCTGGGTGGCCACGGCGGGCAGCCAGGACGGCGGGGTGGCCGCCACCCAGCCGAGCGCGTTGGTCACCCGGCCCATCTGCTCCTGGACCAGCACCTGCTGCAGCGAGGTGCAGCCACCACCGCCGAGCTCGCGTGGCATGTTCGTCGAGTGCAGGCCGAGTTCGCGGCAGCGTTTGGCGTGCGCGGCCGTCACGTCGGCGGGGAGCTGCCCGTCGGCCCGTTCGGCCTCATCCTCGAACGAGATCAGCTCGTCCGCGAACCCGCGGGCCCGGGCCTGGATCTGCAGATCTTCTTCCGACAACCCGTACATCCGACGGATACCTCCAGGTGCAAGTCTTGCCATGCCAGCTTATTGACTGAATGTTCAGTCTATGCCAGCATCAGTCCCGTGCCATTGACATCCTCCCCTGCCTGAAGGCGGGGGATTCCAGCTACTCGCATCCGGTTAAGGAGGCAAGCAGTTGAGGTTCGCGGTTCGCAGGCCGGGTATCCCCGTCGCCTCCCCGCGCAGTCACGGCGTGCCCCGCCGCGATGTTCTGGGCCGCGTTCACGTCAGCGTGGCAGGCGTATCCGCAGGCGGTGCACCGGAAGACAGCTTGGCTCTCGCGCGACCGCCGGTCCACCTGCCCGCACGCCGAGCATCGCTGGCTCGTGTGATGCGGTTTGATCTTCTCCACTCGGCCGGGAGCCTTCTCCTCAAGCCGGCGCACCAGCAGCCCCCACCCGGACTGCAGGATGCCCCGGTTCAGCCCGGCCTTCTGCCGCACGTTCCGGCCCGGCTTCTGCCACGTGCCCTTGGCGGACCGGGTCATGTCCGTGATCCGCAGATCCTCGACCCTGATCACGTCGAACCGGCGCACGATGCCGGTGCTGGCCTTCTCAACCCAGTCCTTGCGCCGGTCCGTCTCGCGGGCGCGCAGCCGGGCGATCGCGTGCTTCACCCTCGCGCGGCGATTCGATCCCCGCCGGGCGCGGGCGAGCGTGCGCTCCAGCCGCCGCAGCCTGGTCCGCTCCCGCGCGGCCAGGCCCGGGACGCGCAGCAACTCCCCGGTCGACAGGGCCGCGGACACGGCCACGCCCCGGTCAATGCCCACGGCCTCGCCGTTACCCGGCGCGGAAACGGGCTCGGGGATCACGGCGAAGGCGACATGCCAGCGCCCGGCCCGGTCCATCGTCACCCGGTAGGACTTCACACCTTCGGGCACGGCACGGGACCAGCGGAACCTCACCCATCCGGCCTTCGGCACCCAGACCTCGCCGGTCTTCCGGCTGAGCCGCCGCACGTCCCATTGCCGCCCGCGCCGCCCCACGATCCGGAATCCCTCGTCCCGGCTGGCCTTGCGCCACGACGGCCGCCCGGCCGGGTTTCCTGGGTCGAAGAACGCGGCCATCGCCCGGGCGAAGTCCCGCAAGGCCTGCTGCTGCACCGTCTGGGAGCCCGCGGCCAGCCACGGGAACTCCGCCCGCGCCTGTGTGAGCTGCCGGCACTGCTCCAGGTAACCTGGCGCGGCCGCCCGGCCCGGGCGCCGGTGGGCCTGCTGCTCGACCGCCAGGTTCCACACATACCGGGCGTGCGCGCAGTGGTCCCGCAGCACCGCCTCCTGGGCGGGCGAGGGGAACAGCCGGTACCGAGACATGCGAACACACTAGCGACCGCCGCCGACATTTCCGGGGAGGTGACGCGGCGTCTCCGCCCCGGCCTGAAGGCCGGAGCCTCCACGCCGCGATTCTGATGACTGATACCGCGGACGCCGTGGTGGTGGGCGGCGGGACGGTGGGCGCCTGGTGTGCCTACTTCCTGCGCCGGGCCGGGCTGGCGCGGGTCGTCCTGATCGAGAAGGGGTTCCTCGGGCAGGGTGCGAGCAGCCGGGCCGCCGGGGTGGTCCGGGTGCAGGGAGGGACCCAGGAGGCGGTGCGGCTGAGCAGCTGGTCCCGGCGGTTCTACCTGGGCCAGCGGGACGAGATCGGCACCGACTCCGGGTTCACCGAGCAGGGCTACCTGCTGCCCTGCTTCACCGAGGCCGACGTGGCCGCGGCCCGCGAGCGGATGGCCATGCAGACCGCGCTCGGCGTGCCGGTGCGGTGGCTGGACCCGGGCGAGGTGGACGCGGCCAACCCGACGCTCGCGCCCGGGCAGACGCTCGGCGGCACCTTCTGCGAGCAGGACGGGTTCGTCGCGCCGCCGCGCAACGTGGCCGCCTACACGGTGGCGCTGATCCGCAGCGGCGTCGAGATCCGCGAGCGCACCGCCTTCCTCGGCCTGGCCGACGACGACGGTACCGTGCGGACCAGCCAGGGCCGGATCGGCGCGGGCCTGGTCGTGCTCACCGGCGGGCCGAAGCTCGCTTCCGTCGGGCAGCTGGCCGGGATCCGCATCCCGGCTGGCGGCGTGCGGCACCAGGTGGCGGTGACCGAGCGACACCCCGACCTGGATCCGGCCCGGGTACCGATGGTGTTCGATCTGGCCGCGGGGCTTTACTGGCGGCCGGACGAGGGCGGCCTGCTGTTCGGCATGAGCAATCCGGACGAGCCGCCCAGCGAGAACCGCGAGGTGGACGAGCCGTACCTGGCCACGATGCGGGCCCGCCTGGCCGCCCTGGTGCCGGTCACCGCCGGGCTCGGGCTGCGCCGGGTCTGGGCCGCCACCATCGACTACACCCCGGACCACTTCCCCATCATCGGCCGGGCCCGCGACCGCGTCACCGTGGCCAGCGCGGCCGGAGCCGGCATGATGTGGGGACCCGGCCTGGGCCGGGCCACCGCCGACGTCGCGCTGACCGGCTCCTCCGATGTGCTCGATACCTCGGACCTCGGCCTTGACCGCTTCGACGAGGCCGGGCGCAGCCGCCTGGCCACCGACCCCATCGCCCTGCCCTTCCCGGAGAGGATCACCTCGTCATGATCACCACCACCCCGTTCCTGGCCGCCGCGGCCGACGCCAAGCTCGAGGACTGGGGCCCGCTGGAGGAGGCCCTGCCCAATCCCGGCGGCGAGCCGATGCACACCTCGGGCACCACGTTGTGGTCCGGCGACGGCGCGCAGGAGACGGGTGTGTGGGAGTGCACGCCCGGTCCGTCCCGGTGGAGCCTGGACGACAACGAGTTCGTGCACATCCTGTCGGGCCGGATGACGGTCACGCCGGACGGCGGCGAGCCGACCGAGATCGGCCCGGGCGACACCGCCGTCTTCCCCCGCGGCTGGGCCGGCACCTGGCAGATCCACGAGACGATCAGGAAGCTCTACGTCCTGTTCTAATCCTCGTCCTAGTCCTCGCCGGAGAATCGCTCCCACGCCGCCTGCTTGGACACGCCGAGCGCGGCTCCGATCCTGGTCCAGCTGATGCCCCGGCTGCGCCGGCTCCTCGGCGATGATCAGGTTGCACAGCTCGACGCATTCGTTGCAGATGTAGACGCCCGGTCCGGCCACGAGCTTGGCTATTGCGTCCTTGACGGCATGGTCCCTGACGTCGATTACGCCGCCCGATAGCCTGGCGGTATGGACTATCGAACTCTGGGGCGAAGCGGTTGCGCGGTGTCGAGCCTGTGCCTGGGCACGATGACATTCGGGGTAGAGAGCGACGAGCCGGGCGCTCACCAGCAACTCGACCGGTTCCTCGAGGCCGGCGGCACGTTCGTGGACACGGCCGACGTGTACGGCGACGGAAGGTCCGAGGAGATCATCGGGCGCTGGTTCGCCAGCCGCCCGGCCGAGGTCACCGAGCCGGTGGTGCTGGCCACCAAGGGCCGCTTCCCGCGGGGTGGCGACGACTCGCCGAACGGCGCCGGGCTGTCCGCGCGCCATCTGACGCGCGCGCTGGACGCCTCGCTGCGGCGGCTGGGCCTGGAGTCTGTCGACCTGTACCAGGTGCACGCGTACGACCCGCTGACGCCGCTCGAGGAGACGCTGCGCACGCTGGACCAGTTCATCCAGGCCGGCAAGATCCGCTACTACGGCCTGTCCAACTTCACCGGCTGGCAGCTGACCAAGGTCGTCTGGCTGGCCCGGGTCATGAACGTCGCCGAGCCGGTGACGCTGCAGCCGCAGTACAGCCTGCTGGCGCGCGAGATCGAGTGGGAGATCGTGCCCGCATGCCTCGACGCGGGCCTGGGGATGCTGCCGTGGAGCCCGCTCGGCGGGGGCTGGCTGTCCGGCAAGTACCGGCGCGACCAGCGCCCGTCCGGGGCCACCAGGCTCGGCGATGACCCGAACCGCGGCATGGAGGCTTACGACCGGCGCGGCACCGAGCGCACCTGGAACGTCATCGACGCGGTCCAGAAGGTGGCCGAGGACCGCGGCGTGTCCATGGCCGAGGTCGCGCTGGCCTGGGTGACCGCCCGGCCCGCCGTCACCTCGACCATCCTCGGGGCGCGCACGCTGGACCAACTCGAGGCCAACCTGCGTTCGGCCCAACTGGAGCTGACCGCAGCCGAGATCACGGCCCTGGATGTGGCCAGCGACCCGCACGTGGCCGACTACCCGTACGGTGAGCTCGGCCAGGAGCAGCGCTCACGCCAGCTGGGAGGCGGCCGGTAGCCGGAGCGGCAGGCGTGGGGGTGACCGCCACGATCGCGCCGGATTTCATGATCATGAAGGATCTGGTACGGCTACGAGTACCAGATCCTTCGTGATCATCGAAAACCACTCCGAAAGCCGCCTTCAGGCGGGGATGCAGTAAGGCGGGGTGCGGCTAAGCGGGGGTGGAGGGGCCGCCGCCGCGGCTTTCCGAGTCGAAGTCGCCGGTGCCGTCGGTGGCGCCGGAGCGCCCAGGGTAGGCGTGCTTGCCACCGGCCGGGACCGCCTGCGGGTGACCGTCGCCCCGGGACATGTTGCTGATCTTCAGGTAGCGGGCGATCTCCCGCCACTGGCTGGCGACCAGGACGGCGACGGACGCGGGCAGCAGCACGAGCAGTGCCTTGCGGGCCATGGCGCTTCTCCCTCTGGTTCGCTCGGACCTCTCCGGCAGAGGCTTCCCGCCCCGCGGGCCGCCAAACAGTGAGTTGATTCGTTACCAGGTGCCGGGTAACCCTGAATGTCATGGTATGGCGGATCCACTTCGGCGACGATGACCTGGCCCGCATCCAGGTCAGCCCCACGCTCGGACCGCTGGCCGAGACGGTGCTGGCGGTGGGGATGCTCCGGTGCACGCAGCAGCCGCGGACCCTGCTCAGCGAGTGGCGCGGTCAGGTCAGCGTGACGCCCCGGATGACACCGCTGACCGCGTTGATCCCGCCCGACTGCCGCGGGGTGGACCTGCCCACGCTCGTCGGTGAGACGGCGACCATCGAGCAGGGCCTCCAGGCGCTGCTCACGGTGCCGCGCGAGCACTTGCTGGTGGAGATGGAGTACATCGACCGGCGGAACCGGCTGTCGCCGCTGGCGTGGGCGATGGCCGAGGCCGGCGGGCGGCCCGAGCTCGCCGCGGCCACCCAGGTTGCCTACCGCGAGCTGGTCCAGCCGTTCTGGCCCCGCATCCGCGCCCGCCTGCACGCCGAGCAGGCCGCCCGCCGCCGGACGCTGGCCGATGGCGGTCCCGGCGCGCTGCTGGCCTCGCTGCAGGGTCCGCGGATCCGCTGGCGGCCACCGGTCCTGGAGATCGGTATGCCGGGCACGGTCGAGATGGAACTGGGCGGCCGGGGCATCGCGCTGGTTCCCTCGGTCTTCGTCGGCAGGGAGCCCAGCCTGCACGAGAACCCGAACCACGAGGACGAGATGCCGCGGCTGATCCTGCCGGCCGAGGACGCGCGCAGCGCGCGCCTGTGGGCGCCCTCGCGATCGCGCGGATCGGCGCTGGCCGCGCTGGTAGGCCGGAACCGGGCGGCGGTACTGCAGAGTATCGCGGACGGGTGCACCACCACCGAACTGGCCCGCCGGGTGGGCATCTCGCTCGCCGCGGCCAGCCAGCACGCCTCGGTGCTGCGCGGGGCCGGCCTCATCGCCACCCGCCGTCAGGGCAGCGCGGTGCTGCACGTGCTCACGCCGCTCGGTGCGGACCTGCTGCAGGCCAGTTAACGGGGTCGAGCCTGGCGCGGCACCGCCTCGGAGGGTCCGGCCATCGTCTGCACCGAAGTCTCGTCCGCGGAACCTCGCCAGGCCCGAAGTGGACCACCGGCTAAGGTTTCCGCCTCAAGCATCCCCAGCGGACCAGCCAGCAGCAAAGCCTTTCAACCATGCCTTAAACGCCCAGGTAAGACGGGATTGACGCCGGAGCCGGGTGGCGTGCCCGGCACAGTTGGCACACCGGCTACGGGCTGCGCGACCCTGCGCCGGGTCATGACGAAGTGGTCAGCTGAGGGGTTGACAAGGCCACGCGGTTGAGATTAGGTAAGGCTTACCTAAGAGGCGTGTGGCCTGCACGGCGAGACCAATTCGGAAGAGAGGGTCTACTGATGCTGCCCACGTTCGTGATCGGGCTGCGTGAAGGACTCGAAGCGGCCCTCATCGTGGGGATCATCGCCGCCTTCCTGGGCCAGCAGGGCCGGAAGGACGCGCTGCGCCAGGTCTGGATCGGCACCGCCGCGGCCGTCGCGATCTGCATCGGCGTCGCCATCGCGCTGCAGGTGATCTCGTCGGACCTGCCCCAGCGGCAGCAGGAGGGGCTCGAAACCGTCGTCGGCGCCCTCGCCATCGGCATGGTCACCTACATGATCATCTTCATGCGGAAGCACGCCCGGAGCATGAAGAAGGACCTCCAGGGCGCGACCGCTTCGGCCCTGGCCGAAGGGTCGGCCCGGGCCCTGGTGCTGATGGCGTTCCTGGCCGTGCTGCGGGAGGGTTTCGAGACGGCCGTCTTCCTGCTGGCCACGTTCCACGCCTCCGGCGACGCCAGCACGTCCTGGCTGGGCGCGGTGCTCGGCATCGTGCTAGCCGCCGGCATCGGCTACGGCATCTACAAGGGCGGCGTGAAGCTGAACCTGGCCCGGTTCTTCCGGGTCACCGGCCTGGTCCTGGTGGTAGTGGCGGCGGGCCTGGTGATGACGGCCTTCCACACTGCCTACGAGGCGGGCTGGCTCACCGTCGGCCAGACGCAGGCCTTCGACCTGTCCTGGCTGGTCCGGCCGGGCACGCCGGTGTCGTCGCTGCTGACCGGGGTGCTGGGCATCCAGCCCTTCCCGGTGTGGATCGAGGTCATCGCCTGGCTCGCCTACCTGGTGCCGATGCTGCTCCTCGTGGCCTGGCCCCCCGGTCCGGTGAGGAAGCCGCGAGAGGCCGCCCCCGCCCCCGCCGTCGTGGGTCAATCCGCCCGGCAGTAGCCGCGGGCACGTCCTCGCACCCTGGTCCCTGTTCTTTTCATGGTCAAGCGTTGTTCAACTGAGCGTGAGGAGTCCTCGATCGTGAGCAGTGACGGTATGCGGACCAGACGCCGTGGCGCGGCGGCGGCGATAGTCGCCGCGAGCCTCGCGCTGGTGGCGTCGGGATGCTCAAGCTCGGGTTCGAGTTCGGGCGCGAAGGGATCAACCGGGGCCGCCGCCGCGAGCGGGGACAAGTCGAGCACGGTCAAGATCAGCCTGACGTCGGACGGCTGTGAGCCCAAGCCGGCCAAGGTGCCGGCCGGGGCAGTCGAGTTCGACGTCACCAACTCCGGGGCCGGCTCGGTGTCAGAGGCCGAGCTGCGCACCTCGGACAAGGCCCACATCCTGGGCGAGCAGGAAAACCTCACGCCCGGGCTCTCCGGCGGCTTCTCGCTCACCATCCAGCCGGGCACGTACAAGATCAACTGCCCCGGCGCGTCGCAGCCGGACTGGACGTTCACCGTCACCGGACAGGCGACCGGCCCGTCCTGGGAGAGCAACCCCCAGCTCGTGACGGCCGTGCAGGGCTACGCGGGTTACGTCAAGCAGAACACCGCGGACCTGGTCAGCCACACCCAGACGTTCTGCAAGGCGATCGACGCCGGGAACATGAACCAGGCCATGGTGCTCTACCCGCAGGCCCGCGTCTACTACGAGCAGATCGAGCCGGTGGCCGAGGTCTGGGGCAGCCTGGACACCAGCATCGACGGCAGGTGGGAGAACCCGGTCACGGTGAAATCCCAGTTCACTGGCTTCCACCGTCTCGAGCAGATGCTCTGGCAGGACAAGAGCCTGAACGGCGCGTCGGCCATGTGCGCGGGGCTGGTCAAGAACCAGCAGCAGCTGCTGACGCTGGTGAGCAAGGCCCAGTACAACCCGCTGGAGATGGCCGCCGGGGCCACCGACCTGATCAACGAGGCGGGCACCTCGAAGATCAGCGGCGAGGAGGAGCGTTACTCCAACACCGACCTGCCCGTGTTCGAGGCCAACGTGGTCGCGTCCATGAAGGTCGTCAGCCTGCTGCAGCCCTACCTCCAGGGCAAGGACGCCGGCCTGGTGCCGCAGATCCAGCAGCGGCACGACGCGGTGGAAACGCTGCTGACGAAGTTCAAGGCCACGCCCGGTTACGACCAGACCGGCTACGTCGAGTACACCACCGTGACGAAGTCCGATCGCCGGCAGCTCTCGGGGGCGGTCAACGCCCTGGCCGAGGCCATGTCGAAGATGTCCGCTCAGGTAAGCGGCTGAAGGGAGATACCCATGGCATCCCGCGACGGCGGCCCGGTCATGGACCCGGCGCGCGTCGAGCCTGCTGAGGCCCCGGCCGGGCCGTCGCGGCGGCGCCTGCTGACCGGGGCCGGGCTGTTCGGAGCCGGGGCGGTGGCGGGCGGCCTGACCGGGTACTTCACCGGTTCGGCGACCGAGCCCTCCGGTGCGGGCGATACCAGCCTGGGCCAGCAGACGATCCCGTTCTACGGCACGCACCAGGCCGGCATCATCACCCCGGCCCAGGACCGGCTGGCGTTCGGCACCATGAACGTCGTCTCCGGTACCTCCCGCGCGGACCTGCGTGACCTGCTGCGGGTGTGGACGGGCGCGGCGGCGCGGATGGCCGCGGGCCAGCTGGTCGGCGAGGAGACCGATCCCAACGCGCCGCCCGTGGACACGGGCGAGGCCGTCGGCTCACCGGTCTCCCGGCTGACCGTCACGATCGGCTACGGACCCGCTTTGTTCGACGACCGGTTCGGCCTGGCCGCGCGCAAGCCGGCCGCGCTGACCGACCTGCCGCCGCTGCCGAACGAGAACCTCGACCCCGACTACACCGGCGGCGACCTGTGCGTCCAGGCCTGCGCCGACAACCCGCTGGTCGCCTTCCACGCGGTGCGGAACCTGGCCAGGATCGGCATGGGCGTCGTCACGCACAACTGGATGGAACTCGGCTTCGGCCGGACCTCCACCACCTCGACGGCGCAGGCCACCCCGCGCAACCTGCTCGGCTTCAAGGACGGCACCCGCAACATCAAGGCCGAGCAGACCGAGCTGCTGAACCAGCACGTGTGGGTCGGCCAGGAGACGGACCAGCCCTGGCTGCGCGGCGGCAGCTACATGGTGACCCGCAAGATCCGGATGTTCGTGGAGAACTGGGACCGCGACTACCTCCAGGACCAGGAGAACGTCATCGGCCGGACCAAGGTATCCGGGGCCCCGCTGTCCGGCGGCGCGGAGTTCAGCACGCCCGACTTCGCCAAGGCGGGCGGCGACGGACAGCCCGCCATCCCCGCCGACGCCCACATCCGGCTGGCCAGTCCCGAGCACAACGGCGGAACCCATATCCTGCGCCGCGGCTACTCCTTCACCGACGGCATCGATCCGCAGGCCGGGACCCTGCTCGGCGGCCTGTTCTTCATCGCGTTCATGAAGAACCCGTCCCAGTTCGTCAAGCTCCAGACGGCGCTGGCGGGCGACGCCCTGAACGAGTACATCCACCACACCGGCAGCGCCGTGTTCGCCGTCCCGCCCGGCCTGCGCCCCGGTCAGCACTACGGTGATGCCCTGTTCACATGAGGCCCCGAGGACTGCGGCGGGCCGGGCCGGGATAGCACGCGCCCCGCCCGTTCGGCTGGAATAGTGCGGCCCCGGCGGCTGCTGTTATTACCCGCCGGCCCCTCCCCCGCGCCGCTTCGCCGCGGGCACTCTCCGGGCACGGCATCATGGAACCGCTATGACGCTTATTGACCTGCTGCCCGAGACACCCGAACCCGACGCCGTCTTCGACGCCTTCGCCGGGTGGTCCAAGCGACGCGGGCTGGCGCTGTACCCGCACCAGGAGGAAGCGCTCATCGAGGTCGTCTCGGGGGCGAACGTCATCCTGTCCACCCCCACCGGGTCCGGCAAGAGCCTGGTCGCCATGGGCGCTCACTTCACCGCGCTCGCGGACGGGCGGCGCACGTTCTACACCGCGCCGATCAAGGCGCTGGTGTCGGAGAAGTTCTTCGACCTGTGCGCCGCGTTCGGCCCGGCCGAGGTCGGCATGATGACCGGGGACGCCAGCGTCAACGCGGAAGCGCCGATCATCTGCTGCACCGCCGAGGTGCTAGCGAACATCGCGCTGCGGGACGGCGGCTCCGCTTCCGGGGCCGACGTCGGCCAGGTGCTGATAGTCATGGACGAGTTCCACTTCTACGCCGACCCCGACCGCGGCTGGGCCTGGCAGGTGCCCCTGCTCGAACTGCCCCGGGCGCAGTTCGTGCTGATGTCGGCCACCCTCGGCGACGTGACCAGGTTCGAGACCGACCTGACCTGGCGTACCGGCCGACCTACCGCGGTGATCCATTCGGCTGAGCGCCCGGTGCCGCTGGTCTTCTCCTTCGTCATCGAGCCGCTGCACGAGACGCTAAAAGAGCTGCTGTCTACGAATCAGGCGCCGGTCTACGTGGTGCACTTCACCCAGGCGGCCGCGCTGGAGCAGGCGCAGGCGCTGATGAGCGTGAACGTATGCAGCCGGGCCGAGAAGGACGCCATCGCCGACTTGATCGGCAACTTCCGGTTCTCGGCCGGCTTCGGCAAGACCCTGTCCCGGCTGGTGCGGCACGGCATCGGCGTGCACCACGCCGGCATGCTGCCCAGATACCGGCGGCTGGTCGAGACGCTGACCCAGGCCGGGCTGCTCAAGGTCATCTGCGGCACCGACACCCTCGGCGTGGGCATCAACGTGCCGATCCGCACCGTCCTGTTCACCGCCTTGTCGAAGTACGACGGGAAAAAGACGCGGCTGCTGCAGGCGCGCGAGTTCCATCAGATCGCCGGGCGGGCGGGCCGGGCCGGCTTCGACACGGTGGGCCGGGTGGTCGTGCAGGCCCCCGAGCACGTGGTGGAGAACGAGAAGGCCCTGGCCAAGGCCGGTGACGACCCGAAGGCGCGGCGCAAGGTGGTCCGCAAGAAGCCGCCAGAGGGCTTCGTGTCGTGGGGGAAGCCGACGTTCGAGCGGCTGGTGGCGGCCGACCCCGAGCCGCTGACCTCGAGCTTCAAGGTCACGCACGCCATGGTGCTGAACGTCATCGCCCGGCCGGGCGACGCGTTCGCGGCCATGCGCCACCTGCTGACCGACAATCACGAGGACCGTTCGGCCCAAAGGCGGCACATCCACGAGGCCATCGCGATCTACCGCGCCCTGCTGGCCGGCGGCGTGGTCGAGCGGCTGGACGAGCCGGACGCCGAGGGACGGCTGGTGCGGCTGACCGTGGACCTGCAGCTCGACTTCGCGCTCAACCAGCCGCTGTCGCCGTTCGCGCTGGCCGCCATCCAGCTCCTGGACCCGGAGTCGCCGTCCTACCCGCTGGACGTGCTGTCGGTGATCGAGTCGACCCTGGAAAACCCGCGGCAGGTGCTGTCCGCCCAGCAGTTCCGGGCGCGCGGCGAGGCCGTGGCCCAGATGAAGGCGGACGGCGTCGGCTACGAGGAGCGGCTCGAGCTGCTGGACGACGTGACGTACCCCAAGCCGCTGGAGGACCTGCTCGACGGGGCCTACGAGATCTACCGGCGCGGCCACCCGTGGGTCGCCGACTATGAGGTCCGGCCGAAGGCGGTGGTCCGCGACATGTACGAGCGGGCGCTGACCTTCGCCGAGTACGTGGCGTTCTACGGGCTGTCCCGGTCCGAGGGCCTGGTGCTGCGCTACCTGGCCGACGCCTACAAGGCGCTGCGGCAGACGGTGCCGGACGAGGCCAAGACCGAGGACCTGACCGACCTGATCGAGTGGCTGGGCGAGATCGTCCGGCAGGTCGACTCCAGCCTGATCGACGAGTGGGAACGGCTGCGCAACCCGCTGGACGCGGCGGAACCGTCGCGGGACGAGCGGCCCGCGACGGTCACGTCCAACGTGCGGGCGTTCCGGGTGCTGGTGCGCAACGCGCTGTTCCACCGGGTCCGGCTGGCCGCGCTCGGGCACTACGAGGAGCTCGGCGCGCTGGATTCGCAGAGCGGGTGGGACGCTACGGCCTGGGAGGACGTCCTGGAAGGCTACTTCGACGTGCACGACGAGATCGGCACCGGCCCGGAGGCACGCGGCCCGGCCCTGCTGATGATCGACCAGCAGCCGGGGCAGTGGGCGGTGCGGCAGATCTTCGACGACCCGGCGGGCGACCACGACTGGGGCATCAGCGCGGTCGTCGACCTGGACGCGTCGGACGAGGCCGGCTCGGCCGTGCTGCGCATCACCGACGTGGGGCAGCTGTCGGGTTTCTAGCTCGCGGGGTCCCAGCCGCGGGTTCTAGCCGAAGTCGGGCAGGACGAGCGAGCCGTCCGGCCCGAGGGTGAAGCCGGGGTTCCAGGCGATCTCCCAGACGTGGCCGTCCGGGTCGCGGAAGCAGCCCGCGTAACCGCCGTAGAAGGTCTCCCTGGCCGGCTGCGTGATCTCGGCCCCCGCGGTGGCCGCGCTGGCCAGCAGCGCGTCGACTTCGGCCCGCGACCGGAGGTTGTGCGCCAGGACGACGCCGTCGAAACCGCCGGAGGCGGTGTCGGCTACGCCGCTGTCCTCGGCGAGCTTGGCGCGCCCCCACAGGATCACGGCCATGCTCCCGGCCTGGAAGAAGACGGTCTCCTCCATCTCCTGGCCGTGCCAGCCGAGGCGTTCGTAGAACGTCCGGGCGCGGCTGACGTCGGCGACGCCGAGCGTAATAATGCTGATGCGTTGCTCCACGCCAGCAACCTAGCCGACGCCACCGGCATTGACGCTTGTTTCTCAGCCGATGTAGGTGTAGTCGTCCCGGTCCAGCTGGAAGACCTGGGAGTTGTGCTCGGTGGTGTCGTGCTCGGTGATCATGCCGCGGACCACGCCGCGCAGGTGACGCACGCCGGTCACGCTGGCCAGCACGACGGCGCCCGTCGCGGCCAGGATCGAGCCGCCGAACAGGGCCAGCCCGCCGATGACGTGCCCGAGCAGCATCAGGACGAGCCCGACGATAAGCGCGACCGGAACCGCCGCCACCAGCACGAACGCGAGCAGCGCCAGGGCGATCACGAGCTTTGACGACATGTTCGGCCTTCGCGTCGCGTACCAGCCGGCCATTGTGCCCACCCTTCCGAGGACCCCGTACTTGTATTCACGATATGTCGCGTTACTGAAGAGCGCAACTCGCTTCTCGAGGGCTGCGCGCGCCCATGCGGGCTCGGCGCTTCGGCGTCGATCCTGCTGGTGTGGTACGTGACTGGGTCGATGTGCCGTTGGGCAGGTTAGAGCAGTACCAACGGCACATCGACCCAGGCCCGCCTCCCGATGCCGCCGCGGCGACCGCGTTGACCGCTCGCTCCGCAGATCAATACGGCGTGTTAACAACAGATGCGCTCCAACGAAAGAACGCGGCAATCATGTAGTAAGACTCTGGTACGGGCGGTGCTGGAGTGACT
>Ga0207657_10004608_pt1 | contig 14569 bp, 15 predicted proteins | sample KBSC33metaG_FD_184316 | JGI IMG/M metagenome (GOLD analysis project Ga0207657, IMG submission 184316) | Corn rhizosphere microbial communities from Kellogg Biological Station, Michigan, USA - KBS C3-3 metaG (SPAdes) (version 2) | ecosystem: Host-associated > Plants > Roots > Rhizosphere > Soil ... | reverse complement strand
ACATGGCCAGGAAGATAATGCCGTGCTCGCCGGTATCGTCCGGCGTCGTCCGGCCATAAGGAATGCCGCGCCGCAGGATGCGCCTGCGGTTGTTCAGCGCCGAGGATTTTCCGGTCAGGCTGTCGCGGGTATTGGTGCGGCGCATATGCGCGGTGACCGGGCATTTGAGCCCTTCGGGATCGTCGCCATAGGTGAAATCGACATAGGGCCGGTCGTCGCCCTTGCCGGCATGTTTTTCGTTGAACGCCTTCCATTCCGCAATGGTGGGCGCCACCGCGATGGGAACCCCGTCCGCCCAGCGCCCGCTCATCTTGGCTTTCAGCACGGCCTTGGCGTCTTCCACCGGACAGTTGAGGGTATCGGCATAGCCCTTGGCGGCACTCTCGATGAACGTCTCGAAGCTGGCCACATTCTCATGCAGCTTGCGATAGACCAGGAAGGTGCCGTTGCGCATCACCTCGACCGGTGAGCCGGAGTCGGCGCTTTCCTGGGCCTCGTCGGGATGGCCCAGCAGGAATTCGCCCGTCGCCAAGGGCGCCCAGCGGCCGCTATCGTCGCTGTCGCCCGGCGGCTTGCTGAGGACCTTGCCGTTGCCGATGGCCATGATGGCTTCGACATGGTCGTTGCCGAACTGGCCCTCGAACACCGGATTGCTGATCCCGTCGACAAACCCGAAATGCTCGACCGGCGTGGGCTTATAGGTCGCCTTGTTCTGCACCAGGATGGCGCCGCCATCCTGCCAGGGCGCGTCGCCGCCGCGGCCATGGCCTTCCAGGATTTCGATTTTATAGTGCGCGCACAATTGCTGGAGAAAGGCGGTTTCCGCCTCCAGCTCCGGCACCGGCCGGCCGGTCGCCGGATCGATCAGCGCATTCAGCCCGATCAGGATGTGCGGGCGCTTGCTCCAAACCGGATCCCAGCCCGACGGCAGGTTGCGCCCCACATCGTCACCCAGGATCGCAGCCCGCGCCTTCATGCCGTCGATGAATTCCGGCGGCAAGCGCGCCAGGGTGCGGGTCGGCAGCTCGAGCGCGTAGAAGCCTTCGAAGGTGAAACCCATATTGATCGCGACGCAGGGCCTGGTGGCCAGAATCTTGCCCGCATAGGCCTTGCTGTCGTCCCAGCGCAGCGCGGTGGTGACCTTCTTGCGGTATTCCAGGACAAAGGCGCGGCCGTCGGCGGCATTGGAGATGCGCAGCAGGACGAAGCGCGCGCTGGGAAAGCCACTGACGAAATCCTGCAGGATATTGCCCTGAATATCGGCCAGGTCGAGCTGTTTGGTCATACCAGGCTTCCCGCGGGCATGATGGTGCCGGGCTTCTGTGTCGGATTGTCGGTATCGGTGACCTGGTTCTTTTGCAGGAAAGCACCGAAAGCCTGGGTGAGATCGGCGGGCGATTTGCCCTGCATCGCAATGGCAAAGGCGATCAGTTCGCGTTGCAGGTAAAGCGCCTTCAGCACCGAACGCAGGTCGGAATTGGGCGCCATGGGAAAGGGCTGTTCGCCGCGCGCCATCACCATGCGATAGACCACGCAAAGTCCCGCCGCGATGCCCAAGAGCATGAGGGCCAGGACCTCGGCGCAATAAAGCCAGGGATTTTGCCGATGGGCGATCAGGCCCATGGCGCCCAGCGCCCAGTAAAGACCGCCGCCCACCACCAGGGCCGGGACCAGGAAATTGAAGATCAGGAACGGCTTGGACATGGCGGTCAGCGGCGGGAAACCCGGCCAGTAGTCGTTGAACGGCATGGTGGTTTCCAGCTGGCAGCCGATGATGAACTCGGCAAAGCCATCGGCGTTGACGGCCATCTCGTCATAGCCGAAGCATTGTTGGAAAAGCGGCGCCAGCTCCGGCCCCATCCGGGTCCACATGTCCTTGAGATAGTCGCGCAGTTCCGCATCCGTCCCTTTGGGGGCGTCGAAATCGACCGCCATCAGCAGATAGGGACCCGGCAGTGCATCGCACGGCCCCGGAATGGTGCGGTCCAGGCTTTTGAGACTGTCGACGATCGCGTTGCTGGCCAGGCGGCCGTTGAAGATTACGTCGTCAATGATGGCAAAGCGCGCGAAATGGGTCTTGGTGCATTTGGCGAAAGGCGCGGTCACCGGCAGGCTTTCGGTCACCGGCGACTGGCGCGCGGTCGGCAAAAGCGCCAGCACGTCGCGCACCATATGGACCGGCGAACTCCTCAGCCCATCCTGATCGACCACTTCGCTGGTCTTGATGGGAAGCAGCGCGGTGAGAAAGCAGCGTCCGCCGTCGAATGTCGGCATGGTCAGCTCCCCGTCTTCTGGGCTTGGGCGATGACGAAAGGCCGGCGGTTCACATCCGCCCGCGCCGTGTCCAGGCTGGCGACGGGGGCATAGCCGGGCGAGCCCAGGCAATTTTGAATCTTCGCCATGGATTTGCGGTATTCCGCGGCGAATGCGTCGGGGCTGGCGTGCAGCGACTGATGCTTTTGCGCCAGATCTTTCAACTCGGCATAAACCTTCAGCGCCGCCTTGATGTCGCGCTGCGCCGAGCCCGGGGTCGCATTGTAGTAATAGCCGGTGTGAAACTGGTTGCGCGCGATGTAATTCTTGAAGGAGGTGATGGGAATGGACGCGGGATATTTGATGCTGGTGTACCAGAACAGATCCAGCCCGCTGGGGATGCCGTCGGAAAAGGCGTCGATATACTGGTCCCAGGTACCATTAAAGTTGCTGCAGAACAGCATGTAGTCATAGTCCAGTACCGGCTTGCCGCGTTCGCCCGCCGGCCATTGGTCGCGCCGGATGATCACCCAGCGCGCGAAGTGGATCAGGCTCAGGGTCAGAAGCCCCGAAAGCGTATTGGGAAAGGCGCGCGCGACCATGAAGATCAGCCGCTGTACCCAGGTCATTCCCTTGGGCACCGGCGTGATGACGTTCATGGCATAGGCTTTGCCCGCGACATTCGCCATCCAAGCCCCCCGAATCGCAATTTTTGCCCGCGCAGTAGAGTGCGCGAAGTGCGGCGCTTCAATGGCGCGTCACGGTTGCCGCAGGGATTGTTGCGCAACCGGCAATAGCGACTTCAGGGCTTGGGCGGCAGCGTGATCATCTGATCGTAAAAGATGCGATCGGCACTGCGCAGTCCGGGATTTGCACGCTGAATCATCGGATACAAGGTTGCGTCGCCATAGGCTTGCCGGGCGATCACCGACAACATGTCACCCTTGACCACCTTGTAGCGGGTGCCGGGGACCGGCCCATTCGCAGAGGAGACTTCCGGCGCGGCAACGGGCGCGGCGGGCGCAGGCGCGGGGACGGTGACGTCGTTGCGCGTTTGCGCTGCGGGCGGAGCGGCCTGTACAGGCTCGGCAACCGGGGGCGCGGCGGGTTGCTTGTCTTCGACCGCCGCCTGACGCAACGGCACGGCGGTCGCCTGGAAAGCGGCCGGCGGCTGGTCGGCGGGTTTCTGCGCCAGGAGATACAGCCCGCCAGCGCCGGCAAGCAAAAGCACCACCGCGGCGGCGGCGTATTTTATCCAGGACGTGCGTGCCGGCGGTTCATCGGATCTGGGGCCGGCAATATCATTGGCCGGCGACGGCACAGGCGCCTTGGGCGGAATGTCCCGCAAAACCGCAGCAGCGGGGGGCGCCTTCGGTGCCGGTGCCGGTACGGGCTTTTCCGGCGCCGGCTTTTCCGGCGCGGGCGTTTCGGCAGCCGGCGTCAATTCCGGCGTGATGAGCTGCGCCATGATCGGGGTCTCGCGCGGCTTGCGCGGCATCCGTTCCGGCATGACGGGATTTTCCTCGCCCGAACGCAGCCGGGCGACAGCCAGATCGATATCGTCGGGCCTGCCATTCGCCGCCACGAATGTCTTGAAGGCTTCGCCCAGCTGGGGATTTTCGGCATGCAGCACGATCAGGGTCTGCTGCAGCACCTCGTCATCGACAAAAGCCTCGCCTTGCAGGCGGCGCACCACATCGGCTTCGAATTCCTTGGCGCGCTTGCGTTCACGGCTGGCCAGCAGCAGCGCCTTGAATTCCTCGACATTGTTTCCCGGCAAGGCGCCAAGCCGCCGCACCGCCTGTTTCACGGCCGGGTCGTAATTCTGATAGGTCAGCCACAAGTCTTCTTTTGCAGCATCCGACTCGTCCGCAGACACGTGATTGCCTTTCCAAGGGGGCAGAACCACCCCAGCCTAACCTGTTCCGGGGGCAATGATATCACGTCCCCCTTGGATGGTTAATCACTGGTTCCTCTTGCAGATGTCGCGCAATGGCCGCGGCGATGGCGCGGGCAGCCAGCGGGCCGGGATGCAAATCGCCCTTAAGCCGCCAGCGGGGATCCAGTTGCACCCGCAGATAGGATATGCCGCCCTCGTCCAGGATCCGGCGCCGCAGCATGCTTTCCACCGGGCCCTCGGGGCCGAATTGCGGATCGACCACCAGCGCCACGGCATGATGTTGGCGCGCCAATGCGGCGGTGGCGGCAAGCACGGCGCGGGTGGCCAGGATCCCTTGCTCGATCTCCGACTGGCTGTGATACGGCAGGGCAAAACGAAACAGCGCGCTGAGGCGCCAGCGGTGAATCGCGGGATGCCATTGCAGATCCGGTCCCAGATGCGGCCGGTCGTCGCCGAGATTGCGGGCAAACAGCGCCGGTGTGAACAGCGACACCAGCGCGACGGGGCGGCGAAAGCGCGGCAGTTCGGTCTTGAGGCGCAGATAGGCCTGATCGCTGGCATAGCCATGCACCGCCATGTTGACGCTTTGCAGATTGAGCAGCGCTCCGGTTTGGGCGGGAATGGTTTCCTCCCAGGTCAGGCCGTAACCGGCGATGATGGATTCGCCCGTGAACAGGAGGCTGGGGCGGCCGGGATCGATCGCCGCGCCGGCGGCGCGCACCCGATAGCCGCGCGCGTCCGTCACGGACAGGATCCAGCGCCCGCCGGCCATCATCAGCCCCTGATGCTCCGGCACGAAGGACCAGCCCAACAGGGGATCGGGACGCCGCAGCGGTTCTTCCTTCAACGGCCCTTCCGCCGCGGCATGGATGAATTTCCGGGCAAGCAGAATTTCGCTGGCGGCAAGCGCCAGACAGACAGCCAACAGGATGCGCCCGCAAGCGCCCAGAATCGCGCGCGCCCGCATGTCCTGCATTCGCCGACCGATCGCGGGGGTTACAAAAAAGACAAGCGCCAGCCCGATAAGGCCGCAGACGGCGCGGATGGCCGTTTCCTGTGCCACGATTTTTTCACGCGGGAAAAAGAACAAGGGAAGGAAATGCCGGTCGAGCCAGTCCTGGTTGGCCGCATAGGCGCCCACGATCAGCAGCAAGCCGGGGCCGGCCACCAGAAGCTGGATTGCCCGCAAAAGGGCAATGTGACGGCGCTCCATCATGGAAATTTCGTCACACCGCCCCCGTCACGAAACTACGCTATTCCGTCTTTCTACTACTTCTGTTAGAGTAGCGGAAGGTGGGTGGGCTTTGCAAACCGAGAGACGTGACATGACATTATCCAAACTGCTTCTGACCGCGCTGATTCTCCCCATGCTGGCCAGCCTCCCGCAGACCGCGGTGGCGCAAACAAGCCAGACCATCACCATTTCCCTGACCGACTATGCCTTCGCGCCCGCGGCGCTGGAGTTGAAGGCCGGCACGGCGTACCGGCTGCATTTCACCAATGCCGGATCGAAGGATCACAATTTCACCGCCCCGGAGTTCTTTGTCGCATCGCAAGTCGCAGTGGAGGACCAGGGCAAGGTCAAGCGCGGCACCATCGCCGTCGACAAGGGCCAGGAGGTCGAGGTCACGCTGACGCCGGTCGCGGGACAATACGAATTCACCTGCACGCACTTCATGCATAAGATGATGGGCATGCACGGGTCCATCACGGTCCAATAGATCACTTCACGGTCCGTCACCGGCAATTTCCGGCGGACACGGGGCACCGACACGATGATCCAGCTGTTGCATCGCTTTGTGTGGCGGGATCCCGCGCGGCGCGCCCGCAAATTGCTGGATTTCGCCCAGACCGAGGCCGATGGCGGGCGCGATCTGGTGCGGGCCGCCGAATTGACGCAAGACCCGGTGTTGCGCCGCCTTTATACCGTCCATGCCGCCGACGAGGAACGGCACGCCGCCTTGTTTCGCGCCCGCGGCACCGAGCTTCTCCGCTCCCTGCCCGACCAGTCCGCCGCCGGGTTGCGGCTGAACTGGCTGGCGCCGGGCGAACGCGGCCTGGACGATCTCAGGGTGGACGAAAAAACCGATGCCGGCCTGCTCGCCTTCCTGCATCTGTCCGAAAAAACCGCGGCCCGCCATTTCGCGGTCTATGCCGATGCCTTGCGGAACGACGCGCCCACCACCGAAGTTTTCCGGAAAATTTTGCACGATGAGACCTTCCATATGAATTATACGCTGGCGCAACTGAACCGGGTCGCGCCGCAGCAGCGCCGCAGCCATTTGTGGCGGGCGCGGCTGGGACGGTTGTGGAAAGCCTATCTGCGGGTGATGGCGGCAATCGCCGGCGTGATCGGATCGGTGTTCCTCACCCTGCAATATTTCATCCTGATCCCGCCTTTCGCCTTTCTGGCCAAGCGCGCCGAGCGCCGCGAGCCCGATGGCTGGAAGAAGGCGGCCGAAGACCGACCGCTCAAGAGCCAGTATTGAAATGAGGATATTGGGAGTTTCAGCGCACTATCACGACGCGGCGGCAGCGCTGGTCATTGACGGAATGCCGGTCGCCGCGGTTCAGGAAGAACGGCTTTCGCGGCGCAAGAACGACGCGGCCTTTCCCCTGGCGGCGATCGAATATTGCCTGGATCATGCCGGGCTCGAACCGGACGATCTGGACGCCGTGGTGTTCTACGAACGCCCGATGCTGAAATTCGACCGCATCCTCACCTGCGCCTTGCGCGCCTTTCCCAAGTCGTGGCGGTCCTTTCCGCACGCCATGAAGAATTCCCTGAGCGAGAAATTGTGGGTGCGCGGCATCATCTCGTCCCATCTGGGCGTGGCGCGGGACAAGATCCTGTTCACCGACCATCACCGCTCCCATGCCGCGGCGGCGTTTCTCACCGCACCGGTTCGCGAGGCGGCGATATTGACCGCCGACGGCGTGGGCGAATGGGCGACGCTGACGGTGGGGCATGGCGCGCGCGGGCCGGACAAGACCGCGATCACCCTGTTGCGGGAAATCCGCTTTCCCCATTCGCTGGGCATGCTCTATTCGACCTTCACCGCCTATCTGGGTTTTCAGGTCAATGAAGGCGAGTATAAGGTGATGGGCTTGGCGAGTTACGGCCGCCCCACCATGGCCGATAGCGTGCGCAAGGTGATCAAGCGGGCCCCGGACGGCGCCTTCCGGCTGGATCTGGATTATTTCGACTTCCACACCAGCGCCAAGCGGTCCTTTTCGCAACAATTCGTGGACCTGTTCGGTCCGCCCCGCGATCCCTTCGATCCCATCGATCTGACCACGGCGGAGGGACAACGCTTCGCCGATTGCGCCGCCAGCGTCCAACTTGTGCTGGAAGACATATTGGTCGATATCGCGCGCGCCCTGCAGCGCGAGACCGGTCTTGCGGACCTCTGCCTGGGCGGCGGCGTGGCGCTCAACGGCGTCGCCAATGCGCGCATCCTTGCCGAAAGCGGCTTCGAGCGCATCTTCGTTCCGCCCTCGCCCGGTGATGCCGGCTGCGCCCTGGGCGCGGCGCTTTATGCCGACCGCATTCATTTCGGCAATCCCGACCGCGACATGCCCGATCATCCTTATTGGGGGCCCGCTGTGGAGAGCGGCGAACTGGCCGGCCTGGCGCGACAGGACGATCTGCCTGTCCAGGAGATGGAAGAAGAAGCCCTGATCGAGACCGTCGCGCGTGATCTTTTCGAGGGGCGGATCGTCGGCTGGATGGACGGCGCGCTGGAGCTGGGCCCGCGGGCGCTGGGCCATCGCAGCATCCTGACGGCGCCGCACACCAGCCAGATGCGCGACCGCATCAACCGCGACATCAAGCATCGCGAGCAGTTCCGGCCTTTCGCGCCGGTGGTTCCGGCCGAATTGGCGGAGCGCTATTTCGAAATGCCGCCGGGCGGGGCGCGGCTGGCGCGATTCATGTCCGGCGTATTTCCGGTGCGTCCCGAATGGCGCGAAAAACTCGCCGCCATCACCCATGTCGACGGCACCGCGCGGGTCCAGGCGCTGGAACGCGGCATGGCGCCCAGGCTTTACGCCCTGCTCGAAGCTTATGGGCGGCTCAGCGGCATTCCCATATTGCTCAACACCTCGTTCAACCTTTCCGGCGAGCCGATCGTCAACCGCGCGGTCGAGGGCTATCTGACCTTCCGCCGCTGCGGCATGGACGTGTTGGTGGCGGGCCAAACCAGAGTGACCAAAAAGGCGGTGATGCGATGATCAAGAAGCGCGGCAAAATCCGGCGAGGCGTGATCGTCATCGGCAGCGCCGCCGGTTCGATCGCCGATCTGACGCTGGGCATGTGGCGGGGAGGACGGCGCTGGCTGATGCCGCTGGCGATTTTCATCTGCGTCACCGGGCTGGTGCTGGTGCTCGCCGCCAGCGTCGAAGCGCTGGCGCCCTTCATCTATACGATCTTCTAAAAGCATGCTGCTGGAGCTGCTGGCCTGCCCCGCCTGCCAGGGCACCCTCGGCCCGGATTTTCTCTGTGCCGGTTGCGGCGCGCGCTATCCCGTGCAGGACGGAGTCGCGGATTTGCGGCTTTGCGGCGACGGGCGCACCGAGCGGGTGCGCGACTTCTACAGCCATGCGCCCTTTCCCGGTTACCGGCCCGGCGACAGTCTGGATGCCTTGCGCGCGCGCGCCGAAAAAAGCGAATTCGCGCGGTTGCTGGACGATGCCATCGCGCCGGATGCGCGCATCCTGGAAATCGGCTGCGGCACCGGTCAGATGAGCCTGTATCTGGCGCGCGGCGAACGGCAGGTGATCGGCGCCGATCTCACCCGCGCCTCGCTGCTGCTGGGCGCGGCGGCGGCCCGCCGCTTCGGCGTGGAGGGCGTGCAATTCGTGGAAACCGATCTGCATCGCCCGGGATTGCGGGCCGGCGCTTTCGACGTGGTCTATTGTTCCGGCGTGCTGCATCACACCCCGGACCCAGGCAAGGCATTCGCCAGCCTGCTGCCGCTGCTGCGCCCCGGCGGCATGCTGGTGATCGGACTCTATAATGGCTTTGCCCGCATTCCGCTTCGGCTGCGCCGGATGGTGGCGCGGCTTTCCGGCTATCGCTGGATTCCGTTCGATCCGGTGCTGCGCGACCGCAAAAGCGAACCGGCCCGGCGCGAAGCCTGGATACGCGATCAATATCGCCATCCGGAGGAGCATCGCCACACGGCAGGCGAAGTCCGCCGCTGGTTTGCCCAGAACGGGATCGCGTTCGTCCGGACCTATCCCAGCCTGTTGCTGGGCGAGGAATCCGGGGACCTCTTTGCGGCGGACGGAGATTATTGGCCTTTCGAGGCCTGGCTGTCCCAGATCGGCTGGATGGGGTCGCTGGGATATGAAGGCGGGCTGTTCGTCACGGTCGGACGCACAGCGCCGGATTGAATCAATGCCTGGTCATAAGGTCGAGGGCGCTGGCCTTGACTTCAAATTCCGCCGCCATTCTTTCCATCGCCTTGCTGGCGGAGGCGTCGCCGCAACTGGCCGCCAGGCGGTGACAGCGGGCGGCCTGGTCGCGCAGGTCGTCGGCCTGGGCGGGTTCGGTGATATCGATCAGCAGATTGACCGCGCCCACGAAGGCGCCATCGGCGGCAAAGAGCGGGGTCGGAAAGGGCATGAACCGGACCCGGCTTCCGTCGGGCCGCTCGGCCACCGCGGTCAGCCCACGCACTTCGCGCCGGCCGCGAATCGCATCGGCCATGGGGCAGCGCTCGTGCGGCAGCGGTTCACCGCTATCGGTGAAGAGCTTCCAGGTGACGCACCAACGGTCCTTGCCGGCGGCCGGCGTCCGGCCTGAAAAACCGATGCAAGATTCGTTGAAGTACGTGATGTAACCGGCTGAATCGGTGACATAAATGGGGGCCGGAATGTCGTCCAGCAGGCTCAGCAAGGACCGGTCCCCGGCGCGCAGAACCGCCACGGCCTGCCGCAAGAGTTGATCGGCTGCGGTATAGGAATCCAGCAAAGACATTGGCTTACGAAGCTCCAGACCCAGATTCTAACGCCTGCGCCGGGGTCCGGTTCCATGGCCTGATCGGTGGGGCCGAAGTGTTAACAAAATTAACCCGCCTCCTTCAGCGGGTGCTCCGGGTCGCCACGCTGCCGGGACGGGATTCAAAGGCCAGGGCGGCAGCCTTGTCCTGGGTCAGGGAATGTCCGTCAAAGCGATAGACCTGAACCTGCCGTTCGGCGGCGCATTGCTGGAGCAGCACATGGCCGTCATCGCTCCAGGCCGCGCCCTGGGCCCAATGGCAGGTATCGGCCTGCGCCACCAGTTCCAGCGTGCCGCCGCGCACCGCAAAAACCTTCAGGATGCCCACCACCTTGTCGTAGTTGGGATCGGATTTGCTGTTGGCCGCGCCGTTGGCCAGCACCACCGCCAGATATTTGCCGTCCGCCGACAAGGTCAAATGTTCTGGCACCTTTCCTACCGGCACCGACACGACCAGCTTGCGCGTCTTCACATCCACGATGCCAATGGTGCCGGTGCGGTCCTCGCCGTCCGGCGCGCCGCCCAGATTGGTGGTGAGCAGATAAGCGCCGTCACGGCTCATCACCGCGCCATAGGGCGTACGGCCGGACACGATATCCTTGCCGCGCGTGACGGTTGATCCGTCCACGGACAGTTCCATGATCTTGCTGACGCCCTGGACCACGGCATAGGCCGTGCGGCCGTCCTGCGCGAAGGTGACATCGACGGGCTGGGCCCCCTCGCCCAGATTGATCTTGCCGGCCGCGGTCAATCTCTTTCCCGCAAGCTTGAAGATGTAGATCGACCCGTCGCCCTTGGCGGCGACCAGCACCAGGGTCTGGGCCTTGTTCATCGCCACGCCGCTGGCCAGCGGGCCGGAGGGAAGCGTCTGCAGGACTTTGGGATGCGCCGGATCGGCGAGATCGATCACCGAAACCTTGTCGTCGGCGGCGGGATGGGTGGGATCGGCGGGATCGAATTTCTGCGAGGCGGTAACGATGGCGAACTTCTCGCGCGCATCCACCGCCACGGCATTGGGCGAACCGATCATGGAAGCGGGAAGCTGGACGTTGCCCAGCACCTTGGGTGGATAATGGCCCAGATCGAGAATGCTGACACTGTCCGGCGTGGGGGTCTGGGACTCGCCGGGTTGCAGTTGCTTGCCGTCATTGGAAGCGACCGCCAGTTCGGCCCAGGCCGGGACGGAACAGAAGGTCAGGCCGAGCGCCAGAAACAATCCGGATAACCGCATGTGATGCCCCTTTGTGTTTGCCGTTACGGCCTGTCCAACCCGTTCGTCTTCCACACCGGCGCGGCGGCGGGACGGGTAATATAAGCCAGGAACGCAGCCGCCGCCTTTGCGTCGGCGGTGCGGGCGGAGATCGCGACATCGCCGTCCAGCCAGGCATGCAGCTCCGGCGGCAGCGGTCCCACCACCGACACCGCCGGATCGCGGGTCTCGCACACCAGCTGCAGCGCCATGTCGGCGCCGTCCTTGATCCCCTTCACGCCATTGCCGTTCATGATCAGCGCCTCATGCACGCCCGCGAAATCCGGACGCGCCAGAATGTCGTGGATGATCATGGCCTGCATGCTCTTCTCGTCCTTCCAGGGACTGGAATAGGCGACATGGCGCGCGCTTTTCAGCGCCGCGGCCAGCTTGGCGGTGGTGGAGATGTCGGGATGCGGCGCGCCGGCGGGAACGATCAGCACGATTTCGACGCGGCCCAGCGGCTTGCGGCTGCCCGCCACCACGCCATTATCGGATTGCAGCGTGTCCATCAGGTTCTTGGGTAGGAACACCAGATCGGCGGCGGGCGTGCCGGTCTTGATCGTGTTCATCATCGCGCCCATGCCGGTGGATTTCACCGTCACCTTGACGCCGGTTTCCTTGGTGTAAGCGGCGGCCAGGTCGTCGATCCCGGCGAATTTCACAAAGCCCGGCGCCAGCACGGTGAGTTCGGCGGCGGCGGCGTTACTGGCAGGGGCGAAGGCAAAGGCCGCCAGGACGGCGGCGAGCAACAGGCGCATGGCATTTCCCCTTATTATTTTGGGGAATGCTAGTTCGGCCCGGCGAGCCCGGCAAGCAAGTCGCGGCGGATGGACGGCTGGGGGGCAGATTCCCATCCGCCGCGACTTCGGCGCAAGGGCTAGTGGCCCGCGCTGCCGGTCATGGCGCCGCTCGACATGGATCCGGACATGGATCCGCTGGTCATCGCGCCCTTCTTCTTGTGGTCCTTGGCCATCTTGTCATGGCCCGTCATGGCGCCGGACGACATCGCGCCGCCCGACATCGAACCAGCCGCCATATGGTCTTTCGCCATGGCATTGTTCGACATCGCGCCATTCGACATGGCGCCACCCGAATTGGACTGGGCCAGGGCCGGACCGGCAACAGCGCCAAGGAATGCGGCCAGGAAGGCGATCTTTCCAAAATTCTTCATTTTACTCTCCTCAATGGGCCGCGCGATGGCGGCGTGAACGTTCCTCCAGGGGAACAGGATCGGCGGCAGGGGCCGCATCATTCGGGCAAACACTCATGGGACGGCGGCCGCGACAATGGCGCCGCCGGGACCGGACTGTACCAGCACGGCCTGGCGCAAACCCGGCTGCGGCGGCGCCGGCAAGGCATAGTGCGCGGGCGCGCCGGTCCAGGCACCAAGTTTCACCAATTGCTTGACCACATTCCTGTGCGGCAAGGTGATGCCCTCATTCTCGCCGCGCGCAATGGGCACATTCTCGATGGCGGGATTGAAGCGCACCAGCCAGACGTCATGGTTGCCGCGCGGGCCGGCGGAAATGGTGGCGGCATCCTGCGTCAGCGTGAGAGACGGCAAGGCGCGATGGGCCTGATCATCGGCCTGCCGCGCGATCAGCGCGTCCAGCTCTTTGCGGTCGCGGCCCACGATATCGGCGCGGCCATTCACGATCACTTGCGGGGTATAGACATTTCCGTGATGCAGGCCGCGGGCATAGTCCCATTGCCGGGCGGTATATTGCGGCGAAGCGAAAGTGTCCTTCCAGCCCAGCTGGTCCCAATAGGTCACGCCGAAGCTGAGGGTGAGAAGATCGGACCGGCCGCTGAGCGCCATCACATTGGCGTTGGCCGGAGGGCAATCCGAGCAGCCCTGACTCTGGAACAGCTCCACCACCGTCAGCGGTTTCTGCTCCAGCGAGAAGGCCGGCAGGGCCGCCGGAAACATCACAAAGGCCAAACCGGCCACGAACACTTGGCGTCTCATCGCGCGCTCCCATTTCCAGCGGGCACCATCCCAACCGGAAATCGGCCGGGAAAACCCGGACGCATGCCGATGGAATTGCGATTTTTTCCCGAGGGCGCGAAAAACCGGTGATTGAGCCGGGGAATGGACATTGGAGCCGCGCCTTTTGTGTCTGCATTCTATTCGCGCGGCGCAGGGGCCCGGTTACAGGGCCCGAAGAATAACGTCAGATTCCGGCATACCATTCATAGCCGCGGTCTTCCCAATAACCGCCCTTGCCGCCGGCGATGCCGGCAAAGCTGTCGGTGATCTCGATGCTCTGGACATATTTGGCCTGCTTGTAGCCAAGCTGGCGCTCAACCCGAAGACGCAGCGGCGCGCCATGGGCCACATCCAGCGGCTTGCCGTTCAGGGCATAGGCCATCAGGGTCTGGGGATGGAAAGCGTCGCGCAGGTCGATGCTTTCGTAATATTGGCCCGGGCTTTGTTCACCGCCCTTGGACGGTTCGCCGGTGAGATTGTCGGCACAGCGCAGCACCGCATAGCGCGCATTGGTCTTGAGCGATGCCGCCTTGAGCAGCAGTCCCAGCGGCACACCCGTCCACATGCCGATGGCCGACCAGCCCTCGACACAATCATGCCGGGTAATCTGGGTGCGGCGCGGCAGCCGCCGCAGCTCGGCCAGCGACAGCGACAGCTCCTTGTTCACCAGGCCGTAAATCCGCAGCCGCCAGCCGGCGAAATTCTGCGCCGCATGGGCATTGTATTCGTCCGTACCTGGATTGAAGGTGCCGTTGGGCTTGAACACCGGAGAAATGTCCGAGGGGCTGTATTCGCGCGCCAACCGGTCGCCCAGCAGGCCGCGCTGGGCGGTCATGGTCCAGTCCTCGACGGCCTTGGCGACATGGGAAAAGCTCGCGCCCAGGGTCAGGGTGTCGGCTTTGGCGATCAGATAGCCCGCGCCCCCCAGTCCGCCCAGGATGGCGATGCGGCGGGTGATGTCTTTCACGTCCGCCATCAGGAGCCCTCCCCGGAATGGTCTTTGGGAATCCGGTACCAGCCATTCAGCATGGAGCGTATTTCGTTGATGGGCCCCGCCAGCACCACTTCCACCAGATGCACGATCACGAACAGCACGATCAGGCTGGCGCAGATGAAATGCAAGCTGCGCGCCGATTGGCGTCCGCCGAACAGATCCAGCAGCCAGGGAAA
>Ga0207657_10004605_pt1 | contig 14575 bp, 13 predicted proteins | sample KBSC33metaG_FD_184316 | JGI IMG/M metagenome (GOLD analysis project Ga0207657, IMG submission 184316) | Corn rhizosphere microbial communities from Kellogg Biological Station, Michigan, USA - KBS C3-3 metaG (SPAdes) (version 2) | ecosystem: Host-associated > Plants > Roots > Rhizosphere > Soil ... | reverse complement strand
GCCCCACGCCAGAGCCTGGTGAATCGGGGTATCATCCGAACCGCCCATGGCGCCGAACACCTGCATGGCGCGATCGGCTATCAAAACGAAGCACCAGCCTTTGCCCGCCATTGGAGCCGACGGAGCAGAGGTTCTTCACCAAGCCGGATTTGATGAAATCGAAACGGTCGGGCTTCTGAAATCGGGAGTCGTTGCCGCTGCGAATTGATGCTTCCTGATGCGCAGGCCTGATCGTGCGGTCACGCTGGATTCGTCATGTTCTCGCGGACAACCCGAAATCCAATGTTGCTTGCCGAACTTTCCGGTGTGTTCGAGCTTCGGGCGGCGACCCGGTAGCGATTGCAGTAGGAATCGTGGCACAGGAACGATCCGCCGCGCAGCGAGCGGCTTCCTGTCGGCGTCAAGCTGAGAGGATCGACGGAAGATGTCGTGCAGTGGTAGTCGGGCGAGAACAGATCTTCGCACCACTCCCACACATTTCCTACCGCGCAGAAAAGCCCGTAGCCGTTGGGCTCATAGGCGTTTGCCGGCGCTGTACCGGCAAAGCCATCCTCGGCCGTGTTGATGGTTGGAAATTGGCCTTGCCAGATGTTGCAGCGATGCCGTCCCATGGGCATCAGCTCATCGCCCCACGGATAGATTTTCCGGTCGAGGCCGCCGCGCGCAGCAAATTCCCACTGCGCTTCGGTCGGAAGTTGCGCGTGTGCCCAGTCGCAATAGGCCCTGGCGTCGTTCCATGAGACGTGAACCACAGGGTGGTCCAGGCGGTCGAGCACCGTGCTGTGCGGCCCCTCCGGTTGTGCCCAGTAGGCGTGCGGGACCGGGATCCACCAGGGCGTGTCGGCAGCGGCGCGGCCGATACTCTGCCGAAGGGCCGGGGGCACGAACATCTCGAACACAAACGACCAGCCGAAGCGTTCGGCGTCGGTGGTATATCCGGTCTCGCGGACGAATTCGCCAAACTGCGCGTTGGTCACCGTATGGCAGGCAATCTCGAAGCGCGATACCGACACGTCACGCGCCGGTCCTTCGCCATCGGTGGGAAATCGCCCCGGCTCCGCGGAGCCCATCACGAACGTCCCGCCGATCACGCCACTCCAGCGATGGGGCGCCGGTCGGGCGCGTCGCTTGACGATGTCAGGCGTGGCCGCACGGCCACCGTCACCGCCGGGCCGGCGGGACGCGCAACAATTGGCGTGGCTATCAGCCATGGTGCCCGATCATCATTACTTCTGCTTCTCTTCTTCCCAGAAGGCAGTGCCGCCTTCGGCTTTCATCAATTCCAGAATCTTTTCACGCGGGATTACACCGCAGCGTTGCGCCCACGCCGCATACTGTTTGCTCATATCCGCCACGCGCTCCGGATGCTGTGCGGCGAGGTCGTGCATTTCGGTGCGGTCGGCCTCCATGTCGAACAACTCCCACTGGCCCGGATACTTGCGTACCAGCTTCCATTTGCCGATCCGGATCGCGGCATTGCCTTCGTGTTCCCAGAACAGGGGGCCGCGCGCGTTGTAAGCGCTGTTGAAGGATGGGACGAGGCTTTCGCCTTCGCACGGCAGGATATCATTGCCGTCGTAGGTGGAGGGATAGGGCGCTCCGGTGACTTCAAGGATCGTTGCCATCACGTCCGGCAACTGACCCGGATTATGCCGCAGTCCGCCGCGCTCAGTGATGCCTTGCGGCCAATGCACGATGAGTGGTGTGGCGATGCCACCTTCATGGACCCAATGCTTGTATAGACGGAATGGTGCGTTCGACAGATTGGCCCAGGCGACGCCGTAGCTTTGATAGGTGTCTTCGGCGCCGGGCATCAATGTCGGATCGTTGCCGAAACGAACGGGCCTGCCGTCGCGTGTCCTGGCCTTGGCGATCATCAGTTCGTCGACCAGCTCACGCGCCGTGACGCCTTCGGGAATGTCCTCGGCACACGCGCCGTTGTCGGACAGGAAGATGATCAGCGTGTTGTCGATCTCGCCGGTTTCCTCGAGCGCCGTCAGAATGCGGCCGATGCCCTGGTCCATGCGATCGATCTGCGCGGCATATACCTCCATGCAGCGCAACAGCCACGCGCGGTTCTCTGCCTCGGTCCACGGCGGCTGGGTGGGATCGCGGTCGGTCAACTGCCAGCCCGGATGAATGATGCCATCCTTGACGAGGCGCGCCAGCCGCGATTCACGCAGTTGGTCCCAACCGGCGTCGAATTTGCCTTTGTACTTGGCAATGTCTTCTTCATGCGCGTGCAGGGGCCAATGCGGCGCCGTGTACGCGACATATTGAAAAAACGGCTTGTCCGGATGCGCCTGCTTGTGGTCGCGAATGAAAGTGGCGGCCTGGTCGCTGATCGCATCGGTGTAGAAAAACGACGGATCATTCTCGGCTTCGTGCTCGATATTGTCGTTCCCTCGCGTGAGCGTATTCGGGCTATAGAAGCTGCCGGCGCCGATGATGGTGCCGTAGAAATGGTCGAAGCCGCGCTGCAGCGGCCACGCGTCGGTCGGCTGTGTCAGGTTGCTCGCGATGTGCCACTTGCCGCTCAGGTAGGTCTTGTAGTCTTTCTGCTTGAGAACTTCGGCGATGGTCACGCAGCGCTTGTTGAGGTTGCCTGCGTAGCCTTCCGGGCCGTTGCTGTAGGTCAGAATTCCGATGCCGGTCTGATGCGGGTGCAGGCCGGTCAGCAGCGAGGCGCGTGACGGGCTGCACCGTGCGGTGTTGTAGAACTGCGAGTAACGCAGGCCATTGCCGGCCAGCCGATCGAGGTTCGGCGTTTCGATTTCGCCGCCGTAGCAGCCGATATCGGAGAAGCCCATGTCGTCGTTGAGAATGAGCAGAATATTGGGGCTTTTCGTTCCGGCTTCGTTGGCCATGGTCTTCTTCCTTGATGCGTGTCGCGTGGGATCTTCCAAAAGCCAACCTGATCAGGTCGGCTTTCGGGTCAGCTTGATGCTGAAATGGAAATAGGACGGCAGATAAATGGAGCGCAGGAATTCAAGCGGCCGGCCATCGGACGCGACTGTCAGACGCTCCATGGATATCAGCGGGCTGCCGATCTTGACGTCCAGCAACTTGGCGTTGGAGGCATCTGCCAGCGTTGCGCTGACGGTCTGGCTAGCTTCCTTGATATCGAATCCGAGTTCGCGTTCGAATACGCGATACATCACGATCGATGTCAGGTCGCGCTTTTCCAGCTCGAGGCCGATGTCCGGCGCGTAGAAGGCATGCTCGATCGCGATCGGTGTATCGTCTGCCAGCCGGACGCGCTTGAGCTGCCAGACCGCACGCTCGCCGATCTGTTCGCGAACCGTTGCGTCGTGGCGGTTGGTCATGCCCTGCTGCAAGATCCTTGCGCCGGGCTGTTGTCCGGTATCGCGGATGGTTTCCGAGAAACCCATCAATCGGCCGACCCAATTCTCGGGCTGGTTCGAGCGCAAAAACGTGCCGCGTCCGCGCTCGCGCTCGAACAAGCCTTCATCGACAAGAGGCCGGATCGCGCTGCGGATGGTGATGCGGCTGACGCCGAAGTGTTTGCCGAGTTCCGCTTCGGTCATCAACTGGCCGCTGTCGTCGATCAGTTCGCCCTCGCGGACCTGGCGGCGGATCGTTTCGCGAACCTGGATGTGCAGCGGCGTACCGCTTGCATGGTTCGGCAAAGCACCATGTCCGCGTGCGTTCGCGCCGTTGCGCGCGGGTGCTTTTCCGTTCTGTTTGGGGCGGGACATCAAAGGCGCTTTCGGGTGTCTGGATCGAAGAGATGAATGTCCTGCGGGCGAGCCGTGATGAAAACAGAGGCGTTCTCGGCCGGAAGGTCGTCATGGCTGACCCGGGAGCGAACCCGCGTTCCAGCGCAGTCGAGATCGAGCACCGCGGTGTCGCCAAGGTCTTCCACCAGATCGACCTTGGCGGGAATTCCTGCCGTCACGATACGCACGGCGCCAGGACGAATTCCCACAATGACGTCGCGGTCGCCCATGTCAGGCCGTGCCGCTGGCAGGGACTGTCCGGCGATCGTGACGTTGCCGCCCGCGAGGCGTGCCGGGATCAGGTTCATCGGAGGACTTCCGATGAAAGCCGCGACGTCGAGCGAGTTCGGCCGCGCGAAGACTTCGGCGGGCGTGCCGATCTGCTCGATCTCGCCCGCCATGAACACTGCCATGCGGTCGGCCAGCGTCATCGCTTCTTCCTGATCGTGGGTAACGTAGACGGCGGTGACACCGAGCGAGCGCTGAAGCTTCTTCAACTCGGCCCGCGTCTCCAGCCGCAGCTTGGCGTCCAGGTTGGATAGCGGTTCATCGAGCAGGAAAAGATGCGCCTTGCGTACAATCGCGCGCGCCAAGGCACAGCGCTGTTGTTGGCCCCCGGACAGTTGCCCCGGCTTGCGATCGAGCAGGTGTTCGATCTTGACCTTGCGCGCGGCATCCTGAACCGAAGCCGCGATCCCGGCCTTGGGAATTTTCGCCATTTCGAGCGGAAAGGCGATGTTTTCGAACACCGTCATGTGCGGATAGAGCGCATAGCTCTGGAACACCATTGCGACGTCGCGGTCGCGCGCGTCGGTTGCCGTCACATCCTTGCCGTCAATCATGACGCGGCCCGAGGTCGGTGCATCGAGGCCGGCGAGGATGCGCAAGGTGGTGCTTTTGCCCGATCCGGAAGGACCAAGCAGCGCGAAGAATTCGCCGGGGCGGATATCGAAATCGACGCCCTTCAGGGCTTTGAAATTTCCGTGCACTTTCACGATCTGTTCGAAACGCACGTGCCCACGCCCGTTCATCGGCGTCCTCCACCTTTGACCGCGCCGACGGTCAGTCCCTTGACGATATGTTTCTGCGCGAAGATGCCGAGCAGGATGACCGGCAGCATCGCGAGCACCGAGACGGCCGCGAGCTTGGTCCAGAGCGTCTGTTCGACCGAGATGAAATTATACATGGCGACGGTCACCGGCCGCACCGTGTTGCCGCTCAGCACGACCGCGAACAGAAACTCGTTCCACGCATTCAGAAAAACGAAGACCACCGTCACCGAGATGCCGCCGCGCACCTGCGGAATAATGATGCGCCACAGCGTGCGTAGCCGGCTCGCGCCATCGAGGTAGGCCGCTTCCTCCATCTCGAACGGGATGTCCTCGAAATAAGACACCAGCAGCCAGATCGCGAACGGCAATGAGAACGATAGATAAATCAGGATGATGCCCTGATAGGTATCGATCCAGCCGATGCCGCGCAGCACAAGGAAATACGGAATGATGATGCCGACCGGCGGCAGCATCTGCGTCGCGAGGACATAGAAGCCGGCGAACCGTTTGCCCGGAAAGCGCAGCCGTGCCAGCGCGTAAGCCGCCGGAACCGCCAACAGCATGGTGATCACGGTCGTTCCGATCGAGATGATGAAGCTGCTGACCAGGTTCGGCAGGATCGATGCGGAGCCGAACAGTACGTCACGGTAGGCATCCAGCGTTGGTGTGAACAGCACCTTGGGCGGATAGGCAAGTACGTCCTTGTCGGTCTTCAGCGAATTGAGGAAGCTCCAGAGGATTGGAAACATCCACGCCAACAGGAAGATCAGGGAGATCGCGAGTGCGGCGGCGATGCGCAGGCGTTTGGCGGTCATTTCGCCCTCCGCACCGCGAACAGGACTGCCGAGATGATGATGGTGACGATCAACAGCGCGACCGCAAGCGCCGAACCGTAACCGATCGAGAGTTCGGTGAACGACTTGCGATAGGCGTAGAGGTTGAGGATTTCGGTCGCGGTGCCGGGGCCGCCGCCGGTGACGGTGAAGATCGCAGCAAAGGCGGTCAGCGCCACCATCGTGCGCATGATGACGACCATGACGATGGCGGGGCGCAGCAGGGGCAGGGTGATGCGGCGGAAGCGCTGCCAGGCGCTGGCACGATCGATGCGCGCGGCTTCGTAGATGTCGTCAGGCAGCGCCGCCAAGCTTGCCAGCAGCACCATGAAGGCGAACGGCGTCCACTGCCAGGTGTGGATGACGATGACCGAAATCATCGCCAGTGTTGGATCGCCGAGCCAGTTCTGGCTGCCGAGGCCGGCATTGATCGACAGAAAGTCGACGATGCCGAATTCGGGTTGCAGCATGAAGGTGCGCCACACCATGCCGACCACGGCCGGTGACAACACCACCGGAAGAATGGCGATAAGACGGAACAGTCCCTGTCCGCGCTTCATCCCCATCACGAACAGCGCCAGTGCGAGCCCGATGGCCACCTGCAGAACGACGGTGGAAACCGTATAGATCATGCTGACGGACAGCGAGGACCAGAAGCGGCTGTCGGCCAGCAGGCCGCGGTAGTTGTCGATCCCGACGAAGCCGTTGGTAAACGGCATCGCCAGATCGACGCGAAATGCACTGGTCCAGATCAGGTAAAGCAGCGGGAATGTCGTCGTGGCCAGCAGCGCGGCGAATGCAGGGGCAAGCAGGGCGCCCGCAAAACGGCGTTCGCGACGCGCGAGCACGCGTCCTGCATCGATCGCGGAGATCGATGCAGGAGCGGAAGCGAGGGTGCCGGGCACGATCGGCATCGGCAGGTCAGCCCTTCATCATCGGCTCGATGCGCTTTTGCGCATCGTCGAGAGCGGCCTTTACCGTGGCTTGTCCTGCGAGCGCCGACTGGATGGCGGTCGCCATGGTATCGCCGACTGCCGGCCACTGCGGCACGCGCGGACGCCAATCCACATCGGTGTCGTGCTGCAGGGAGTCCATCGCAGCCTCGACGAAGTTATCGCCAAAGCTGCTCATCAACTTGACGTAAGCGGGATCCTTCCACACCGATGCGCGGTTGACGCCCGAGCGCTTGGTCGGTCCGGCGAACTTGTAGGAGGTTCGCGCCTGCGTTTCGGCGCTCGCGGCCCACTGGATGAACAGCCACGTGGCCTTCTTCCGTTTTTCCGGAAGCGCGGCGTTGATCGGGAAGCCCCAGTTCCAGATCGAGGTCACGCGCTTGCCGGACGGTCCCTTGGGCCAGCGCGCATAAGCGACTTTGCCGATCACTTTTGATTTGTCTGGATTGTTGACCACCGAAGCGGACGAATGTGCATCGACATAGGCGCCGATGGTGCCTTGCGAGAAGGCGTCTGCGATGTCCGGCCAGTTCCAGTTTTGCGCGGCGGCCGGCGCATATTTGCGCATCAGATCGACGTACCAGGTGAGTGCAGCCTCTGCTTCCGGTCCGTTGACGGTCAGCTTGCCGCCCTTGAACCATTCGCCGCCGAACTCGCGAAAGATCGACGGATAAATGTACATGTTCTGTCCGGCACCAGCGACCCCGCGCAGCGCCGCGCCCCAGATGCGGCTGCCGGGATCGTTCAGCGCGGCGGCATTCGCGACGAAGGTCTGCATGTCTTCGGCCGGCTTCAGCCCTTTCGCGTCGTAAAGATCCTTGCGGTAGACCTGGATGGTCACCTCGCCGTCATAGGGAACGCCGTACAGTTTGCCATCGACGCTGTCCGCGCCACGCCACGCCGGGATGATATCGTCGAAATTGAACCAGGCTTTGTCAGTCAACGATGCATCGGCGAGATAGGGGTCGAGCGGCTCGGCCCATTTGTTGGCGGCGTAAAGCGCGTAGTACATCGGGTCGGCGGCGTGCGTCGCGTAGGTGCCGGTTTTGGAGGTAAGGTCGATCACGCACTTTTGCCGAATCTGCGCTGGTGGAATTTTCTCGAAGCGAACATTGATGCCGGTCAGTTCCTGAAACTGCGGTGCCAGCGTGATCAGGTTGTCGAAGTAGCTCGCGGGAATCACCGCGACCGTGATGGATTCGCCGGCTACCTGCTTCCAGTCGATCTTCGCTGACTTGTACGGGGCGAGATCGCTATCCTGCGCCGCCGCTCCACGCAGGAGGGCTGGACTTGCAAGCAGGATCGCTGAAGTCCCCACGCCGGCTTTGAGGAACGAGCGTCTATTCGGCCGAAACACCATGTCTTCCCTCCCTGTGAAGCGTTCGAAGGCCTTCTAGCCTCCTTGTCCTGCAAGAATGTCATAATGTTATAACAAGTCAAATCCTATGTCTTGGCGAGCTCGAGCGCCTCGTGCCTTCGCCGGATTTCCGGAGCATAACTCTTTGGAGGAACTGAGAATTGACGGCTTATTGAATGCCGCTGGGACGTCTGCGATGTCGGGGACATCGCATTCATCCTTCTTCCTCTCGAAAGATAGTCTTAAATAATCGAGATGGGATTTCGGAAACTCTTTTTTGCAAAAAGCCCCGGATACCGCCGACCTAGTGTTGATGTCGTACGGCTGGCGCTACGTCGATCATGCCGAGATCTACGAGTGTGCGGTGGAAGCGGCGTTTCCGTTCCGAGGGCGATGCGAAGTAGGCTTCGCCGCACTGTTCAAGAAGGCTCGCGCGCGTGGCAAAAATCTCGTCCAATGGCAGGCCGGCCTGCTGCAAAGCGATGGTCCCAAGAAAAGCGATATCCAAGTCAGCGCCCCGCCCAGAAACAAGTTGATCAGCGCAGCCATTCAAAGTTTCGATGGCATAGAATGTGCGGAATTGGCGCCGCGGGTCTATCGGGAGCTTTAGTTTTGCCTCGATCCGCCGTGTCATGACGGGTTGATGATCTCCATAATGCACAACCAGCATTGGACGCCCGGGAAAACGGGTCTCAAGCTCGGACTTGAGCCGCTTCCAGGTCACGGCGGTCTCTACGAGGCGGGCGTAGTACTCAGCATAGTAAGCGTCGGGGAGGCTTGCGGCGGCAAAGGCCCGCTCGTTCTCGAAAAGTCTAGGCGCGGCCAGCCTTCGGTTGTGAGGGCCGTGATTGAAGTTGGTTAGCGCATATAGAAAACGCGGCGCTGCATCGCCAGTCATGCTTTCCATATGAACACCGAGTGCGGCTTCCAGAAACAATGCATCGGAATTTGTCGCTTCAAATCGATCGACATCGAAGGGGGGACGAAAGTCGTCTGTAAAAATGCGTTCGCTGATGCCGATTGCACGGTAAAACTTATCGTAGTTGAGAAAGCTGCGACGGCAGCTCGACGTGAGCATTGTTCTGTACCCAAGCGCAGTCAGTGAATTCGGAAGGCTGTTGCGGAATCGGCCGACGCCTCTCTCAAAAAGAAAATAGGCATTTGAACCGAAGCTTGCGCTGGAAAGGCCCGTTAGCAGGCTAAATTCGGATTGCCACGATCCTCCGCCAAAAATATCGACGTTCAGACTTCCGGACAGAGCGTTTTTCGGCGACAGAAATGCTTCGACGATGGGCTCAACCGGAAGCCCGAATACGCGCGGATCGAAGATCGATTCGTGTTGGATGACGATGATGTCGGGATAGTCGAGGGTGCGCGCTGGTACGGCCGGCATCAGCGGCAACGAATCTTCGGCGATATCGCTTAGAACAAGCCCGCCGAACTGTCGCCAGGAAAGTGGATTGAGAAGCGAGCCTACGAAGGTCGAGAAGAAACACCGCCGCTGAGCCGCGATGCGTTGGAGAGGATCGGCCCCGCCGCCGGCCCGGTATGCCGTGAGTAAGCCAATAAACGCAAAACCGAGCAGAAGAATTTGGACTTCCAAAGAAACCGGCGGCCCGGGGACATAGAGCACGGCGGCGACCGCGGCCAGAATGAATCCGATGCTTCCAGCGAGAACTGCGGTTACTGCGAGCGGGTATTGCACAATGAAAAACGGAACTGTACCCGCAAACACCAGCGGCAAATCCGTTACCGTCAGTTTCAACCCGCTGTGATTATACTTGATGGCTGACGCTCCGAAGATTGCCGCTACCAGGATGGACGATAGCAGAATGGCTCGCTCGAAATCGGTAACGACGAACAGCAGCACCGCAGCAATAAAACACTGCGCGGCAACGGCCAATTTGAGGTGTTCAACGCTGCGTTCTGCCAACCAAACGACGGTGATGGCTGCCACAATTATCAAGGTCAATGTCATCTAGATTGGATTGCCAAGTACGAATGAATTCCTGCAACTGCTACACCATCACGGCACGCTAAGACAGCTAACATTCCAGTCGCCGGACGAAAGTCGAAGTCGCTCATGCGGCGCACTGCGCGGTCTCAATGGCCTCCGTGATACCCGCGTTGCGGGAGTGGTCATGAAGCGACGACGCCCGGCGGTCGCTTGCTACGATTTGTCTTCGTTCAACTGGAATCCCTCCCAGCAAGCCTTCATGACGATGCCGACAATTTCGTCGCGGTTCGGTCCTGGATTGTTCAGCCACCATTTCGCCAGGGCGTGCAGTCCCTCTTTGAGGAACTCGCCTGCGGCCTCGTATTGCCAGGTTCCGCCAGCCGGAAGGTAGGATTTCAGAAGCTGCGAAATTGCAGCCGTAGCGCCTTGCTGGACCGCTCGCGACAATTTGATTGTAACCGGATTTCCTTGCGGCACGATCAGCAGAATCTTCGCTGCGTCCGGTTGAGTTTCGACGAACGCAAAGAAGGCATCGACTTCGGCGCGAAATCTCTGTTCTGCGCTGCCGGAGGCCTTCGCGATCACATTGCCCTTCGCCAGCAAGTCGTCGCGGATGGAATGAAGCAGGGTTTCGAACAGCGCGTCTTTCGAGGTGAAGTGATCGTAGAGCACCGGCTTGGTGATACCTGAAGCCGTGGCAATCGCGCTCATCGAGGCGCCGTCGAAGCCTTTCCGGGCGAATATGCGTGTCGCCGCTGCAAGTATCTTCGTCCGCCGTTCCTCCAGCGTAAGCCGTTTTCGAGGTCTTGATTTCATGGCGGACCTGTCCTAGCTAGGAATTGTATAACCTACCTTATGGTAGGTAATGTAGCGAAATAGAAGGAACTCGTCATGAGAATCTTCGTCGCAGGCGCCACCGGTGCCGTCGGTCGTCCATTGGTTTCCGCGCTGATTGCAGCAGGCCATTCGGTCGCGGGGCTTACGCGCACGGCTGTGAAAGCTGAAATCCTCAAAAGACAGGGCGCGGAACCCGTCATAGCCGACGGCCTCGACGAGGATGCTATGCGGGCAGCGGTCGTGTCGGCCAGGCCAGACGTAGTCATTCATGAGATGACCGACCTCACGGGGACGACAGATCTAAGGCACTTCGACCGCACCTTCGCCAGCAGCAATCGGTTGCGAACGAGGGGCATCGATATCCTGCTGACGGCTGCGCGCGAAGCAGGCGCCAAGCGTATCATTGCCCAGAGCTATTGCGGCTGGCCGTATGCGAGAACGGGGAGCGCTGTCAAAACCGAAGCCGACGAACTCGATCCGCATCCGCCGGCGCAATTGCGGCCGACGTTGGAAGCGATCCGCTATCTGGAGCAGCGCGTCACCGGTTCAACGAACCCCCAAGGCATCGTCTTGCGCTACGGCGCGTTCTACGGTCCCGGCACCGGGATGCTGGATCGGGCCATGGTGGAACAGATTCGGCTTCGCCGGGTGCCGCTTATCGGCGACGGCGCCGGTTGGTGGTCGTTCGTGCATGTCGATGATGCCGCAGCGGCGACTGTCAGGGCCATCGATCACGGCAAGCCCGGCAACGTCTACAACATCGTCGACGATGACCCCGCTGAGGTCAGGGCATGGCTTCCCGCCCTTGCTGCGATGCTCGGTGCCAGACCGCCGTTTCATCTGCCGGCATGGATCGCCCGGCTGGTGGCGGGCGAGCACCTGGTTTCAATGATGACGCGTATCCGTGCGGGCTCAAATGCCAGTGCCAAAGCCGATCTTGATTGGCGGCCGGCGCATCCATCATGGCGCCAGGGATTTGCTGACATCGCGACGCAGTTGATCGAGCACCGATCTGCAGCGTGAGCAATCGCCTGGCCGGTCAGCATCCTTTGGAGGTTGCGTGCCAGCGACGAGCCACCAAGAATTCACTTATCCTCACCAATGTAAGGAGATTGTGCATGCAAGATCGCATCCACCTGACAATAACGGATGGCGTCGCCGACGTCAGGCTCAATCGGCCGGACAAAATGAATGCGCTCGATCCGGCCATGTTCAAAGCCATCGCTGAAACTGGCGCGCGGCTCAAGGAGGATGTCGGCATACGCGCCGTGGTGCTGTCGGGTGAAGGTCGGGCCTTTTGTGCCGGACTCGATGTCGAGCGAATGACGGCCATGACCAGAGGCGAAAGCATACTGCCGTTCGCCGATCTCACCAGGCGAACGCACGGCATCGCCAATTATGTTCAGCACATTGTCTGGGTCTGGCGAGAATTGCCGATGCCTGTTATCGCCGCGGTACACGGCGTTGCCGTCGGTGGTGGCTTCCAGCTCGCCCTCGGAGCCGATTTGCGCTACGTCGCGCCGGACACAAGGCTCGGCATCATCGAGAGCAAATGGGGCCTGGTGCCTGATATGGCAGGCACCCAACTCATGCGCCATCTGGCGCGCGAGGACGTGGTGCGCGAACTGACCTATACCGCACGAACCTTTTCCGGCGAGGAAGCGCTTGCCTATGGCTTCGCCACGCGACTGGAATCAGATCCCCGCGCTGCGGCGCTGGCCACGGCGCGCGACATCGCTGCGCGTAACCCGTTTGCGATCCGTGCGGCCAAACGGCTGCTTAACCAGGCCGTCGCGTGCGGCGCCGCGGCGGCCCTTGCCGCAGAAACCGACGAGCAGCGTGAATTGATCGGTAGCCCCAACCAGGTCGAGGCGGTCAGAGCCAACCTCGAAAATCGTGCGCCCAACTTCGCCGATGCTGTGGCCTGATCCTGCACTCACGTCACCTGAGAGAAACACCTTCGGAGGAACCATGACGTCCAATTCAGGGCTGAATCTTCAGCAGCTCATTGCGGCAAACCAATCCGCGGGCTTGAACAGGCTGGCCGGCTTCGAAGTAACCGCTGCCGAAGATGGTGCCGCAGAAATCGTCATGAAGTGGTGCGACGACCTCACGCAATATGCCGGCCATCTGCATGCCGGCATTATTGCGGCCCTGTTGGATACGGCCTGTGGGTTTGCTGCCGCTACCATTGTCGGTAGCGTTACAGCGTCGCATTTTTCAATGAATTGCTTGAGGCCTGCGGTGGGCCGCCTTTTCGTCGCGAGGGGCACAACGATCCGGGCCGGACGAAAACAAATCTTTGCGAGGGCAGAATTGTTTATCGAGGGCGAGCACGGCGAAAGATCGCTGGTTGCGACCGGCGAAACGCTGCTTGTTCCTAATTGATTCATAGAGGACTGTAGCGAATCTCGAAAATTGCTGAAATATCGTCTTCATCGCGGACCGCTTGTCCTCAGTCATCAAAAGCGATGCGCACAGTGGCAAATGCTGAGGTGGGCGTGGCCGTAAGTGCCGGTCGAACCGTGATCGCTACTGCGCACCCGATGCCTGAATGGACGTAATTCTCAATGATTACTCGTCAAACAGGTAAATTTTTTGAATCGAGAGCATCAGGACGAATATCCGACTCAATTGCGAAGATAGCCACATGTGCTAGAAGATGCTTCGCAATGAGGAGATGTAAGTGGCCAAGAAAGCAAAAAAGAAAATCGTTCGCCGTGAGTATTCAAAAGCGGATGTAAAAGAGCTTCGCGCTCATTCCAAAGCGAGAACGCCGGTGGCAAAAATTGCCAAACTGACCAAGAGGACTGTGGGTTCACTTCGTCAGAAGGCAATGAAGCTTGGTATTGGGCTCGGTCACCAGCGCTGACTGTCTATCAGGCATGGGGATCGCTCGTCCGCGGAGCGATGGCTGTTCGATGATCGGGCATTGTAGTCCCCGCAGATCGGAGATGATGCTGAATCAACCCTGCGCGAGCCGCTGTGCGGCAAGGCTTCCGCTAAACCCGCTTGCCGGCTGGACGTCTTAACGTGATCCCATGGGTATTGATCGATACGGTCCCAGTGCCTGGAGGAGGGAGTGATCTCCGCCTCATGAGGCGGGGCGCCGAGTTCTCGATCATGCTGGGGCAGAATCAATTGATGAACAGCCGCCTCAGTGGATCCGAGGAGGCGCTTGCCACGATCGCGTGCAAGAGGATTGAAGCAACGGAGCGGCCGGTTCTCTTGATCGGCGGATTGGGCATGGGTTTCACGCTTCGTGCCGCTCTGGCCGTGCTCGGACCTGAAGCGCGTATCGTCGTGGCCGAACTGATGCCCGCCGTCATAAAATGGGCGCGGGGCCCGATGGCGACGATCTTCGGCGACAGCCTGACAGATCCACGGGTCATCGTTCGTGAGGCCGACGTCAGCGACTTGATCCGGACGTCTCCTTCGGCTTTTGATGCTATCCTGCTCGATGTGGATAACGGTCCAGAAGGGCTGACCCGTAACGCCAATGATAAGCTGTATCATTTGAACGGGCTGGCGGCCGCCCACGCGGCGCTGCGGCCGGGTGGTGTACTCGCTGTTTGGTCATCGGGATCTGATCAAAGCTTTACGAATCGGCTTCGCAAGACCGGCTTTGCCGTGGAGGAAGTCCGGGTGCGCGCTAACGGCGCGCGCGGTGGTGCACGCCACGTCATCTGGATCGCGACCCGCCCTCATCGCTAATAAGGTCAGCGCATGAGATGCGATACGTGCTTGTCGATATAACTGCACACGTAGAATCAAGTTGCAGCGCGCGTGCTTAACGATAGCCCCAGCGCCGATGATGGCCGCTGCCACGCCAGGTTCACCTGCGCG
>Ga0207657_10004599_pt1 | contig 14584 bp, 10 predicted proteins | sample KBSC33metaG_FD_184316 | JGI IMG/M metagenome (GOLD analysis project Ga0207657, IMG submission 184316) | Corn rhizosphere microbial communities from Kellogg Biological Station, Michigan, USA - KBS C3-3 metaG (SPAdes) (version 2) | ecosystem: Host-associated > Plants > Roots > Rhizosphere > Soil ... | reverse complement strand
CGGCGGCCGGGTGCTCGTCCTGTCCGACCTGGAGGGCCCGGCCGTCGAGGCCGTCCTCGGCACCGAGCCGACCCCCGAGCTGGCGGCGCAGGTGGCCGAGGAGTGCACCCGGCTGCTCCTGGAATGGCTGCCCAGCCATCAGGAATAGGTACGCCGGGGCGTCCTGTCATTGGGTAGCAATAGAGAACAACCCAGCCGTCTTGAGTGGCGAGATTAACCGTATCTCCTGATGTGGACGGTAGATCGACAGAAGGTATTCGCATTCTAATTAAATGATTACATGCCCCATCATCTTGTGGAACTGGTAGATCGGCAGTCACTTTATCGAGTACATCCTTTGGCAAACTGCTTAAATTTTGCATCTGCTCTCCATATAGAAAATGCTTGTTGTTTAACGCCATATTAACCTGCGCACTTTTGCATCAGTATTTAATTTCAAGTTAAACAATACTATAGCCAACGTCTTATGACATATCACTTTTTGATTGAGATGGTTTTGGAGATTCCAGATGACCAAAATCGAATTTTATAGGAACCAGCATATATGCTCTCTTTACCACTCCGTTGAAACTATTAGGGCGATATTTCGCTCTTGCGGCCGAAGCTAACACGGCCCCTAACATCTCAGGCTGCTGCGGCTTGGCCAATATTCTTGTTTTTCACTCCAGCGACGCAGCAATTTCTGGATGAACCGCCGTCTTCTATAGCGAAGATCTATGCGTATCAGCATACGTCTGGACGCAAGACCGACGTCTGCGATAGCGAATGGTTGGCGCATTGATTTATCGTTTCCAAAAAAAATTTCATGGGAACTTTAACATGCCCTCTGCCACTCATTTCCAAACAGAAAGTAGTAACTTAGGCAATGTAGAAGCTTCGCGCTCCCTCTCCGTCAAGGAATGAGTTGAGATACGTCACTCAACTGTCACCTTAATTTCTGATTTCTGAATAACTTATTAAAAACTACATCAATCCGGAGCTCTTATGCCACTTAATAAATTACCTTTAGGCAGACTTAACCTCTCACCGGCTCAGCCCTCGACCGTATCGAATACTCAGTCGAATCCCCAGTCAAGTAACACACAACTCCCCGCCGTCAGCACGGATCAAGGATCTGAGCCGACAAGACACGTGCCAGGCGCGTTTTTGCGCCGCAGCATCCTATACCCGATCTCGCACTCAGCGCCGAGCAAATTATTGCAGCAAGCGATTAAGCTTGAGAAAAGCGGAGACCTGAACAAGTTGCAGGCATTGCTGCGCGAAAATCCCGCTCTTTTCACCGAAACTGACAATCGGGGCAACAACCTGCTCGCACTGTCAGTGAAAAATCCGCAAGCGACCCAGGCAATCCTGTTCCTCGCCCAACTCTTGCGCCCGGAAGCAATGGACGCCATTGTCAACAACCAGAATCATGAGGGCAGCACAGCGCTAACACTGGCGCTCAAGACGAAGAAACTGGAATCCACTGCAATCTTGCTGGGGGAAGCCGAACTCGACCTGAGATTGACTAACAATCAGGGCGAGAACGCCCTTCATCTTGCAGTGAAGAACACGACACCTGAAATTGTGACACAGATGCTGCTGCATCCCAGCGCACAGACCAATGGCCCCGAAATATTGAACCACCAAGATCGTAACGGCCAGACTCCATTGTTAATGGCCGTTTGCAACGGGAATCCCGAGATGGTCGACACATTGTTGCAACACCCCGATATTGACGTCAATCTGCCAGACAATAACAGGCAAACTCCGCTTCACATGGCGGTAAAGTGGGGGAAAGTCACTACACCATCCAACAAAATATTTGAAACAAAAAAGCACCTGATTTCAAGTCTATTGAGTCACCCCTCCATTCAACCCAATCTGCCCAACAAATCAGGCAACACGCCATTGCATAGCGCCATAAAGGAAGCTCCCTGGACTCAAAAGTTGAATCACTTCAATTTGGAATGGGTTGAACAATTAGCCGAAAGCCCCAAAGTCAATCCGAACCAACGTGATGCTACCGGCCAGACTCCACTTGAAAGCATCCTGAAGATGCCCTTCATTTATTATTCATCTGATGGTTATGCACCTGCACGTGTTGACTCTTTGTTGAGCGCTTTTCTACGGAACCCCAACATCGATCCCAATCTCCCGGACCGAGAGGGACGCACACCCGTGTGGCAAGCCATGGAAATCATAGAACGTCAAATGAATGACCTTGACGTGGCAAGATGGAGCAGCCTACCAGCCCCTCTCGCGACGTTGGCAAAGTTCTCCTCGAAGGTCGATTTCAACCGCCAGTACAACGAGCAAACCATCATGGGAAAGCTTCTGACTCCGGCGACACATCACAAACCCAGCTATTACCGTCGTGTTGTTCCCATGCTAGGCGGACTACTGGCGCTCAAGGAGCTGCAACAACATCTCGATTACAACGCTCCAGCCATTTCTGGTAAGACGATGATTGAGTTCGCCACCTATACCCCAAACAAACACTGGCTCGTAAGGCAGCTGGTAAAAAATCCGCGTGTCGATTTCAATGTACTAACCTCCCTGCGCAAAGACCGTCAGCAACGCCATGCGGCGTATCAGTATTTAGAGCTTTATGATAATAAAACCAAGAAATCGCTAATCACCGCAAGCGATTTCGATCGGGTGGAAATGCAAATACTGGCGAAGTGGGCGGCATACCGGAACGCGGATGGCAGCGAAAGCAAGTTTGCAGCCAATACCAATTACCTGCTCGGAACGCTACTGGCGCAGGAGGAACGTCACCATGCCGCTCAAACCTCCACGCCAGTTCGGAATGCAGACAACGATGCCTGCGCCACGCTCACCTTGGCACTGAAACAATGCCTGAAAGTTGGCAAGACCAACGAAATTCCACAGTTCGCCAATGCATTGCTAGAACTGCCCTTGCGACAACCCGAGCATTTCAACCTGAACAGCATGACGGTGACACGCAGCGAACTCCAGCAGTGGGCGGAGGGCAGAGTGCCCATGGAACTACTTGCCAGCGTGTCAAGCAATGCGTTAGACAGTACACGTTCCGAAGAATTGCTGCGCAATGATGAAATGCACGAAGTCCGGAACGAGGCGGCAAATACCATCACGCGTCATATGCGCGCCCACATCGCCAAGGAGGCTTACAACGAATTAGAGGCCAGCGAACTCTGGAAGCATTGCAAAGCCGCTTTGGTGAATGCCGGCAAGCTGCAAGCCTCTGAAAATTTATCGGCCCCTCAACTTTCAGCAATGAACATTCGGGCGCTGCGGCAAAAGCTGGGCCGGCTCACCGAAAGCGAAGCAGCGCTTTACGAGGCCTTCATGCAGAAAAAATTCTTTGCCACGCATTTCACCGACCAACGGCTTGATAAACCGTCTTCACACGACAAGACCTTATCGCTCTTCGCCCAAGACAAGCTGCAAAAGAAAGGAATCATCTTTAGCAACAGCACCGGCAAAAGTATGTTTGATTGGAGCGCGGACAACAAATTCGTGTTCTTTGCACTGGAGTGTGGAGAAAAACCAAAAAAGCTCGACAGCCGCTACTACGGCCACACTGTCTATCGGGTTCCATTCGATGCACCGGTGTTCCAGCAAACCGCTTGGGGCGGCCTTGATTACTCCTCGGATAAATTGAGGCCCGACAGAGACCCGAAAAAACATTTCGCCGGCATGAACGACCAGGAAGCAGACACGATCAAGACTGTACTCAGGCGTCAGACCCGCGACCTGCACCAACCCGAGGCCTATGACGACATCTTCGTGGGAAAAGACTTGATAGAGGGAGCGGCGCTGACAGCGATTTCCAGGATCAGAGCGCTGACAGAGGCACAGCCCGACGAGTCGGGAAAATTACCTCCGCTCGCCAAACGATTATTGAACAGCAAGACCGATGCCGAGATCGATGGTTTACTCAACGGCATCTTCCGACCGATGATCCGGGTGCCGATACAAATGATTACCGATACTTTCGGCAAATGGGATGCCGACGCTCTGGCGCCGCTCAAAATGGAACATAGGCGGCAACAGTATCAGGAGCGGGTACGGAAATAATACTGTTAATCAATCGATCGATCCGTTTGGGAATGGCCGTTGCTTACGGCCATTCCGCTGCGTCGTATTAAAAAAAAGGAATACAGCATGCCCGCTCCCGTCTCCTTCACCCACAAATTTCTGCACACCGCTTTCATCGACAACAATCAGAACACGGCCGGCCCCAGCCAGCCGGTGCCTCGACAAGAAGATCCGATACATTATTCTCCCGCCAAATATGTATCGCTAGCTGCCTTCGTCCAGCACGAGGATTTCGCCAAATTCAAGAAAGAATATGAAGCCGTGCTGAACAGCCTCGCCGCTTTTGTGGACACGCATGGCGACCGGTTAAACCCGCCTCTGGCGCAAAAGACCAAGAAGAGCACGAAAGACTCTATCGATAACTTGAAACAACGCCTGCCCAATTTTAAAGACGAAGAGGCAAAAGGCGTGAATGTGTATGGGATAGGAAAACAATATTTCCATGAATTGGCCAAGCTGGTGCAGGACGACGGCATCAGGCTGCAAACGCGCGTGGATGCGGTAGTGGCGTTGGCAGAGAGCTTGGAAATGTGCACAGGAAGAATCACCGGAGATTTGCAAGCGACAGTTGAAAAATTGCGGGCAGCCAAAAGCGGTTTGAAAGGCATTGCTCATAAATGGAAGGCCGAGATGATGAAAGAGCTGGTCATGGAGTATCTCGGTAAAAACCGGAATACCCATATAGTCACCGCCTATTACAACCACATTGCTCCACGCATGAGCCTGCCCCCTCTGCAGGATCAATTCGCCCATGTATTGACTCCAGAGGAGGCGGAAGCCTTCCAAATGCATGTGGGTGGAAAGTTAAAGCTGAAGCCCACGCACTTGGCGATGTATATAACCGAGACATACCACGCCCAGATGCAGGATGGCTTGCTGAACGCGAAGCTGGACCCGGACAACATGACCGATTTTGACCCTCAGAATAAAGACAACGACTACATCAAGGTACAGAGCATCGCGAGGGGCTTAGCCGGGGAATTCGGCGAGATGCTGCCGTTGGCAAGTGTGCTGGAAATGAATGAAGACAATTCGATGGCTTATGTCGGATCGAAGCAACCGACGCGAGGGGCGCGGCACTTCCTGAAACAGCTCAAGCAGCAGGGGCTGGTCGATTATGGACAGAAAAAAGACGGCCGCAAGAGCAGTATTGTGCTGGGCACGCTGGGCGAAGAGCGCATCAAGATGCTGGACGATTTATTGTGGAGCAAGAAGGGCGTAGGAAAAGATGAACTCATCGAGGAATTCCCCGTTTCCTCGCTGCTGCGGCTGGCAGCGGGAGAATTGCTCGACAACATTGAAAAGGCTGGCACGAATGTGCAAGAGCGCGCTTTACTGCTGAACAATCTCATGGAGCGGATACAAGCCTCCCTGGAGGGGATGGACAATGCAGAAGAAATGTTGGAGCCGTGGCTGAAAGGCTTTGCCGCAAAACTGCGGGAACCGGCTGGCGGCTCGCATAGCGGGGAAGGCACGTCCAGCAAGCTCGCTTGGAGCGCTCCACTCATCCATCTTGCCGCTGCCTTTGATCAAGGCGATGCTTTGCGTGAGCTGCTGAGAGCCGGGGTGGAGATAGGAGCCAGGAACAACCAGGGGGAGACCGCACTGATGGTCGCTGCCCAAAAGGGAAAAATCAAAGCGATCAATACCTTGATCGAGGCTGGAGCAGACATGGAGGCCACAAATAGTGCTGGGGAGACGGCGCTGATGATGGCTTCCCACAAGGGAAAAATCGAAGCGATAAAAACCTTGATCAAGGCCGGGGCCAATAAGGAGGCCATGGATCGCTGGAAATTCACTCCGCTGATGCGCACCGCTGAAGCAGGCCAAGTCGAAGCACTGCGTGCCATGCTCGATGCCGGGGCATACAAGGATGCCAAAACCCGCCGTGGGCTCACCCCGCTCATGCTCGCCACTCAACATGGCCACGTCTCGGCGATGCAAGCCTTGCTTGGCAAGGGAGCGAATATAAACGCCAGATCTCATCGCAAGTTCACTGCGCTGATGATCGCCGCTAAAAATGGGCACGTCCCGGCACTGCAAACCTTGCTTGACGCACGGGCGGAAAAGGAGATCAGGGATCACTGGGGGTACACCGCGCTGATGCGTACTGCCGAAAAAGGCCGAGTCGGAGCGCTACAGGCCTTGCTCAGAGCCGGAGCACAGAAGGATGTCCAAGCTAATGATGGGAGCACCACGCTCATAGTCGCCGCAAAAAATGGCCACCTTCCACTGCTGCGAGCCTTACTCGCTGCCGAGGTAAAGAAAGAGATTGAGGATACGCGGGGATATACTGCGCTGATGCACGCCGCCGAAAATGGCAGGGCCGCGGAATTCAAAGCCTTGCTCTCTGCCGGAGCTCAAGCCGCTAGCGCCATCATGAAGGGGCATATCAAGACCATAGATATGCTGATTCAGCATCATCCCGAAACCATCATGACTGCCGCCAAAGGAAACGACCAGCTGGCGACAAAAGCAAAGACAATCTTGATTGAAGCACTGAAAACTGCCGTCATGAATGGTCATATCGAGACTATAACAACGTTAGGCCGGCATAATGCCGGCGCGATTTTGCATAAGGCTCGCCCAGGAATAGGCGCCAATGAATATGCTGCGCTAAAGTCCATGGCCTTATCTGGGCATGTCGAGGCCGCTAAAATGCTGATGCAGTATGATCCCAAGCAGGTCAAGGATTTCATGGCTGCAGCCCGAGGAAACAGCGAACCGTCGATGCAAGCAAAGACAGTCCTTCTCGCAGTACTACTCAACCTTGCCCAGGAAAACGCTACTGCGGATTTGCAAAATTTGATCAAAGCAGGCGCCGACAAAATTCAAGATGCCCAAGGCAAGACGGCGCTGATGCGATCTGTCGAGATGATGGCATCCGACAATGAGCAGGGACTGCGGGCATTGACGGCCTTGCTCAACGCTGGCGCCGACACCACAATCCATGACAAGGATGGCAAGACTGTGAGGGATTACGCCGCTGTCCTGGCCGTTCAGCAGCCCAATCCAAATGATCAGGCGTTGCAGGCTTTGCTAACTAAAAAATCTGGGGGCAGGATAAGCCGGCTCAGCAGGCTATTGGTGCCGCGGAAGTGATCGGCAAGCGTGGCCTGGTTGGAGCCAAGCAATAGGCGATGATGCCCGGCATCACGCGCCGCGATGCAGGAGAAAAAGGCTGCGTTTGCCAATGCCATTCCGCAGCTCTACGAAACCCTCGGCGTCATCCTGGACTACTGGCAAAAACTGTGGTGCCAATCTTTTTCCAATCGCATGCAATCTAAAGGCCAAGCATCAGCCGCGCCGGCTTTTGGCGTCGGCTGCATGCTCTTGTTGGGCGTTGCGGTTTTTCGTAGACGCCCATTTTTCTGTGCTTGCCCGTTCGAAAAGAACAAAGCCCGCGTACTGTTTCATCTCTCGGCGACGCTCTGGCGAAGCAAAAAATCCCAGGATGCCAATCAAAAATCTTGTAATGAGCGGAAACGGCGCGGGACGACATAGCCGTTCCGCCTCGGTTGCAAAGTACTTTATTTCCTTCGGCTTCCATCCAATTCGTCTAAAGAAACCGAAATAGTCTTCCGGCTCGAACAGAAACTGCGCGTTCTCCATCGCCTTGCTCATGCCACTTCGCCGTCGGTATTCGTACGAAGCCGGGGAAAAGTAGTCCGCCACCCAATATCCTATTGACTCATGCGCCTCCAAGTCCGCCCCGAGCGATGCAACCGCATCTTCAGAAAGATAGGGAGTGACGGCTTCTGTCAATACGAGGACTTTTTTCGAATGGGCTGCCACTCTGTCGAGTAATGTCCGTCGAGCATCAATGTCGGCAAGGTCCAGTCTTACCCGCTCCAGTCGGCATCGTGGAGCTTCCCCAGAAAGGCAGGTTTCCTTCAGCTCGATGACGTGAGGGTAATCCACTTCGATCCAGCAGAGCGATTCTGGTAGCTCCATGCGGTACGGCCTGGCATCCAGCCCCGCGCCTAGATTCAATATAGTGTCCACGCCCTCGACAATCGCACTTTGAATAAAATCGTCGATAATTCTAGTGCGAATCAAAACTGACCAGCCACCGATGAACGCCTGTTTCGGAAGGCTGCCGATGATCTTTTGGCCCCGGTCGCCAGCGAGTTTCGCTGCGAGTGGATCATGAAACATCGCGTTTGGGCGGTTCGTCTCCATGGCACGGTAAGCTGCTGCCATAAATGCCGTATCGGAGACTTGATTAATCTGGTTGTTCATTTCCTGCCCGCTCATTGCAAACAAATGTGATTTGTATTCCCATGGAAGCAACGAAGATAGGTTTCATGCCGCCCAGCGAATAGAGTTTATCTGCCGCTCCACCAACATTGGATGAGCGCCATGTTATGGCTTAAGCCCGGTCAACGACAGGATGATGCCCACAACTGCCAGAACGAGAAGGACCAACGTGGGAAGCATAGACATTATGAAGCCGATTCCGCGTTTTGACGGGTTGCTGACATACGCACGCCAGTAGATATGCCGCCCAATCACGTAGACAATGCCCAAGCCAGCAATCACAGGAGCGGGCCAATATTTTGCGGCTAGAAATAGCGCGGGTAGAAAGGCGATTAAGATTTCCAGCGTGTTCATTTGAACGCGATACATGCGCTCAAAGCCCTCATGGCCTGTGACCGCAGGTGCTTTAAGGCCGGACTGCCTGCGTGCGCGTCCGGTTAGCGCGCCGAAGGAAAAAAATTGAAGCACCGCTATTACTGCTACCAACTCTATGTATTGCATTTCATCTCCTGAAGATAGTGTTAAAAACCAAGGCCTAACATGGGCGTGGGGCTAAGGGGCGGGCCGCCTGCGGCACACCCCGCTTGAACGCCGGGTCGAACGTCGGGTGCTCAAAGACTGCGCCCATCAAAATGCCCCACCTTGATAGATGATAAGTCGATACCGTCCAAACAACGGGCGTTAATAGCAACCATGTAGTTACCAGAAGGCGCTATACCTTCACTAAATGGCGCACATCCGCACTTTGGGCAGTAGCGATGTTTAATAGTGTGTTTGTTGAACGTGTATGTGCCCATGCCGTCCTCGGGGCTGAGCAAACGAAAATTCTCGCGGGCAATAAACCAGTGAAGCGAACCGCGCTTGCTACAAATTGAGCAATTGCACTCCATAATTTTCTCAAGATTTCCTTCGGCTTCGAACGCGACCTGCCCACAGTGGCAGCTGCCTTTGTATTTCATTGGATCGCTCCTTTCGAGGATTTCATTTCAGGTCCTTGGTATTCCAGTGGCCCCGGTTGTCTGACGCCCAACACCGAGCTAAAGGGCGGCACGACTTTCGCCATTTAGGTTGAGCACTATTTAATCACGCGCAACCAGAACGGCGCCTAGCCTTGCCACAACACTGTATGCCTGCACAGCATTAAATAAACACAAAACAAGGCACGGCCGCAACGATACCAGAAAAGCAACCTCGCTTACTCGATCAGCTACGCCCTTGCATTCAGCATAAGCAAATAAGGCTTACTGCGGAAATTGGTTCCCTGGCAGGAAGGCTGTCCACTTCATGGAAAAGCTTGCGTAAGGCCAAGACTTGAAGCCGAGCGAATAACGCCGATAACTGCAGCGTGGGGAGGCACAGTTCGACAAGAACCAACACACTCCATCGAATGATTGTTTGAACCAAACAATCCTAAGCGTCGAAGAATGCAAAGGCTCACCCAAAAAACAGGAAGGTAGCGACAGAATTCCTTTTATTTCAAGGAGATGCCACGGCAGAGTGGGCAGAAAACGATCTCTGGCATGCGCTCTGCTAAATAGTAGTCGTGCCTCGCTTAAAGATGGTCGATTTTTTGTGAGACGCCTGTGCTGTGCAAAAACGACTTGCCTCATCGTCCTGTTCAACCGCATGCATTCGCATGCTTTTTAAAGGAGCCGTCCATGATGCACTCAACTCATTGCAGGGCTGCGACAGCAGCATTTCTTTTTCTCCTGTTCAGCGCTTGCGCAAACAGTTACTCGCAGTCGGCGGCACCCGGACAAACCGCGACGGCAACAAACTTTACTGCGCAAGTGACCGCCGCCCCTGCGAACGGCGCATCGCTGACCGGTAATGTCAGGCTTGAGGTGACCGGTACCAACCTGCAGAACGTTGAACTGCTCCCGGCAACCGGCTATACGCCGCGACTGGGTGTGTTCAATATTTCAGCCGACAAGACCTTTGCCTGGCTTGACCTGAATAGCCGCTTGGTGTCAGCAGCAGGGGCCAGTTTTCGTATCAGCGCTTTCAATGCACCTGCAGGGCAACCGGCGGCAGAAATAGTCGCCATGCCGGCGCGCACCTGGAATGTCAGCAATCCGCCATCGCCAACCGGCGGCTTCACCGCAGTCGTGGATTCAGCGCCAAGCGACAATGTGAACGTGCAAGGCATAACACGCATTACCGTGCGAGGAAACAGGATGGCGAATGTGGAACTGCTTCCAGCGTCCGGTTATTTGCCGCGACTGGGCGTTTTCAATGTCGCGCCGGATGGTTCGAGCGCCTGGCTCGACTTCGATTCCCGATCGCTGCCGGATGGCCTGCGCAGCGTGCGGGTCAGTGCATTCACCACGCTGCCAGGACAACCGGGTGCCTCGGAAGAAATCGCCATGTCGCCACGGCGCTGGCATTTCAGCAATGGTGCAACGTCGGACTTCACGGTCACATCGACCACCGCTCCACTGCATGGCGAAATTATCAGCGGTGTCGTGCGCTTTGAAGTGCGAGGCAGCGGCATTCGGAATGCAGAACTGTTGCCGCCATCGGGATACTTGCCACGCATCGCGACCTTCAATGTCAACCATGATGGGACATATGCCTGGCTCGACCTGCATACAAGCGCGCTGCCAACCGGCCCCCTCAACGCCCGAGTGAGCATTTTCAACGTCGATGCAGGGCAGCCGAACGCGAAAGAAATCATTGCCGTGCCGGCTCGGCAGTGGACGATCACGCGCTGAATCTGCCTGTGCATCTTGGCGCATGCATGCCGCCAAACTCCAACCACCCGGTACCGACACACAAGCGCCTTCCGGGTGGTCGGCGGTTTGAAACGCAGATTATTTCAGGCCTGCCCTCCTCCAAAATCAGTGAACTTCACGTTCTTGCCGATTTTTCTATAGACCAATTTCAACTTCTTGCTTATCCTTGTCAGCCATTCAAGTTTGTGTGCACACACTTCGGCTTGCTGAACCGCATTTCATCGATTCATGAAGAACATAAAGATTTTGTCGGGACATCGTTTCGCACGGCGATGCATTCATCTCGGTTTCGCATTGCTGGCTTTATCCGGCATGGCCCATGCCAATGACCCTGGGGTAAGCAATCAACGCATTCTGTTAGGGCAATCTGCGGCATTTTCCGGACCTGCCGCACAACTCGGTATCCAGATGCATGCTGGCGCCAAGGCCTACTTCGATTTCGTCAATCGACGCGGTGGCGTTTATGGCAGAAAAATCGAAATCGTGACCGCTGACGACAAATACGAGGCCGACCTCGCGGAGAAAAACACGCACCAGCTCATTGAAAAGGACGGCGTCTTCGCACTCTTCGGCTATGTCGGCACGCCGACCAGCAATGCGGCGCTTCCCATCGTGTTGAAGGAACACATCCCGTTTTTCGCACCATTTACCGGTGCGCAATCGTTGCGCGAGCCGCTCAAGCGCGAGGTATTCAATATCCGCGCTTCGTACTTCGACGAAACAGAACACCTGATCGACCAACTGTTCAAGTTGGGCATCAAAAACATTGCTGTCTTCCATCAAAACGATGCATACGGCAAGAGCGGTCTAGAGGGAGTCGAACGGGCCATGAAAAAGCGCGGCCTGACTATCGTGGATACCGCGACAGTCGAACGCAACAGTATCGACGTTGCGGCAGCAGTGACAAAACTCAACGCCAAAAAACCTGACGTGATCATCCAGATCACTGCCTATGCATCCGCGGCGGCCTATATCAAGGAGATGAGAAAAAACGGCTATACCGGCCAGTTCTACAACGTCTCCTTCGTCGGCAGTCAGGCGCTTGCGGATACGCTCGGTAACGACGGGCCAGGCGTGGTCATTTCGCAAGTCGTGCCGTTTCCCTGGACTCTTGCCAACCCAATCGTTTCCGAATACACCAAGGTCTTGAAAGAGGCCAATGTCAATAAATTCAACTTCTCCAGCCTGGAAGGCTTCATCGCCGCCAAGGTATTCGTCGAAGGCTTGCGCCGGGCCGGTCCCAATCCGACACGGGAGAAGCTGATTGCCGCCCTGGAAACCATCAACCGTTCGAATTTCGACATCGGCTTCGACGTGCAGTTTTCACCGACGAACCATAACGGCTCCCGTTTCGTCGAGATGACTGCTATCACGAAAAACGCCAAGTTCATACATTAATGCCTTGCCGGATGATGCTTCACCGCCTTTCAGGATTGAAGCAATACGTCAAGGTATGACGGGAAATTCGGACAGCCTGCTGTCCATCCGCAAAACAGTTTGCGCCATCAAGCGCAGACTGTTTTTGCAAAAGGCGCAGGTCTGAAACCGGACCCGTGCATTGATCCACACATTGTTCTGGCTCCCACATTTACCTCAACGCATCGTCATGCGCCAAAACAGTTAGCTTTTTTGCATGCATGCTTTGAAATCGTGGTAAAACCCGTTCCCGCGTCTTTAACGAACTGCACTCAATCCGGGTGTTGTCCGATACAGATGCACCAAAGCAGATGCACCAAAGATCGGATTTCTGCCAGCCCGGTGGTTCGCATGGGGTGAATGAGTCCGTGATTGCGCAATACAAATAACACCAAGAAGAGGCTTAAAAAATGAATGCAAGCAGATCTCGATTTTTCTCCAAAGAAGCAGCCGTGGCACCACCTGGATATTCGCGCTGGCTCATGGCCGCCGCCGCGTTGCTCATCCACTTTCCGCTCGGGCAGGCGTACGGATTTTCCGTATTCAACGGTCCCTTGGCAAAGGTGCTCGGCGAAAGCCTGACCAATGTCGGCTGGATCTTCAGCACGGCAATCATCTTTCTGGGGCTGGCGGCGGCATTGTTCGGCAAATGGGTCGAACGCGTGGGGCCTCGCCTGGCCATGTTCGTTTCCGCCGTCCTGTTTGCAAGCGGACTCGGCCTGTCGGCACTTGGCGTCGTGATGGGTTCGCTGACCACCGTGATTCTCGGCTACGGCGTCATTGGCGGCATGGGGCTGGGCATCGGATACATTTCCCCGGTCTCGACCCTGATCAAATGGTTTCCGGAAAAACGCGGCATGGCGACCGGCCTGGCGATCATGGGCTTTGGCGGGGGTGCGCTCGTCGGTGCGCCGTTGGGTGTCAACCTGATGGCTTATTTCAAAGAAACGAGCAGCCATGCCGGTATTCCCGAAACGTTCGCAACGATGGCTGTTATCTATTTCGCGTTCCAAATGTGCGCGGTCATGATCGCCCGCCTGCCGTATGTCAATCACATTTCGGCCAGCCAGAACGCCAAATCTTCCGCAGCAACTGTACAGCGCGGTGAATTCAGCGTATCCGAAGCCATTCGGACGCCGGCATTCGTTCTGCTGTGGCTCGTGCTGCTGCTGAATGTTTCTGCCGGTATCGGCATTCTTGGCCAGGCATCGTTGATGGCACAAAAGATGGTCGGTATCTCCGCGCCTGCGGCAGCCGGTTTCGTTGGCCTGCTGTCCATCTGCAACATGGCTGGCCGCATCGTCTGGTCGTCGTTGTCCGACAAGATCGGCCGCAAGGCAGCGTATGCCATGTATGCAGGAGTCGGTGCGGCAGCATACTGCTCCATTCCGTCTGCGGCGGCAGCGGCGAATCTTCCGCTGTTCGTGGCTTTGTTCGCGCTCGTCATGAGCTTTTACGGTGCAGGCTTCAGCACGGTGCCGGCCTATCTGGCCGATCTGTTCGGCAAGAAAGAAGTCGGTGCGATCCATGGCCGTCTGCTGACTGCCTGGAGTCTGGCCGGTGTCGTCGGCCCGCTCGTTGTCAATGCAGGACGCGACCATCTGGTCAACAACGGCGCAACCGATGCCTCGGCCTACTCGACCGTCGTCTATGCCCTCGGCTGTCTGCTGGTGCTCGAATTCGTATTGAATCTGTTGATAAGAAAGCCTGTGTCACAGCAAGCGACTCGTGCAGAGTCCGACCTGGCAACCGCAGCCTGATCGCATGCGCAATCAAAAACCCTATGGAGTAAGACGATGACACAGGAAATTTCCACTGGCATGAAACTCAAGGTCGCCTTTTTCTGGGCGCTCGCACTGGCCCCGCTGTCTTGGGGCGTCTGGCAGACGCTGATAAAAGTGTCTGCAATGTTCCGTTGATATGCTCAACCATGCAGGATAGCGTTTCATGACAATATGACGCTGTCCGGCATAACCAAATGACTTGTCTCTCTTAAGTTTTCAAGTTGCGCTCGCATAACGCTCCGCCAGCCCCCCCCTGCAAGGGGGAGGAAATCTTACAGAGCATCGATAACCGCAGCCTGAAAACGAAAGTAGAAGGTAGTAGAA
>Ga0207657_10004598_pt1 | contig 14586 bp, 17 predicted proteins | sample KBSC33metaG_FD_184316 | JGI IMG/M metagenome (GOLD analysis project Ga0207657, IMG submission 184316) | Corn rhizosphere microbial communities from Kellogg Biological Station, Michigan, USA - KBS C3-3 metaG (SPAdes) (version 2) | ecosystem: Host-associated > Plants > Roots > Rhizosphere > Soil ... | reverse complement strand
AGAGTTCGGTCCAGCCGCAGGACTGGGGTCAGGCCGATTTCTTGTCGTCGTCGGCGACTTCCTCGAAGTCGGCGTCGACCACGTCGTCATCGGCCGCCTTGTCGGTACCGGCGGCCTTGGCCTCCGCTTCCGCCTGGCTGGCCTTGTACATCGCCTCGCCGAGCTTCATGGCGGCTTCGGCCAGCGACGCGGTCTTTTCCTTGATGACCTCGGCGTTCTCGCCTTCGAGCACCCCCTTGAGATCGGTGATCGCGGTCTCGATCGCCGCCTTGTCCTCGGCCGAAACCTTGTCGCCATAGTCTTTGAGCGACTTCTCGGTCGAATGGATCAGCGACTCGCCCTGGTTCTTGGCTTCCACCGCCTCGCGCTTCTGCTTGTCGGCATCGGCGTTCTGCTCGGCTTCCTTGACCATGCGCTCGATGTCGGCGTCGGAGAGGCCGCCCGAAGCCTGGATGCGGATCTGCTGCTCCTTGCCGGTGCCCTTGTCCTTGGCCGATACCTGCACGATGCCGTTGGCGTCGATATCGAAGGTCACCTCGATCTGCGGCACGCCGCGCGGCGCCGGGGGAATGCCGGCGAGGTCGAAATTGCCGAGCAGCTTGTTGTTGCTGGCCATCTCGCGCTCACCCTGGAATACCCGAATGGTCACGGCCGACTGGGAATCCTCGGCGGTCGAGAACACCTGGCTCTTCTTCGTCGGGATCGTGGTGTTGCGGTCGATGAGACGCGTGAACACGCCACCCAGCGTCTCGATGCCGAGGCTGAGCGGGGTCACGTCGAGCAGCAGCACATCCTTGACGTCGCCCTGCAGCACGCCGGCCTGGATGGCGGCGCCCATGGCGACCACTTCATCCGGGTTGACGCCCTTGTGCGGCTCCTTGCCGAAGAACGCCTTGACCGTCTCGACCACTTTCGGCATGCGGGTCATGCCGCCGACCAGCACCACCTCGTCGATCTGCCCCGCCGTGAGGCCGGCATCCTTGAGCGCATGTCTGCAAGGTTCGACGGTCTTCTGGATCAGGTCCTCGACGAGGCTCTCGAACTTGGCGCGCGTCAGCTTTAGCGTCAGGTGTTTCGGGCCCGAGGCGTCGGCCGTGATGAATGGCAGGTTGATTTCGGTCTGCGTCGATGCCGACAGCTCGATCTTGGCCTTTTCGGCCGCTTCCTTGAGGCGCTGCAGGGCGAGCTTGTCCTTGCGGAGGTCGATCCCCTGTTCCTTCTTGAACTCGTCCGCGAGATAGTCGACGAGCCGGATGTCGAAATCCTCGCCGCCGAGGAAGGTATCGCCGTTCGTCGACTTAACCTCGAACACGCCGTCGCCGATCTCCAGCACCGACACGTCGAACGTGCCGCCGCCGAGGTCGTAGACCGCGATCACGCCGGTGTTCTTCTTGTCGAGCCCGTAGGCGAGCGCCGCCGCCGTCGGCTCGTTGATGATGCGCAGCACCTCGAGGCCGGCGATCTTGCCGGCATCCTTGGTGGCCTGGCGCTGTGAATCGTTGAAATAGGCCGGGACCGTGATGACCGCCTGCGAGATGGTCTCGCCGAGATAGCTCTCGGCCGTTTCCTTCATCTTCTGCAGGATCATCGCCGACACTTGGCTGGGCGAATATTTCTCGCCCGCGACCTCGACCCAGGCGTCGCCGTTATCGGCCTTGATGATCTTGAACGGGACGAGGCCCTTGTCCTTGTTGACCATCGGATCGTCGTAGCGGCGCCCAATCAGGCGCTTCACCGCGAACAGCGTGCCTTCGGGATTGGTTACCGCCTGGCGCTTGGCCGGCTGGCCGACGAGGCGCTCGCCGGAACTGGAAAACGCCACCATGGAGGGCGTCGTCCGCGCGCCCTCGGCGTTCTCCAGCACTTTCGGCGTGCTGCCATCCATCACCGCGACGCACGAATTGGTAGTGCCGAGGTCGATACCGATAACTTTAGCCATAACTTCCAGCCTCTTCTTTCAGCGAACCCCTCATGGAACTCCTTGGAGAGGCAATTCCGTGACCTCGTATGGAGGCCGTGGGTCCCTAATGGTTTGAAGTACCCGATTCCGGGCCTGTGGCGCTATATAGGGGCGGGATTTTCCCCCTGCAAGCAGCGCTGGGCGGAAATCCCGTCACGAGCCGGCCTTTGCCACCGCCCCGCCCACATGCCGACAATCTTCGATTCTATTCGAATGCCCGACGGACGCCTTGTTGGCAATCGGCCAAAGCGTCTACAAACACCCGCTTCGCTTGCCGTCCGGCTCAGGGCGGCGCCAACCCCAGGAAGGTTTCATCATGTCGACCCGCACCCGTCTCTGCGTGCTCGCAACGCTGACGTTGCTCGGCACCGCGGTGCCCGCTTTCGCCCAGGCCGTCCCCGATGACGCCAACAAGGCGCTGTGGTGCTCCACCGCGTTCACCTTGGTCGAGCCGCAGGCCCGCGCCCAGGGCGATGCCACCGCCGCCGACAAGTTCTCCAAATATGCCGCGACCCTGACCGGCACGAGCGGCGACTCGCTGAAGAAGGCCGGTTTCACCGACGACCAGATCAAGACCACCGCCGCGACCTACAAGGACAAGGTCACCAAGGAGCTGTCCGGCGGCGGCGCGGCCGAATTCACCGTGATCGAATGCACCATGCTGGTCGATCCGGCGGCCGCGGCCACGCTCCAGCAGCAACAGCAGGCCCCGGCCCCCGACACCGCGGCACCGGCTGCTCCCGCTCCGGACGCGGCTCCTGCCCCGGACGCGGCCCCGGCGACGCCCGCGCCCGCCAACTGATCTCGCCCCTGGCGCCGCGTCCTGATGGAACGCGGCGCCGCCATTTCGGAGGATATAGCCGATGCCGCCGCTTCGCGCCGACGACTGCCTGGTGGTCGTGGACCTCCAGAACGATTTTCTTCCCGGCGGGAGTCTGGCGGTCGCCGACGGCGACGCGGTCATCGCCCCGATCGAGCGGCTGGCGGCACGCTTCCCGAATGTCGTGCTGACCCAGGACTGGCACCCGGCCGACCATGTGTCGTTCGCCTCCAACCATCCCGGCAAGCAGCCGTTCGAGACCATCGAGCTCGACTACGGCACCCAGGTGCTCTGGCCCGATCACTGCATCATCGGCAGCACGGGGGCGGCGTTTGCCCCCGGCCTCAACCTGCCGCAGGCGCAACTGATCATCCGCAAGGGATATCGCCGGCAGATCGACTCCTATTCCGGGTTCCGCGAAATGGACCACCGCACCCCGACCGGCCTTGCCGGCTATCTCCGGGAACGCGGCCTGCGGCGGCTCTTCATCTGCGGCCTCGCCACCGATTTCTGCGTCGGCTGGACAGCGATCGATGCCCGTCATGCCGGCTTCGAAGCCGCCGTGATCGAGGATGCCTGCCGCGCCATCGACACTGCCGGCTCGCTGGCCAAGGCCTGGGACGCCATGGCGACGGCCGGGGTGGAGCGGATCACGATTGCCGATATCGGCTGATCGGGCGGCGGCTTTGGAGCGACCCGCGAGGGAGTGGCGGCAGCTAGGGGGGTGCCACCCACTCTTGTGCTTGCGGGCGACTACCCCGCTCTTGACCCCTCCCTCAAAAGGAGAGGGAGACGATGGAGTCGCGGGATCGGGGCCGTTATTCTTGCTGGCCCTCAGGCGTTCTTGTCGACGCTGGCGGTTTCCGGATCCGCCGGACTCTTGCCGCCGCCTTTGGCGACGCCGACCATGGCGGGGCGCAGCACCCGGTCGCCAATCGAATAGCCCTCCTGCATCACCTGCACCACAGTGCCCTCGGGCTGGGTATCGTCGGGCACCTCGAACATCGCCTGATGCTTGTGCGGATCGAACTTCTGACCGTGCGCCTCGATCGGCTTGACGCCATGCTTGGCGAGCAGGCGCTGCATCTCGCGCTCCGTCAGCTCGATGCCCTCGATGAGCGACTTGAGAGTGCCTTCGGCATGCTCGCGCACTTCGAGCGGCACCACTACCAACGCGCGGCTGAGGCTGTCGGTGGCCGCCAGCATGTCGCGGGCGAAGCCGGAAATGGCATAGGCGCGCGTGTCGCCGATCTCGCGCTCGGTGCGCTTGCGCAGGTTTTCCATCTCGGCGATGGTCCGCAAGGTGCGGTCCTTGAGCTCGGCGTTCTCCGCCATCAGGGCGTCGATCACCGCCTGGCCGGCTTTCAGCTCGTCGGCACGCGCCTCTCCCGCATCGGGCGCGGCGTCCGTCGCCGGCTGCTCTGGATTGGGGGCGGGCGTCTCGTCTTCGCTCATCATCTGCATGGTTCCAGTTCGCTTTGCTGCCGCATATCGGCGAGTTGCGGCAAAAATTCAAGCGAAGCGCGTCCGCCGCTACTTCTTGCGCGCCATCATGGCGCTGACGACCTGGGCGGTATAGTCGACCACCGGCACGATCCGGGCGTAGTTGAGCCGCGTCGGCCCGATCACCCCCAACACGCCCACCACCTTGTCGTTGGCATCCTTGTAGGGACTGAGAATCACCGACGAGCCGGAGAGCGAAAACAGCTTGTTCTCGGAGCCGATGAAAATTCGCACCCCTTGTGCCTTTTCCGCGTCGCCGAGCAGTTCGATCAGCCCGTCCTTGCTTTCGAGCTCATCGAACAGCTGGCGCATGCGGCTCAGCTCCTCCGATGCCATCGCATCGTTGATCAGATTGGCCCGGCCGCGCACGATCACAGTGGGCGGTGCCGCCCGGTCATTCCCGTTCGATAGCGTGGCGAGGCCCGCTTCCACCAGCTTGCGCGTCAGTTCGTCGAGTTCGGCCAGTTGCTCGTCGCGCTTGGCCCGCAGCGCCTCGCGCGCCTCGCTCAGCGTGCGTCCGACGACGAGGTGCGCGACATAATTGGACGCTTGCGTCAGGGCGCTGGAAGTAAGCCCCGGCGGCAGTGGCACGACACGGTTTTCCACCGATCCGTCCTCGCCCACCAGCACCGCCATGGCGGTAGCGGCGTCGAGGCGCACGAATTCGATGTGCTTCAGCACGATATCGGCCTTCGTGGCGATCACGAGGCCCGCCCCGTGGCTCAGCCCCGAGAGCAACTGGCTCGCCTCCGAAAGCAGGTCCTCCAGTTTGCCGGTGTGCTCCTGTCCGCCGATCTGCTGGGTGATGGCGGTGCGCTCGCGCTCGTCGACCGCCCCGATCTCCAGCATGGCATCGACGAAGAACCTCAGGCCCTCCTGCGTCGGCGCCCGGCCGGCCGAGGTATGGGGTGCCGCGATCAGCCCCAGGTCTTCGAGGTCCGCCATGACATTGCGCACCGAGGCTGGCGACAGCCCGAGCGACAGCAGCCGGCTCAAATCCCGCGACCCGATGGGTGCGCCGGTCTCGAGATAGCGCTCGACGATCTTCTTGAAGATGTCCTGGCTGCGGGCGTTGAGAACCGCGAGGAAGTCTTCCGGTGCCCTGCTCATTTTGATTCAACTGATCCGGGCCACTGGGCCGCCTTCACCATTTAGGCAAAAACCCCGGCGAGTCAAAGCCGGGCTTGCTTGTCCCGACTCTGCCTTAGGGTTAAGAGGCGGTTAACACTGCGATCACGAGGATAGTTGATGCGGCCTTCCGGACGAGCCCCCGACGAGATGCGCCAGGTGTCGATTGAGCGCCACGTCGCCCCCAAGGCCGAGGGTTCCTGCCTCGTCAGTTTTGGCTCGACCCGCGTGCTGGTGACAGCGAGCGTCGAAACCGGCGTGCCCTCCTGGCGCCGTGGCCAGGGCATGGGCTGGGTCACCGCCGAGTACGGCATGCTGCCGCGCGCCACCGGCAGCCGCACCCGCCGCGAGGCGGCGGTCGGCAGGCAGTCGGGCCGCACCCAGGAAATCCAGCGTCTGATCGGCCGCTCGCTGCGCGCTGTGGTCGACATGCAGGCGCTGGGCGAAAACCAGGTCATCCTCGACTGCGACGTGCTGGAGGCCGACGGCGGCACCCGCACCGCCTCCATCACCGGCGCCTATGTGGCGCTGGCCGAGGCGATCGAGTGGATGACCGCGCGCTCGCTGACCAAAGGCAAGCCGCTGCGCGACAGCGTCGCCGCCGTCTCCTGCGGCGTCTATCGGCAAACCCCGGTGCTCGATCTCGATTACCTTGAGGATTCGGAGGCCGAGACCGACGCCAATTTCGTCATGACCGGCTCTGGCAAGTTCGTCGAGATCCAGGGCACCGCGGAGGGGGCGCCGTTCTCCCGCGCCGAGCTCGACAGCCTGATGGGGCTCGCCGAGGCGGGCATTGGCCGGCTGGTCGCGCTGCAGGCGGCAGCCCTGGCGCCGCCATGACCCCGCCATTGAAACTGCATAGCGGCGACCGCCTGGTGATCGCCACCCACAATGCCGGCAAGCTTCGCGAGTTCGGCATGCTGCTTGCCGGCTTCGATCTCGACCTGGTGTCGGCCGGCGAGCTCGGCCTGCCCGAGCCTGAAGAGACCGGCACGACCTTCGTCGAGAACGCCCGCCTCAAGGCGCACGCCGCCGCCGTCGCCTCGGGCATACTGTCCCTTGCCGACGATTCGGGCCTTTGCGTCGATGCGCTGGGCGGCGATCCGGGCGTCTATACCGCCAACTGGGCCGGCTCGGCCGCCAATGGCGGGCGCGACTACATGGTAGGCATGCGCCGGGTCGAGGATTGCCTGCAGGCGGCGGGCGCCGCCACCCCGGCGCAGCGGCGCGGTTCGTTCAATGCCACCTTCTGCCTCGCGCATCCGGATGGGCGCGACGCCATCTTCGAGGGCAAGGTGGAGGGCACGCTGGTCTGGCCGCCGCGCGGCGGCAAGGGGTTCGGTTTCGACCCGGTGTTCATGCCCGACGGCTTCGATGTCACCTTCGGCGAAATGCCGTCCGAGGAGAAGCATTCCTGGGCCCCCGGCAAGATCGGCCTCAGCCACCGCGCCCGCGCCTTCGCCAAATTCGTGGAGGCGACGCTTGAAGCGTGAACTCGCGGCAAGTGGGCGAAAACCCCTCACCCGGCCCTATAGGGCCACCCTCTCCCCGACGGGGAGAGGAATACGAGGGACCGCGCCCCATTATTCCTCTCCCCGTCGGGGAGAGGTCCCGGCAGGGGGTGAGGGGTCTTGGCCCGCAGGGATGAATTGCCCGCCCCCCGGTGCCCATCCATGAACATCCTCTCCATCCAGTCCGAAGTCGCTTACGGCCATGTCGGCAACGCCGCGGCGCGCTTTGCCCTGCAGCGGCTGGGGCACGAGGTGTGGGCGCTGCCGACGGTCATCCTCTCCAGCCACGCCGGGCACCCCGGCTTCGCCGGCGAGGCCACCAGCCTGGCGCTGCTGGCAAAGCTCATCGATGCGCTCGAGGCGCAGGGGCGCCTGGCCGACTGCCACGGCGTCATTTCCGGCTATCTCGGCTCGTCCGAACAGGCCGAGCTGGTCGCCGACGCGGTGCGGCGTACCAAGGCCGCCAACCCGAAGGCCCGTTATTGCCTCGATCCCGCCTTTGGCGACGACGGCCGCATTTATGCCCGCCCCGGCGTTGCCGAGGCGATGGCCGAGCGCCTCCTGCCGCTGGCCGATATCGTCACCCCCAATGCCTTCGAACTGTCGGTGCTTTCCGGCCAGCCGGTCGGCGATCCGGACGAGGCCTGGGCTGCCGCTGCCCGGCTGGCACGCCCGATCGTCGCGGGCAAGTCGGTGCCGGTCGGCGATTGGATCGGCACGCTGCTGCTCGCCGGCGATGCCGCCTGGCTTGCCTCGACGCCGCGCCTGGCGAACCCGCCGCGCGGCGCCGGCGATTTGTTCGCGGCGCTGCTGACCGGCCATTTGCTTGCCGGCCGGCCGCCCGCCACCGCCCTCGAACTGGCGGTGCGCTCGACCTTTCACGTGCTCGCCCAAAGCGACGGGCACGACGAGATGCAGCTCATCGCCGAGCAGCAGGCCCTGATCACCCCGCCGGCGCTGCCGGCATTCCGGCTGGAGCCGCTTGGCTCGGGGAGGCGCGCCCATGGATAGGTTCATGCCGCAACCGATTGTCGCTGCCTCCGCCCGGAGCAACGGCCTGTTCGGCGTCTACGTGCACTGGCCGTTCTGCACCAGCAAGTGCCCCTATTGCGACTTCAACTCGCACGTTTACCACGGCGCTTTCGACGAGGCCGCCTACGTCGCGGCCTATGAGCGGGAAATCGCCTGGTTCGCCGAGCGGTCGCCCGGCCGCACCGTGCAGTCGATCTTCTTTGGCGGCGGCACCCCGTCGCTGATGAGCCCGCAGGCGGTGGGCACCATCCTCGAGGCTATCGGCCGCCACTGGCCCGTCGATGCGAAGGCCGAGATTACCCTCGAAGCCAATCCCACCAGCGTCGAGGCCGAGCGATTTCGCGGCTATCGCTCAGCCGGCGTCAATCGCGTCTCGCTCGGCGTGCAGTCGCTGCGGCCCGGGCCGCTGGCCGAACTCGGCCGCCGCCACACGGTCGATGAGGCGATTGCCGCGGTGCGGCTGGCGCAGTCGATCTTCCCGCGCTCCAGCTTCGACCTGATCTACGCCCGCCCGCACCAGACGCTGGAGGATTGGCAGGACGAGCTGACCGAGGCGATCTGGCTTTCCAAGGGACATTTGTCGCTCTACCAGCTCACCATCGAGATGGGGACGCGCTATTACGACCTGTTCAATGCCGGCAAGCTGAAAATGCCGAACGAGGACCTCGCCGCCGACTTCTACGAGCTGACCCAGGAACTGACGGCTGAAGCCGGCCTGCCCGCCTATGAAATCTCCAACCACGCCCGCCCTGGCGAGGAGAGCCGGCACAATCTGCTCTACTGGCGCTATGGCGAATATGCCGGCATCGGCCCCGGCGCGCATGGCCGGCTGCTGATCGGCGACACCCGCCACGCCACCGCCACCGAAAAGCTGCCCTTCGAATGGCAGAAGCGGGTGGACAAGCAGGGCAATGGCCTCGTCACCGACGACGTGCTGACCTGGGAGGAGGAGGGCGACGAATTGCTGGTGATGGGCCTGCGCCTGCGCGAGGGCATCGACCCCGACCGCTTCGCCCGCCTCTCCGGCCGCCGCATCTCGGAGCACCAGATCAAGGAGCTCAAGTCCATCGGTTTCGTCGAGACCCTGCCCAACGGCAATCTCCGCGTCACCGACCGCGGCTGGCCGGTGCTCGACGCCGTGGTGGCGGATCTTGCGGCCTAGGCGGAACGACGCGCCGTCATCCCCCGGTCCGGGCGGGGCGCCGTATCGCATTGCGGATCGCCGCGATGACGACGAAGATCGCCGCACCGCCGATGGCGTTGCCGATCAGGCCGGCCAGGCTGAACGGTATCTGGGCCGTGACCTCGGGGGGTTCGATCACCCGCCACAGCAGCGCCACCGCCACCCCGAAGATCGCGCCATAAAGGGCCCATCGCCCCAGTTTCCAAGGTTTCATGACTTGTCCCCATCGGCCGCAACCCGGCGGCATTATCCCGAGGGGAAAATGCCTCAGCAAGTCAGCCGAATGGCTGAGGCCGGTTCGCTGGCGCGACGGCACAAGGACTGGGAGCCGCCGTTCCGCTTCCAACGGGAGGGAAATTGCGCCCGGGGGAACGAAGCGGCCCCGGGGGTGTTGCATCCGTATCCGGAGGAAACATCATCGTGGAACCGCTCGTCATCTTCCTGCTCGTCGTCATCATTGGCATCGCCGTCGGCCTGCTGTTCCACACCGTTGGCCGGGGCGGCTGGCTGACGCGGCAGATCGCCGGCGGCCGTGCCGGCCTGACCGCCGCTCTGGTCGGCATCGCGGGCGCCTTCCTCGGGTTCCACATCTTCGCCCTCGCCGGGGTGATCGCCCCGCTGCTGGTGCTGCTGGGAGCCGTGCTTGGTGCACTGGTCGTCGTCTGGGCCTGGCGCAGCATCAAGCTGTAGCCGCCCGCGCCCTGCTGCCCCGCCTCAGAGCTTTGCCGCATCCACCTTGATCGCGCCGCTGCTCGCCACCTGCTTCATGATCAGGGCATATTGGCTGCGGCCGTCGGGCAGGAAGCGGAACACCCCGTCGCGGCCGCTGAACCCGCCAGGGGTGGTCAGTTCCGCCGAGGTGTAGGGCGGCTTCGACTTGGCCAGCGGCGCGGCGTTGGCGAGGATCGCCGCCGTGTAGGCGATGGTCGCCAGCGGATGCGGGCTGCCGCCGAACTTGGCCTGGTAGTCCGCCTTGAGCGCCAGATAACCGGTGTCGTCTATCGCCGGATAAACCGCGCCGGCGAGGGGAGAGGCGGCAAGGATCGCGGGGTCGGTGTCCCAGTCGGCCGAGCCGATCAGCAGCGCCTTGCCCGGCGGCGCGCCGGCCGTTCTCAGCAGCTTGGCAAAGCCCGGCGCGCCCGCCCGATCCGGCATGAACACCGCATCGACCATGCCGCGATTGATCTGCGGCCCGAGCGTTGAGGCAATGCTGCGCTGGTCGGTGTCGCTGCCATAGCTGAACACCGACCGCGGCGCGATGCCGAGCCCGGCGGCGACGATCTGGAACGCCGCCTGCTGTACCCGGCCGAAATCCGTGGTCGGAAACACCGCCGCGATGGCCTTGCGACCCTTGCCGGTGGCGTAGCTGAGGCTGCGATGAATCTCGCTTTCGGGCAATACGTTGAGCAGATAGACGCCCGGCTCTGCCGCCGCCGAATTGTTGGAAAAGCCGATCAGCGGCACTCCGGCCGCCTTCGCCACCGCTCCCGCCGCTTCCACCTGGTCGGCCTTCAGCGGCCCGAGGATCAGCTTGACCCCCGCCGCCAGCGCTTCGCTGGCGCGCTGGCTGGCGCCCTGCGCCGTCGGGCCGGTATCCATCACCACGAGCGTGATGTTGTCGCCGATCTTTGGCGAAGCGGCGACATAGTCCATGGCGAGCTGCGCTGCATTGGCCATCGAAATGCCCACTGGCGCGGCGTCTCCTGTGAGCGGCAGCAGCAGCGCCACCTTCACCGGGCCGCTGCCGAACGTCCGCGCCCCCGCCGTACCGCGGACCGGCGCCGGCCCGACCGTGCCGCCTGTTCCACCGGCGCCGCCAGCGCCTGCGTCCCCGCCGAGGTCGGGGCCGAAGCTCAGCGTGTCGCAGCCGGCCAGCAAGCCCAGCGCGGCAAGACTCCCGCCGAGCCGCAGCACCTTGCGTCGATCGATAATGATGGTCATCTGCCCCTTGCCCCCGGGCTATCTACGTTGCCGGCGAGCATGCACGCCGAAGCTTAAGCTTCGCTATACACCCTGGACTTGCCGCCTTTCCATCGCCGCCGATATTGCTCTAAGGATGACGGGTCCCGACCGGCAAAGGATCTGCCCTTGAGCGCCGCACTGCCCGCGACCGCGCGCTATTTCATCGGCGCCACCGGCTTTGATGCGCCCCCGCTGGCGCCTGGGCTCTATATCGTCGCGACCCCGATCGGCAATCTCCGCGACGTCACCCTCCGGGCGCTCGAAACCCTCGCCGCCGCCGACCTCGTGCTGTGCGAGGATACCCGCACTTCGGCGCGCCTGCTCGACCATTTTGGCATCAAGGGGCCGCGCGCGGCTCTCCACGAGCACAATGAACGCGAACGCATCGCCCCGCTGCTGCAGCGGCTGGGCGAAGGGGCCAGTTTCGCCCTGATCTCGGATGCCGGCACGCCGCTGCTCTCCGATCCGGGCTTTCCCCTGGTGCGCGCCGCCCGCGAGGCCGGCATTGCGGTATTCGCGGTACCTGGGCCCTCGGCTCTGCTGGCGGCGCTAGCCGTTGCCGGCCTGCCCACCGACAGCTTTTCGTTCCATGGCTTCCTGCCGGCCAAGGCCGTAGCGCGCCGCAAGGCGCTCGAGGCGCTCGCTGACCGCCCGGAAACGCTGGCGTTCTACGAATCGCCGCGCCGCCTTGCCGCGACGCTCACCGCGCTCGCCGAAGCGTTTGGGTCGACCCGCGAAGCGGCGGTGGCACTGGAGCTGACCAAGCGCTTCGAGCGGTTGTCGCGCGGGCCCCTCGCCGACCTTGCGGCGCAATTCGGCGCGGCCGAAACCAAGGGCGAGGCGGTGATTCTCGTCGCCGGTGCGGTGGCCGCGCCGCCACCCGAAGCCGACTGGCAGGCAGCTCTCGATGCGGCGCTTGCAGAGCAGCCACTGCGCGCCGCCGTCGATGCCATCGCCGCCCGGTTCGGGCTCAAGCGCAAGCAGGTCTACGATGCCGCCCTCGCCCGCAAAGCCGAAGAATGACCGGCGCCTTGCCGCTGAACGGCAGGGCCGGCGGGCCGAGGCGCTGGCGGCGCTGTGGCTGCAGGCACAGCTCTACAGCATTCGCGAGCGCCGCCTCAAAACGCCGGTCGGCGAGATCGACCTGATTGCCGAGCGGTTCGGCACCACGGTGTTCGTCGAAGTGAAGGCGCGCGGCGCCCGCGAGGACGTCGCCGAGGCGCTCGGCAAGGTCAACCGGCAGCGGCTGGTACGCGCCGCCCAGTACTACCTCAGCCGCCACCCGGCCCTCGCCGCGACCCCGCTCCGCTTCGACGTGATTTTCCTTGCGCCAAAATCGCTGCCGCGGCATCTGAAGAACGCCTTTACATCGTGAGATGCCGATGAAACTCCGTGTCGCCGTGCAGATGGACCCCATTACCACCATCAACCCGCCGGCGGATTCGACGCAGGCGCTGATGCTGGAGGCGCAGGTGCGCGGCCACGCCCTCGGCTATTACACGCCCGATACGCTGGCGCTGCGCGACAACGCGGTGTCGGCATCGGTCGCGCCGATCGAAGTGTTCGACCAGCCGAAGGGCGAGCATTTCCGGCTCGGCGACTTCGCGCGCACCGATCTTTCGACCTACGACGTGGTGCTGATGCGCCAGGATCCGCCGTTCGACATGAACTACATCACCCTGACGCACATGCTGGAGCGGCTGCACCCCAAGACCTATGTGGTGAACTCGCCCGCCTCGGTCCGCAATGCGCCGGAAAAGATCCTCGTCACCGAGTTTCCCGAGCTGATGCCACCCACCCTGATCACCCGCGACCGCGACCTGATCCATGCGTTCCGCAAGGAGCACGGCAACATCATCATCAAGCCGCTCTATGGCAATGGCGGCGCCGGAGTATTCTTCCTCCAGGAGGGCGATCACAACCTCGTCTCGCTGCTCGAACTGTTCGAGCAGAATTTCCGTGAGCCGTTCATGATCCAGCGCTATCTGCCGGAGGTTCGTCGCGGTGACAAGCGCATCATCCTCGTCGACGGGGTGGCGGTGGGCGGCCTCAATCGCGTGCCCTCGGAGGGCGAAGCGCGCTCCAACATGCATGTCGGCGGCCGCCCGGAACTATCGCCGCTGACCCGCCGCGACCTCGAGATCTGCGAAATCATCGGCCCGAAACTGCGCGAGCTCGACCTGATCTTCGTCGGCATCGACGTGATCGGCGACTACCTCACCGAGATCAACGTCACCTCCCCCACCGGCATCCGCGAAATCAAGCGCTTCGGCGGCCCCGATATCGCCCCCATGCTCTGGGACGCCATCGAAAAACGGCTATAGCCCGAGGCAACGGCACGCGACCCGGTCGCCTCACCGCCTGCCATAACCACGGTGCAAGAAGATGCCGACCGAAACCCTGCTCATCGCGCTGACGACGTTCTTTGCTACCATCGGGCCGGCCGACCTGGCGCTGGTGTTCGCTGCGCTGACCGCCAAGAACACCAGCGTGGAGCGGCGCCTCTTCGCGCTGCGCGGCGTGCTGGTCGCGGCGGGTATCCTGCTGTTCTTCGTCGTCTTCGGCAACGCGTTGCTGGCGCTGTTCGGCATCACTTTGCCGGCCCTCAAGACGGCGGGCGGCGTGCTGCTGTTTCTCATTTCGATCGATATGGTGTTTGCCCGTCATTCCGGCGCCACCAGCACGACCACCGAAGAGGATGCCGAGGCGAAGACCCGCGCCGATATCTCGGTGTTCCCCCTCGCCATGCCGCTGATTGCCGGGCCCGGCGCCATCAGCGCCACCATCCTGCTGGTCACCGGCACGGGCGGCGACCAGTTGAAGGTCGCAGCGGTGGTGACGGCGCTGCTCCTGATGCTGGCCATCACCTACCTCGCCCTGCTGGCGGCCATCCCGATCCAACGCCTGCTGGGCGTCACCGGCCTCGCCGTGGTGTCGCGGGTGGTCGGGGTGCTGCTCGCCGCGCTGTCGGTGCAGTTCATCTTCGACGGCATCCGCGGCAGCGGCGCCTTTGGCAGCTGAGGGCCCCGCGGCTGGCGGCGCAGGGAAACCGCGTTTCACGTGAATCGGCCGGCCACCAGGGCCGGCCGCAGCGGGTCGCGGCAGCTCGGCCGCGGAGTCCGGTAAGGGCGGCTCTCGCCTACTTCTTCTTGGCCGGCGCCGAGGTCGGGGTCATGCCGGCAGTGGCCAGCACTTTCGGCTTTTCCTTCTTCGGCTTCTTGGCTTCCTTGTTCGATTTCATCTGACCCTTGGCCATCTGCTTCTCCTCTTCGCCGCGGTGCGCATCGCCTGCCGATCGCCCCGCAAAAAAGCTAAAACCTTCGCTCCGGTGTGACAAGAGCGGGCGCGCCGATCGCCCCTATTTCTGGCTGTAGCAGCGCCCGCCCGGACCGAGGATCGGCAGCGCCCGCGGGTCGCACCCGGTGAGCAGGAATACCGTCCAGTCGTCGGGGCTGCCGTAGAAGGCGTTGCGGTCGACTTCGCCCTT
>Ga0207657_10004596_pt1 | contig 14587 bp, 13 predicted proteins | sample KBSC33metaG_FD_184316 | JGI IMG/M metagenome (GOLD analysis project Ga0207657, IMG submission 184316) | Corn rhizosphere microbial communities from Kellogg Biological Station, Michigan, USA - KBS C3-3 metaG (SPAdes) (version 2) | ecosystem: Host-associated > Plants > Roots > Rhizosphere > Soil ... | reverse complement strand
GTTCATGGAGATCCTCGACGGCGGCCGCATCTCGGTCGCGGCAATGGGCGTCGGCCTCGCGCAGGGCGCATACGACCTCGCGTACGCGTACGCGAAGCAGCGCGAGCAGTTCGGCCGGCCGATCTCGAAGTTCCAGGCGGTGCAGTTCGCGCTCGCCGACATGGCGACGGAGATCGAGGCGGGCCGCCAACTCGTGTACCGCGCCGCGTGGCTGAAGGACCAGGGCAAGGACTTCGGCCTCGCCGCCGCGCAGGCGAAGCTCTACACCGGCATCCTCTCGAACCGCGCGGCGAACGCGTCCTTGCAGATCCACGGCGGGTACGGCTTCATGGAGGAGTACGCGATCTCGCGGCTGTTCCGCGACCAGAAGATCCTCGAGATCGGCGAAGGCACGAACGAGGTGCAGCGCATGGTGATCGCAAAGCTCCTGGGGGTCTAGTGCTCGTAGCGCACGCCGCGTGGTCAGCGCCGCCGGTCGTGCTCGGGGTTGCGGCGTTCGTCGTGCTGCTCTTCGCGCAGGGCTGGGTACGGCTCCGCCGCCGCGGGCGTGCGGACCTCGCCTCGCGGCCACGCGCTGCGCTCTTCGCGCTCGGGCTGATCGTGGCGCTCGCCGGGCTCGTCACGCCCATCGACACGCTCGGCGAGGACGACCTGCTCTCGATGCACATGCTTCAACACGTGCTGATCGGCGACCTCGGCATCGCGCTCGCGCTGGTGGCGGTGCGGGGGCCGCTCTTCGTCTTCCTCCTCCCCGCCGCTCTGCTCAGCCCGCTCGCACGGTCACCGCTGCGGCGTGCGCTCGGCGCCCTCCTGCGGCCCCGTGTCGCCTTCGCGCTCTGGGCAACGAACCTCGCCGTCTGGCACGTCCCGTCACTCTACGACGCGGCGCTCAGGCACCCCGTGCTGCACGACTTCGAGCATGCGTGCTGGGTAACCGCCGGCCTTCTCGTGTGGACGCTGCTCGTCGATCCCGGCGCGCATGGGAGGCTCACTGTGGGTGGGCGGATCGCGCTCGCGGCCGCGATGTTCGCAAGCGGGCAGCTGCTCACAGACGTGCTCGTCTTCTCGTTCCACGGCCTCTATCCGGCGTACCACGGCTCACACGGGCTCTCTGCACGAACCGACCAGCAGCTCGCCGGCGTCGTGATGATGGTCGAGCAGCTGCTCACTCTGGGCACGCTCGCAGTCGTGCTCCTTCGCAACCGCAGCCGCGGGACACGGCTCGTCACCGCGTGAGCGCGACGAGCTTCAGCTTCGAGTACGCGTTTCTCGGGGCCGCCGTCGCCGCCGCCGCGGCGTATGTGTGGGCGGCGCGGGACGACCGGCCGTCACCGCGTCGCGTCGCGCTATACGCGACCGGGCTCTTTCTCATCGCCGCCTCGCTCAACTCTCCGCTCGAGACGATCGCCGCCAAGCGCCTGCTGCTCGTTCACCTGCTGCAGAACGCGTTGATCGCAGACATCGCGCCCCTGCTCGTCCTGCTCGGGTTGACGCCGGCGATGCGCGCGTGGCTCGACGCGCACGGTGCGCGGTTCATCCGTGCGCGTTACGCGCTGCCGGCGTGGCTCCTCGCCTGGTACGGCACGCACATCGCGGGCTTCTACACCTGGGCGCTCGATACCGGCTGGGCGCTCAACATCGAGCACGGGATCCTGATCGCCGGCGGGCTCCTCTTCTGGTGGCCACTCGTTTCGGGCCGCCTCGGCCCCCCGGCCGCGCTCGCATACCTCGGCACGGGCTTCATCGCCTCGTCGTTCCTTGGCCTTGCACTCATCTTCGCGAGCCGCCCGATTTACTCGTTCTACGAGACGACGCCGCGCCTGTGGGGCCTTTCACCGGTTCGCGACCAGAATCTCGGCGGCATCCTGATGAACGGCGAGCAGACGCTCGTCTTCCTGCTCGCGATCGGCTGGTACGTGTGGCGGCTCCTCGAGGAGGAGCACGTCACCGGGGCGGAAAGATCGCCCGCGGCGCGTTGAATCGGATGTAGCGGTCGAGCATGAAGTGCGCGGCGGCGGTCATGTGCACCGACCGCGGCAGCAGCGTCTGCGCGTCGACGACGACCTCGAAGAACGCCGGTATCGTCGGGTCGAGGAACGTGAGTGTTTTCGTCTGCGTGTCGGCGGCGACGACGTTCACGTTCGCGATCTGGCTCCATTGCGTGGCGGGCTGCGGCAGCTGCGTCTGCGCCGACTCTCTCCACGCGGCGTCGGGCGTCGAGCGATCCCAGCGGCGGTTGCCGATCACGATCCCCTGCGCCCCGCCGGGGATCTGGTACGAGAGCCGATCCGGCGCCTCGAGCCGCCAGAGCGCCGACACCTGGTGGGACGGGCTCGACGCGAGGCGCTCGAGGTAGAAGACGCTCCGCAGCGTCCGGTAGCGCACCTCGATGCGGCGCAGCAGCTCGGCGCCGGGCCGCGTGCTCGGCGGGACGGCAAAGGTGGCACGCAGCGTCGGCCCGAACTTGTCGATCTCGACGTCGACAGCCGACCCCGGCGCACGGGCGACGGTGTAGCAGCCGTGACCGCACGCGTCCGCCCGCGTGCCGGCGAGACGCACGTCGAGGCCGCTCAGCCCGCCGCCGGCGGGCGACAGGACGGTCGCGGTAACGCGCTGCGGCTCGAGTGCCAGCGCGACGCCGAGGTCGCCCATCTCCTGCGCCACGAGCACCGAGCCAGGAGCGGGCAGCGGCGGCCGCGGCGACGGCTCGGCGGCCGCGATGCGGACGGGCGGCGCCGCCTCGATGCTCCGCCCGGGCCGGAGCAGCACGAGCACGGAGACGGCGACGACGATGCCCGCGATGAACACGAGCTCGACGCCGGCACGGCGCCGGATGTGCGCGCGAAGCAGCCAGCCGACTGCGAGGGCGCCGACCAAGACTCCAGTCTTCACGAGCAGCGTCTGTCCGTACGACGTGTTCCAGAGCTGCGCGAGATGCAGTAGCTCCGACCAGGCACGGATGACGCCGGTGACTGCGAGCACCAGCACGCCGCCGAGAGCGAGCAGCACGAGCCGCCGCCGCTCAGCGTCGCGGAAGAGGACGAGCCCGGCGAGCGCGCCGACCCACGCGGCGGCGCCTGCGAGGTGCAGCGCGTCGGCGGGAACGTTCAAGCGGTTGACGCCGTTGTCGTACGCGTGCCCGGCGAACGCCGGCGCGACGACGAGCCCGAGCGCGAGCACGAGGGCGGGACGGAGCACGCGCCGCTCGAGCGTCGCCGCCCCGGCGAGGCTTGCCACGACGATCGCGACGATCAGCTCCGCCCCGAACGCGGTACCTGCTCGCGTGTCGAGCCCGATGCGGTGCGCCTCCTCGCCGGCGCCGAGAGCAGCGAGCACGCACGCCGTGGAGACGAGCAGCGCAACGCGCTCGTCGTCTCGCGGCCGGGCAACGAGCGCGCAGAGCGCGACGCCGACTGCAACAAGGAGTCCCGCGTAGAAGAGCCAGCGCGCGACGATGTCGGCTGCCTGTGGCCCATTGCCCCCGGCGGCGAGTGCGGCCGCCGGCTTTCCCTTCCCGATCGCAAATGCGATCACGCCGGTCTCGAGATGGCCGTCGTCCGACACGATCGACCAGCGCGCCGAGTAATTGCCGTCCGCGAGCCCGCGCCGGAGCGGGATGACGAGCGTGCGCTCGGCGGCGATGCTCGGACGGCCGTCGAGCACGGAGCCGCCGCCGTTACGGATCGCCTCGATGCCCGGCCCCGTGCGTACGACATCGTCGAAGACGACGCGGATCTCGGTGGGCGCCTTCGGCACGACGGCGCCATTTGCGGGAATCGTGCGCACGAGCGCCGCGTGCCCCCACGCGGACGCCGGCAGCGCGAGCGCAAGGCCGACGAACGCAAGGATGGCGAGCCGGGATTTCACGTCGGGACGCTCAGGGTACGGAGAAGCAGCCCGGCTACGGCGGGGCTAACGCTCGCCCCAGCAACACTTCAGGAGATATAGCCGCGCTCGTTGCTACGGTCGCCGATGTGCTCTTCAGACAGTTCGTCGACGACGATCTCGGGTGCGCGTCGTACCTGATCGGCGACGAGCAGGCAGGGGTCGCGATGGTGGTCGATCCTGCATACGCGATCGAGCAGTACATCGACGCGGCGAAGCGCCACGAGGTCGAGCTCGTCGGGGTTCTCGAGACCCACACCCACGCCGACCACGTCTCGGGTCACGGGCGTCTCGCGCTCGAGCACGGCCTGCCCGTGCACGTGCACGGAGCTGCGGGCGCTGTGTTCCCCCACGAGACGCTCGACGACGGGACTGAGATCGACGTCGGGCAGGTCGCGATCCAGACGATCCACACGCCGGGGCATCGGCCCGAGCACTGCGCGTTCGCCGTGATCGACCGCTCACGCGGCGACGAGCCGTGGCTCGTGCTCACGGGCGACTCGCTCTTCGTCGGCGACGCCGCGCGCCCTGACCTCGCGGTCGAGGCAGTGCACGGTGCCGAGGGCCTGTACCACTCGCTGCATCGCCTGCTCGAGCTCGGCGACGGCGTCGAGGTGTACCCCGGTCACGTTGCCGGCTCACTGTGCGGTGCAGCGATGAGCTCGAAGCCCTCGACGACGATCGGCTTCGAGCGGCGCTTCAACCATGCGCTCGCCGAGAGCTACCAGGACTTCATGACGAGCTCGGCCGGGACGCAGCCGCCGCGGCCCGCGAACATGGAGGCGATCGTCGAGCTGAACCGCGGCCCGTTCTTCGGCGCGAGCGAGCCGCCGCCGCATGTGGAGAACGCCGACGGCGTCGTGCTCGATGTCCGTGACGTGCGCAGCTTCGCTGCGGGCCACGAGCCGGGGGCGCTCAACGTTCCCGTCTCCGGCTCGTCGTTCGGGACGAAGTCCGCGTTCGTCCTGCCGGAAGGCCGGTTCGCGATCCACGCGCGTGACGAGGCCGAGGCACAGGAGGCGGTGCAACGCCTCTGGGCGGTCGGCCTCTTCGACATCGCGGGCTGGACGGAGGGCGGCGGCTCCGAGCGCATCGAGCCGGTGACGATGGACGAGCTCGAACGGCGCCTCGCATCCGGCGAGATCGAGCTGCTCGACGTGCGCGAGGCGGACGAGCGCGACGACGGCTTCATCCCCGGCAGCACGCATCTCCCGTACCGCACCGCGCGACAGGCGGCGGAGAACGGACTTTGCGGCGAGAAGCCGATCGTGACGATCTGCGAGAGCGGCGCGCGCGCCGCAATCGCCGCAAGCGTGCTCCATGCAGCAGGACTAGACGCGCGGCCCGTGCTCGACGGCGGCATCGCCGCGTGGCGCACACGCGGGCACGAGACGACGAGCTTCCGCCGCTGCGGCAGCTAGAGCGGACATGCCCTGGTATCAAATACCAAGGCGAATCGTGACAGAGTCGTAACGCGTCCCGTTCAGACGCTGAAGTCAGCGCAAGCGCTCGGCCGGGAAGGCGCACACGCGGGCACGAGACGACTAGCTTCCGCCGCTGCGGCAGCTAGTGCGGACATGCCCTGGTATCAGATACCAAGGCGAATCGCGACTGAGTCGTAACGCGTCCCTTTCAGACGCTGAAGTCAGCTCAAGCGCTCGGCCGGATAGCCGAGCCGCGACATCGTCGCGAGGATCTCGTCGCAGTGCGCGGAGTCGCGCGTCACGAGCGTCAACTCGACGCCGGTCTCGGCGACCGGGAGATCCGCGGTCTCGCGCTGGTGCTCGACCTCGACGACGTTCACCCGCTCGTTCGCGAGCATCGTCAGCAGCTTCGCGAGCTCACCGGGGCGGTCGGGAACGCGCGTGCGCACGACGAGGAAGCGGCCCGCGACAGCGAGCCCGCGACGCATGACCGAGATCAGAAGCGTCGCGTCGATGTTGCCGCCCGAGAGCACGGGGACGACGACGCCCGGTGACTCGAGCTTGCCGGCGAGGAGCGCCGCCACGCCGACGGCGCCGCCACCTTCGACGACGAGCTTCGTGCGCTCGAGCAGCATGACGATCGCCTCCGTGATCTGCTCGTCCGAGACGGAGACCATGTCGTCGAGCACATCGTCGAGGATTGACATCGTCAACGCGCCGGGCTTCTTCACCGCGATCCCGTCCGCGATCGTGAAGCCGGAGCCACCGGGAAGCGTGCCCTCCGCCTGCACCCCGACGATGCGCAGCCCCGGCTTCACCGCGCGCAACGCCAGCGCGATGCCGGACGCGAGCCCGCCGCCGCCAACCGGGATCAGCACGGTCTCGACGTCGGCCACCTGCTCTGCGAGCTCGAGCCCGATCGTTCCCTGGCCCGCGATCACGAGCGGGTCCTCGAACGGATGCACGAACGTCGCACCGGTCTCGGCGACGTACGCCGTCGCCGCGTCGAGACATCCCTCGAGCGCAGTCCCGGTCAACTCGATGTCCGCGCCGTAGTGGCGGGTCGCCTCGACCTTCGCCATCGGCGCGTCCTGCGGCATGAAGATCCGCGCGTTCGCGCCGACCTCGCGCGCGGCCCACGCGACCGCCTGCCCGTGGTTGCCCGCGCTCGCGGCGACGACGCCCGCAGCGCGTTCCTCCGGGCTCAACGTCGACATGCGGTTGTACGCGCCGCGAATCTTGAACGAGCCGGTGCGCTGAAGGTTCTCCGCCTTGAGCAGGACCGTGCCGCCCGCGAGCTGCGACAACGTCTCCGAGCCGAACACGGGTGTGATTCGCGCAACGCCGTCGAGGCGCGCACGCGCGGCCTCGATGTCGGCAAGTCCGGGCCTAACGCTTGTCGTCGCCAATGTGGAACACCTTCTCCAGGATCTCACGCACTGCGGTCATGGGGTCGAGCTCGCGGCGCTGCACGGCCTCGAGCAGGCGCTCGAGCTCGGGATCGCCGGACACAGCATGCTCCAGATGCTGCTTTGCCCGCGCGGACGCCACGGAGAACACCTCGCCGGCGAGGTTTCGCGCCCGCCGCGCCTCGAGCTGGCCGGAGTCCTGGAGGTACGCGCGATGCGCAACGATCTTCTCCCAGAGCTCGGGAACGTTCTCGCCGCGCGTCGCCTCCGTCAGCACGATCGGCGGACGCCACTCGCGCTCGTGGTCGAGGCCGAGAATCGAGCGCACCTCGTTGAGCATCGTCTTCGCGGCGGGGTGATCCATCTTGTTGATCGCGATCACGTCCGGGATCTCCATGATCCCCGCCTTCAGCGCCTGCACGGAGTCGCCCGAGCCTGGCATGAGGACGAGGAGCACGGTGTCGGCGATGCCGATCACCTCGACCTCGCTCTGCCCCGTGCCGACCGTCTCGAGGAAGACGACGTCCTTCCCTGCCGCGTCGAGGATGAGGAGCGCCTGCAGGGTCGCCTCCGCGAGACCGCCGAGGTGGCCGCGCGTTCCCATCGAGCGGATGAAGACGCCGGGGTCGAGGAAGTGGTCGACGAGGCGGATGCGGTCGCCGAGGAGCGCGCCGTGCGAGAACGGGCTCGACGGGTCGACCGAGACGACGCCGACCGTCGTCTCCTCCGCACGGACGTGGCGCACGAGCGCGGAGATGAGGCTCGACTTGCCGACGCCCGGTGGCCCCGTCAGCCCGACGGCGTAGGCCCGCCCCGTGTCGGGATAGAGGTCGCGGACGACGTCGTAGGCGAGCGGATCCCCGTTCTCGACGAGCGTGATCGCGCGCGCGAGCGCGCGCCGGTCGCCGCTACGGACGCCTGCGGCCAGAGTCTCCCGTGTCCAGTCGCGGCGCCCGGCCACGGGCCGATGCTAGTTGGCGGACGCCTCGACCGGCGCGCCCGCCGTCGTGGGCTCCCGCGCGAGCGTGTAGCCGACCACGGCGGCAAGCCCCAGGATCCCGGCGCCGATCGCCCACACCCAGCGCGAGTCGCCGGGCGACATGAGCGCGCCGGTGACGACGATCGCGATGCCCATCCCCGCCCACGTCGCGCTCATCACGAACGTGAGCGCCCGGCCGCGAACGTCGTCGCGGGTGCGCTGGACGAGCAGCGCGTTGCAGACGACCGCAACGCCGTTGCCGATGCCCGCGACGCCGCAGCAGACGGCGGCCATCCAGATGTCGACGCTTGCCGCGCCGACACCGAAGCCCACCGCCATCACGACGAGCGCACCGCCGTAGGTGCGCGCGACGCCGACGCGTCCGACGATCGAGCTGCTCCAGAACGAGCCGATCACGAGACCGACGCCGATCGAGCCGTAGAGCAGGCCGTAACCCCAGTCCCCGGCGCCGAGCGTGTTCGTCGCCATGAAGACCTCGCTGACGCCGATCGCACCGCTGCCCGAGAGCGCGAGACCCCAGCCGACGAGCACCGCGAGGAGCGGACGAGAGTGGAGCACCGTCGCGAAGCCATCCTTCAGGTCGGTCCAGTGCCCGCGCGAAAGCGCGGTCGCGCTCTGCAACATCCGCGCCGGGATCCGCACGACGAAGACGGCGGAGACGAGGAACGAGACAGCGTTGATCCAGTACGCGGCATCGGGGCCGGCCGCCGCCGTCAGCACGCCGCCGACGACCGGACCGACCGCCCAGCTCACGTTCTCGATCGTCTGCAGCAGCGCGTTCGCGTGCCCCAGCAACTCGTCCGGCACGAGGTTCGGAACGCCCGCATAGACGGCGGGCCGGAAGAAGCCGGTCGCAAGGCCCGCGACGAGCGCGAGGATCACGATCTGGCCGGCCGAGGTCGCGAACGGCAGGGTCGCGAAGACCGCGGCGCGGAGAAGATCGGCTGCGACCATCAGCTTCCGCCGCTCGAGCCGGTCGAGCAGCGGGCCGAGCGTCAGCCCGATCGCGATCGCGGGCAGGAACTCGACGAGCAGGACGCCCCCGACCCAGAGGCCGGAGTTCGTCCGGTTCTTGACGTCGATCGCGAGTGCGACCGCCGCGAGAAGCGTTCCGAAGCTCGACGCGAGGGTCGAGAAGAAGAGCAAACGGAAGCCGGCGACGCCGAGAGGCGCCAGCTGCCTGGAATGGCGGCCGGGCAAAGTCGGCTCAGGGTAACAGGGTCAAACCCGCTCGAGGACGTGGCCGAGCGCCGAAGCGAAGAACTCGTTCTCCTCGGGCGTTCCGACCGAGATACGAATCGCACTCGGCGCCCCGAAGCCCGCGAGGGGCCGCACGATCACGCCCTGCCGCAGCAGCTGCTCGAAGAGCGCGCGGCCGTCACCGACCTCCGCATAGACGAAGTTGCCGAGCGCGGGTCCGGCCGGCTCGAGCCCGTGCTCGCGCAGCGTCGCCTCGAGCGCAGCGCGTCCGGTTGCATTCTGCGCGCGCCGGTGCGCGATCTCCGCGTCGTTGCCGATGCTCGCCATCGCCGCGGCCTGTGCCGTCGCCGTGACGTCGAACGCGCGACGCACCTTGCTCGTTGCGACCACGACGTCGGGCGGCGCGATGCCGTAGCCGACGCGCAGGCCGGCGAGCCCGTAGATCTTCGAGAACGTGCGGAGCACGACGATGCGCTCCCGCTGCTTGAAGTGCTCCTCGACGCCGTCTGCGTAGTCGGGATCGTCGATGTACTCGAAGTACGCCTGATCGAGCACGACGAGCACGTGCTCCGGCACGCGGTCGAGGAAGGCGGCGAGCTCGTCGCGCCCGTTCCCCGTCCCCGTCGGGTTGTTCGGGTGGCACACGTAGACGAGCTTCGTGCGAGGCCCGATCGCCGCGAGCATCGCGTCGAGGTCGTACGTGTGGTCGCGGAGCGGCACCTTGCGGCTGACGGCGCCGAGCTTCGCGGCGTCGAGCACGTAGCTCGGGAACGACGGCCAGCCGCACACGATCTCGTCGTCCGGATCGAGGGTCGCCTGCGACAAGAGATCGATGACGCCGTCTGCGCCGGCCCCGACGACGACGTTCTCGAACGCGACGCCGTGCCGCTCGGCGAGCGCGGCGCGGAGCGCCCAGACACCGCCGTCCGGATACCGGTTGAGATCGCGTGCGCTCCGCTCGATCGCCTCGAGCGCCGCCGGGAACGGCGGGAACGGCCCCTCGTTCGACGCGAGCTTGACGACGCGGTCGAGCCCGAGCTCGCGCTGGACCTCTTCGACCGGCTTGCCGGGCTCGTACGGGACGAGATCGGCAATCGCCTGGCGGAAGGGCCCGCCGCTCACTCGGTGTCGGTGCTGCTGTCGCCGCGCTTGCGGCGCCAGAAGAGCAGCGCACCGCCGAGTGCCGCGAGAGCCCCTGCGGCTGCGCCGCCGGTCTTCTTCGCCTTCGGAACCGCGCCGGCCGCCTTCTGCTTCACGACCCGCTTGCCGACCTTCAGCGTGAGCCAGCCGACCACGGCATTTCGTCTGTTGACGATCCCCATCGTGACCTCCCTTTTCTCGGCGCGAGGCTACCGGAAACGCGAAAGCCGCCCTGCGGCCAAGGCGGCTTCCGACGTTGCAAAAGGCTCCCCGGGGCCTGCGGGCGGCATGACCCCGGGGAATGGGACGAGGGCACGTCCTGTAGCTGAGATGCCGTGCCCGGGAAAAACTTGCGCCCGAGTTTCCCTGTGTTTTCCGGCTTTATGCGGTGGCTTTGGCGCGGGGCTTCTTGTTCGGGATATGGATCGCCCGGCCGAGGGCGACGAGCCCCGCTTCCTTGATCGCCTCCGAGAGCGTCGGGTGCGGGGCCATGCCGTCCGCGACCGTCTCGACCGTGGACTCCGCGTCGATCGCGACGACCCCGGCCTCGATCATGTCGGTCACGTGCGGGCCGACCATCACCATGCCGAGCAGCTCGCCGTAGCGCGTCTCGTGGATCGACTTGACCCAGCCGACGGTCTCGTCCTGCATGACCGCGCGCGCGTTCGCGACGAACGGGAATTGCCCGACGGCGACGTCGTCGCCGTACTGCTCGCGCGCCTCTTCCTCGGTGAGGCCGACCGACGCGATCTCCGGATCGGTGTAGATCGGGCGCGGCACCGCGCGGTTGTCGACGATCGCGTCGTGGCCGCACGCGTTCTCGGCCGCGACCTCTCCTTCGCGGAACGCGGTGTGCGCGAGCTGCCAGTAGCCGGCGCAGTCGCCGACCGCATAGATGTGCGGCACGGAGGTGCGGCGATGCTCGTCGGCCGCGATGCCCTTGCGCGGGTCGAGCTGCACGCCGATCTCCTCGAGGCCGAGCCCGGTGACGACTGGGCCGCGGCCGACGGACACCAGCATCAGGTCGGCCTGCACGGTCTCGCCGTCGCCGAAGTGCACGGTGAGCTGTGAGCCGTCGTCGTCGACCTGCTTGCACTGCTTGCCGAGCTGGAGCGCGATGTTGCGCCTGCCGAACTGTTTCGCGAGCTCCTTCGACGCGTCGGCATCCTCCTGTGGGATGAGCGAGTCGAGCATCTCGATGATCGTCACCTCGCTGCCGAAGCGGCTGAAGATCGACGCGAACTCGCAGCCGATGATGCCGCCGCCCAGAATCACGAGACGCTTCGGCTGCTGCTCCTGCGCGAGCAGGCCGGTCGAGTCGACGCAGCGCGGCGAGTCGAGGCCGGGAATCGGCGGCCGGAGCGGCGCCGAGCCGGTGGCGACGACCGCCTGCTTGAAGTTGACGTCCTCCCCGCCCTCGACCGCGATCGTGTTCGCGCTCGCGAAGCGGCCGACGCCCTTCACCCATTCGACGCCGTTCGCCTTGAAGAGGCCGGCGACGCCCTGCGTCATCTGCTTGACGACGCCCGCCTTCCAGACGTTCGACGTGGCGAAGTCGAGTGACGCCTCGCCGACGCGGACGCCGAACTTCGCGAAGCTCTCCTCGGCCTCCTTCAGCGCGAAGGCGGTCTGCACCCACGCCTTCGTCGGGATGCAGCCGACACGGAGGCAGGTGCCGCCGAGCTCGGGCTCCATCTCGATGCACGCGACCTTCGCGCCGAGCTGTGCGGCGCGGATTGCGGCGGTGTAGCCCCCGGGGCCGCCCCCGAGGACGGCGACGTCGACGTCCATGTTCTCCTCGCTCTTTTCGAGTTCGCTTTTCTAAAAACGATGGTAGTTACAGGCGGGCGAGCATCGTCACCGCGTGCTCCGACTCGGCGACGGTCTCGAAGCCGAACTGCTCGTAGTACGCGGTCTGCGCTTTCGCGGCGCTCAAGCTCACCGCGGTGTAGCCCTCCTCGCGCGCGTGCGCGAGCAGCGCCTCGAGCAGCTCCTTGCCGGCGCCCTTGCCGCGACGGCTCGGCACGACGGCGATCGTCAGCTCCGGCGTCGCCTCGTCGACGAAGCCGAACCCCGGCTCCGCGGACGTGAAGAGCCGGTACCAGGCCGCGCCGTACGCGTGTGGGCCCTCGAGCGCGAGCACGCCCGCGTCGCCGGGACGTCCCCAGTTCTGGACGTAGCGGTACACCGGGCGCTCGGTGTCCTCGGCGAGGCGCCAGTGGTACGCGTGGCGCAGCATGTCGCGTAGGAACCGGACGTCGTGGATGCCGACCGGGCGCAGCAACGGACTACAGCTCCTGGGCGAGCTGGATCCGGTTCCCGTCGGGGTCGTAGACGTCGAGGAGGCGCATCTCGCCCTGGAGCTCGAGGATGATCCCGACGTTGACGCCCGCGTCGCGCAGGCGGTCGGCTTCCGACTTCAGGTCGTCGACGTCGACGTGCGCAACGCCGCTGTCCGGCTGCGGCTCGCCCTCTGCGAGCCCGAGCTCCATCTCGCCGTGCTTGAGGTGCGACCAGCGCTCGCTGAAGTCGACGGCGGTCTCCTCGAAGCCGAGCGTGTCGCGGTAGAAGTGTCGTGCGCTGTCGAGCTCCCGGACGTGGTACCAGACCTTCGGCGTCATCAGAGAGCTAAGCCGGGGTCCTCGACGAAGGCTTTGAGCGTCTTCAGGAACTCGGCGCCCGTTGCGCCGTCGACGGCGCGGTGGTCGCACGTCAGCGTCATCGTCATCAGCGGCAGGACGAGCAGGTCGCCGTCGCGCGGCACGACCTGGTCGCGCGTCGAGCCGACGGCGAGGATCGAGGCCTGTGGCGGATTGAGCACAGCGATGAACTGGTCGATGTCGTACATGCCGAGGTTCGAGATGGTGAACGTGCCGCCCTCGAGATCCTCCGCGCGCAGCTTGGCGTCGCGCGCGCGGCCGACGAGATCGGCGCGCACCTCGGCGATCTGCGCGATCGTGAGCCGCTCCGCGCCGCGCACGACCGGGACGACGAGCCCCTGAGGCGCCGCGACGGCGATACCGACGTCGGCGCTCGGGAAGACGAGCAGCGAATCGTCCGCGAACTGCACGTTCATGTCGCGATGCCGCATCAGCGCGTGCGCCGACACCTTCGTGAGGACGTCCGTGAGCGTGATGCGCACGTCCGGGTTCAGCTCGCGCTGCCTCTGTACGAGCTCGTTCGCGCGCGTCATGTCGGCGCTCACCGTGAGCTGGAACGCCGGCACCGTCCAGGCCTGCGTCAGCCGGCGCGCGATCGTCTTGCGGACATTCGAGAGCGGGCGCGACTCGACCTCGCCGCTCGGCGGAGCGGCAGCAGCTGCTGCCGGCGCCGACGTGCCCGCCTGCGCCTTCTCGACGTCCTCGGCGACGATCCGACCGTCGGGGCCGGTGCCGCTGATCGCGGAGAGCTCGATGCCGCGCTCGCGCGCAATCCGCCGCGCGAGCGGCGACGCCTTGACGCGGCCGTTCGTCGCCGCCGCAGCGGGCTGCTCGGGCTCCGCCTGTGGCTTGGGCGGCTCCGTTGCCGGCTTCTCATCCTTCTCCTGCGCGGGCGCGTCGCCGTTCGCGTCGCCGCTCGGGGCGTCGGCGACAGCCTCGCCCTCCTCGCCGATGACGCCGATCGTGCGGCCGACCTCGACCTCGCCTTCCCGCACGGCGATCTTGAGCAGGACGCCCGACGCCTCGGCCTCGACCTCCTGCGTCACCTTGTCGGTGTCGAGCTCGTAGAGCGGCTCGCCCTTCTGCACCGGCTCGCCTTCCGCCTTCAGCCACTTGACGATCGTCCCGGACTCCATGCCCTGGCCGAGCCGGGGCAGCTTCACCTCGGTGGCCACGGCTCAGCCTTTCTTGTTCACGGTGCGGTAGATCGCCTGCAGCACGTCGTCCGCGTGCGGCACGACGAACTGCTCCATGACCGGTGCGAACGGCAGCGGCGCGAACTTCGCGCCGACGCGCTCGATCGGCGCGTCGAGCCAGTCGAACGCCTGGTACTGCAGCACCGACGCCACCTCGGCGCCGAAGCCCATCCTCGTCACCGCCTCGTGCGCGACGACGGCGCGGTTCGTCTTCTTCACCGACGCGACGAGCGTCTCCTCGTCGAGCGGCTGCAGCGTGCGCGGGTCGACGACCTCGACCGAGATACCTTCCTTCTCGGCTTCGGCGGCAGCCGCGAGCGACTCGTGCACGAGCCGTCCCGTCGCGATCACGGTCACGTCCTCGCCCTCGCGATGCACGCGCGCCTTGCCGATCGGGATCGGCTCGATCTTCTCGGGCACATTCCCCTTGATCCCGTAGAGCGTGCGGTGCTCGAAGAAGACGATCGGGTTGTCGTCGTAGATCGCCGACCACAGGAGCCCGCGCACGTCCTCGGGCGTCGACGCGAAGACGACCTTGAGCCCCGGGATGTGGACGAACCACGCCTCGAGCTGCTGCGCGTGCTGCGCGCCCGGCGACCAGCCTGCGCCGCCCTGTGTGCGGAAGACGACCGGAACCGTCAGCTGCCCGCCTGACATGTAGCGGAGCTTCGCC
>Ga0207657_10004591_pt1 | contig 14593 bp, 14 predicted proteins | sample KBSC33metaG_FD_184316 | JGI IMG/M metagenome (GOLD analysis project Ga0207657, IMG submission 184316) | Corn rhizosphere microbial communities from Kellogg Biological Station, Michigan, USA - KBS C3-3 metaG (SPAdes) (version 2) | ecosystem: Host-associated > Plants > Roots > Rhizosphere > Soil ... | reverse complement strand
GATGGCGATCTGCTGGTCAGCTCCGCCGCCGGTTCCTGGATCGTCCACCCGGATGGGTCGAAGCGCCTGCTCGGCGAGTACTCGCAGGCGAGCTGGTCGCCACACGGCCTCTACGTCGCCGTCGCCTCCGGTCGCGAGCTCGCTGCGGTCGACCCGAAGGGCGAGCTGCGGTGGTCGATCGAGCGGCACCGGATCAGCGACCCGCGGTGGTCGCCGAACGAGGGCTACCGGATCGCCTACCGGAGCGGCGGCGAGCTCCGGGTCATCTGGGGAGACGGCGCCAACGACGAGGCGCTCGCGCGCTCCGCGCCGGTCGCGCCGGCCTGGCAGCCGCGCACCGGCCGCCGCAACGTTCTCGCTTACGCCACCCCCGGCGGCGAGGTCCGGATCGTCGACACCGACACGCGTCGCCGGCTCGAGTCCGGGCCGGACCTCGGCCGCCCGCTGGAGCTCGAATGGTCGACCGACGGCAGCCGCCTCCTCGTCCTGACGGCCGAGGGCCTGACCCTGCTCGATCCCGCCGGCGACGTCGTCGCCCGTGACCGGTTCGGGCGCGGGACGTCGGGCGTCGATGCGGAGTTCGTGCCCGGCTCGACCACCGTCGCGACGATCCGCCGCAGCGGGTCGTCGCAGATCCGCAGCGAGGTCTTCCTCACCCGATTCGGCGACCGGGTCGGCGAGCGGCGGATCTTCGCCGGCTCCGGCCGCTTCGAGGGCCTCGCCTACTCGCCCGCCGGCGACCGCCTCCTGGTCGGCTGGCGCGATGCCGACCAGTGGCTGTTCCTGCCCGCCGACGGCAGCGGCCGGATCGAGACGGTCGGTGCGATCACCGGCAAGTTCGCCACCGGGGAATCGGCTTTGCAAGCGGCTTTCCCGCGTGTCGAGGGATGGTGCTGCCGGGGCGGCTGAGCGGTGCGGTGCTTTAGAAACGCGTCGGCGGGTACCCGCCCCTACGTACGCGAATTGAGGAGATGAGATGAGATGAGTACCGGACTGATAATCGCCATCGTGGTCGTAGCCCTGATCGTGATCGTCCTGATAGCGATCGCCTCGAGCAGCGCCCGCAATCGCAAGCGCGAGGAGCGGCGGGAGGTTGCGGGCAGGCACCGTGATGAGGCTCGCCATCGGCATGTGAAGGCCGAGAAGCACCAGGCTGAGGCCGACGAGAAGGCGGCGCGGGCGAAGCGCGAGGCCGCCGAGGCCGAGGAACGGGCCCACGATGCCCGCCGCGAGCGGGAGGCCGCCGATGCCCATGACCGGCATGCGGCGGATCTCGATCCCGACAGCGACGGCGAGCGCTCCGAGCGCAACGACCCGCGTTCCGCCGAGACCGAGGAGCGACGACGGGTTTGAGGCAGTGATCAGCGGGGGCCGGACGGCCCGTAGCCGTCCGGCCCGACCGGGTCGGGCCAGGTGAGCCGTTCCGGCTCCGGCCGCATCCGGATCACGCGGGCCGGCGTGCCGGCGGCGACGGCGTTGGCCGGGATGTCGCGGGTCACGACCGATCCCGATCCGATGATGGCGTTGTCGCCGACGGTGACCCCGCGGAGGACCTGGACGCCGTAGCCGATCCAGACGTTCGAGCCGACGACGACGTCGCGCTTGTAGATCCCCTGCTTGCGGATCGGCTGCTCGGAGTCGGCGACGTTGTGGTCGAAGTCGATCAGCATGACGCGATCGGCGATCACGCACTGCTCGCCGATCTGGACCCGCTGGTAGGCGGAGATCGTGCATTCCTGGCCGAGCACGGTCTTCGCGCCGATCTCGACCCGACCCTCGTGGCAGCGGATCTTCGTGCCGTGGCCGAGCCAGACGAAGCGGCCGAAGCGGATCTCCGCGTTGCGACCGATCTGAAGCTGCAGGCCCGGGCCGAGGAAGAGCATGCCGTCGGTGTGCCAGCGCCAGCCGGCGACGGTGAGCATACGGCGCCGCAGGAAACGCAGGGCGAGGCGCGCGTACTTGGGGCTCAGCATGCCGTTCGCGGCCGCGAATCGGAGGACCGCGACGCCGTAGCGGCGCGGCCTCAGCGATGCCGGCACGCGGCCCGGCCCGGTGTCCGCGCGCCCTTCCTGCGGCTCTGTCAAGGCTTCTGCGCCCACGGGCCCGGATCATAGGCTCGGTCGTGGCATGATCAGCCGCCGATGAGCGCGGGAACGACATCGAGCGACCTCGCCGAGCGGCTCCTGGCCGGCGAGAAGCGCGCCCTGGCGCGGGCGATCTCCCTGGTCGAGAACGGCGATCCGGCCGGCGCCGAGCTGGTCGCCGAGCTGTACCCGAGGACCGGGAAGGCCCGGATCGTCGGCTTCACCGGTCCGCCCGGCGTCGGCAAGAGCACGATCATCGGAGCGCTCGTCAAGGATCTTCGCGGTCGCGATCGCCGGGTCGCGGTCCTCTCGATCGACCCCTCGAGTCCGTTCACGCGGGGCGCGCTCCTCGGCGACCGGATCCGGCTTTCGGAGCATTTTCTCGACGACGGCGTCTTCATCCGCTCGATGGCCAGCCGCGGCGCCCTCGGCGGCCTCGCGGAGGCGACGCTGCAGGCGGCCCTGGTCATGGACGCGGCCGGCTTCGACGACGTCCTGCTCGAGACGGTCGGCGTCGGCCAGGCCGAGATCGACATCGTCGACCATGCCGACACCGTGGTCCTGGCGCTGATGCCGGGATCCGGCGATTCGATCCAGGCGCTCAAGGCCGGCGTCATGGAGATCCCGGATGTGATCGTGGTCAACAAGGCCGAGCATCCGCTCACCGACACGATGGTCCGCGAGGTCCGTACCGCGCTCTCGCTCGGTCCGACAGGGGACTGGAAGGTGCCGATCATCAAGGCGGTCGCTACGGAGGGGACCGGCATCGACGAGCTGCTCGACGCGATCGAGGCCCATCGCACCCACGTCGAGGAGTCGGGAACGCTCGACGAGCGCCGCGCCCGCAACCTCCGCTCCGAGGTGCTCGGGCTGGCGACCGCGCGACTGCGGCGCGAGCTCGAAGCGCGGATCGCCGAGGATGGATCCGTGGCCTCACTGCTCGAAAGCGTCGTCCGCCGCGAGACCGATCCCGCCACCGCCGCCGCGGAGCTGCTCGATCGCAGCCGCGGCGGAAGCGCCGATGGCTGAACCCGACGGCACCGCTGAGCTGCCCTCGGCGGGATCGGGGTTCGACCTCGCCGATGCCCGCGAGTGTGTCGGCGCCAAGCTCGAGGAGGTCGGCGGCGGCAACGTCGGCCGCGTCCACGGCGTCCTCGTCGACGCAGTCGACGGCTCACCGACGTGGCTGGTCGTGAAGCTGGGCCGGATCGGGCGCCGGGCGGCGGTACCGGCCCGCTGCGTCGCAGCGGCCGCCGGCCGCGCCTGGGCCGCCTTCCCGCGAGCATGGATCCGCGGCGCGGCGGAGATCGAGCCCGCCGACGGGCTGACGCCGTCGGAGGAGCGGCAGCTCCTCGCCCATTACGGAATCCCGCTCGACTCCGGGCGTGGCGCGGCGCTGGCCGGGCGCGCGGCCGAGGATCGCAGCTCGGTTCCCGACGCCTAGGTGGTCGGTACCGCGGGGACGAGCGTCGCTCAGTCGGGGCGTTCGGCGTCTTCGGCGGGCTCACCTGCCGGCTCGTCGCCGGCCGGGCTCTCGGTCTCCCCAGCGGCCGTCTCCCCGGCGGCGAGCTCCTCGGAGTAGGTCCGCTCCAATGTCTGGGTGGCCGATTCGATCGCGGCAAGGACCTCTTCGAGCTCGGAGAGCTGCGTGCCGATCGACGCCGCCTCGCCGGCGAGGGGAGCTGCCCCCGCCGGCTGCCCGGCCTCCGCCACGGCCTCGGTCGCCTGCTCCGTTTCCGCAGCCGGGGCCGGAGGCGCAGAGCCTCCGGTGAGGGTCCGGAGGATCCGGTCGTGCTGGGCAAAGGCGAGCCAGAGCGCGGCGACGTCCTGGCGGAGCTCGGCCAGCTCGCCGTCGCGAGCGGTCAGCGCGTCGTCCACGTCTGCCCGCTTGTACCCGAGCGGTCGCCGGCGCAGGCGCGGGCGGGGCGGATGCGGCGGGGCGGGAGGTGGCTGAGCGGGCTCGCCGGCACCACCGTCCGGGCCGCTCGGCTCTTCCTCCTCGGCTGCCAACGTCGGGCCAGTATAAGAGCCGGTCTGCGAGCGTCCGCGAACTCGCAAGCGTGGACCCGATGCTTCGCCTGGCGCCCCGAATGGTGGTAGCGTCCCCGCTGCTGGAACGGAGACCAGCGCCAGAGGATGGATGGAGAGATGATCGCAGCGGAGCTGCGCGGGGGCAGTAAGCCAAGCTTGAACGAGGCACTCGGATGGATCGGCTCGCGCGTGGACGACATCAACGGTGTCGCCATCGGTCGGCTGGAGGACGTCTGGATCGACCCCGCCACAGGTGAGCCGCGCTGGCTGCTGGTCAAGGAGGGCCGGTTCGGCGGCCGCTCGACGCTGGTGCCGTTCGACGACGCGGTCCCCGGCGACGGCCACGTCTGGGTCCCCTACGAACGCGATGTGGTCCGCGAGGCCCCGCAGGTCGAACCCGCGGTGCCGCTGACCCAGCAGGTCGAGATGACCCTGCGCAACCACTACGCGGCGAATACGACGGCCGCCGTCTCCCAGGGCGCCCAGCCGCCGGATCCGGCTGCGGCCGAGGCGCCGGAGCCCGAGCAGGGCGGGACGGTGCGGCTTGCCTCCGCTCAGCCCACGCAAGATCCCGGAGAGGTGCCGCCGCCACGGATGCCGGAGCGTCCGGCCCCGCCGGTCAACGCGCCACCGTCACCCGGCGGCCGCCCCGACCAGCTGGGGGCTTTCCCCGGACAGCCCGAGCCCCCGCAGCAGCCCTTCCAGCAACAGCCGGCTCCACAGCAGCAGCCACCCCCACAGCAGCCGCCTCCGCAGGAGCAGCCACCCCCACAGCAGCCGCCTGCTCCACAGCAGCATGCGGGTCCCCAACAGCAGCAGCCTCCGCCGCAGCCGCAGGCGCCGCCGGCATCACCTCATCATCATCAGCAGCAGCCGCCCCCGCCGCAGTGGGTGCAGGCGCCCTCGCAGGTCTGGGCCGAGCCGGCTCAGCCCGCCTCACCTCCTCCGCCCGCCACGCCGCCTCCGCCCGCCTACCAGCCGCCTCCGCCGCCGCAGCCGGTCGCCGCCGATCCGGCGTCGGTGCTCGCCGGGCTGCCGCCGGGACAGATGGTCGAGATCGAGCTGTCCGGAGACCTGACGATCAGAGGCGAGCTCCGCCAGATCCGGATCGTCCCGCCCGAGCAGCCCGGTTACCGGGGCTAGCCGCAGCGCGGCGCTGCCGTCCGCTCAGGCCGCGATGTCGTCGCGAGCCTGCGGACGGCCGGCTCGCTGATGCGGAACCACCCGCGGTGAGCCGATCGCCGCGACCCGGCGGGCCGCTGCCGAGAGGGTGACCACGAAGCCCTCGAACTGGGCGCGGATCCGCTCCGCGTCCTCCATCCCGGCGGCGAGCGCCCGCGCCCGTCCGCTGATCCCGTCGCTCAGCTCGGCGATCCGCCGCTGCCGCTCGGCGACGATCCGCTCGGCGACGAGGCGAGCCTCCTCGAGACGCCGGGCGGCGTCGATCTCGACCGCATCGCGGCGTGCCTGGACCTCGCTCTCCGCCTCACGGTGCATCGCGAGGACGTCGCGCTCGACGGCGCTGAGCATCGCGGCGACGAGGCCGTCGGCGCGCCGCTTGGCCTGCTCGAGGTAGCGCGCGGCCTCCTGCTCCGCCTCGCGCATCGGATCGGCGGCCGGGAGCGGGGGTGGGGCGGGGGTCGTGGACACGGTCGGCGCCGGAGCCACCGGCTCGCCCGATTCGAGCCGCTCGACGAAGGTCCGGGTCGCCCGGTCGAGGTCGCGCAGCGCCGATTCGACGTCGAAGCTGCCGGTTCCCGCCACCTCGTCGAGACGGTCGCCGAGCGCGCGCGGCGACTCGGGGTCGGTCCAGTCCGGTCCGCTCACCGCTCCGCGATCCCGCTCAGCTCTGGTGCGCCCGCCGGCACCGAACCACCGGCCTCGTCGCCGAGCCGCTCGGCGGCGTCGCCGAGGGCACGAACGAGATCCTCGAACCCGGCCCGGACCGGTCCGGCGTCCTCGAGGCGCGCGACCACCGCCTCCGCTCCGGCGACGAGATCGTCGCTGAGCTCGGCGATCCGTCGCTGCCGCTCGGCGACGAGCGCATCGGCGCGCCGGCGGGCATCCTCGATGTAGGCGGCGGCCTCGGCGCGGGCCTCGTCGCGGACGCGGGCAGCCTCGCTTTCGACCGAATCGAGGATCGCGGCCACCCGGCGCGAGACCTCGGCCGCGAGGGCCGATGCGACGGCGTCGCCCGGTTCTGTGGCGCGGGTCTCGGTCGGAGCTTGTCCGGCTTCCTGCATCCGGCGGTCATCCTCCCGCCCGGCCCGGATGGCTTCCGGCGGATCGCCGCTCAGCAGCCGAGCGCGCGGGCGATCACCATCTGCTGGACCTCGTCGGTGCCCTCGCCGATGGTCAGGATCTTCGCGTCCCGGTAGAAGCGGCAGACCGGGTACTCCTCGATGTAGCCGTAGCCGCCGTGGATCTGCACCGCCTCCTCGGCGGCGCGGACGGCGAGCCGACCGGTCTTCAGCTTCGCCTGGGCGGCGGTGAGCGTGAACGGCTCGCCGCGGTCCTTGAGGACCGCGGCCCGGTAGGTGAGCAGGCGCGCCGCCTCGATCTCGGTCGCGACGTCGGCGATCTTTCCCTGGATCGCCTGGAAGCTCGCGATCGGCCGTCCGAATGCCTGCCGCTCCTTCGCGTAGGCGAGCGCCTCGTCGAGGGCGCCCTGGGCGAGGCCGAGTCCCATCGCCGCAACCCCGATCCGGCCGCCGTCGAGGATCTGCAGGAACTGCTTGAAGCCCTGCCCGCGCGGTCCGAGCAGGTTGCTCTCGGGGACGCGGCAGCCGTCGAAGCTGAGCGGCCTCGTGTCGGATGCGTTCCAGCCCATCTTCCGGTACGCCTCTCCGATCTCGTAGCCGGGGGTCCCGTTGGGGACGATGATGTTGGAGATCTCGTCGTCCCCGGTCCGGGCTGTGATCGTCACGCAGGCCGATATCTCGGTCCCGGCATTGGTGATGAACTGCTTGGCGCCGTCGATCACCCACTCGCCGTCGTCGAGCCGCGCGCGGGTCCGCGTGTTGCCGGCGTCCGATCCGGCCTCCGGCTCGGTCAGGCCGAAGGCGGCGAGCCGCTGTCCCGAGCAGAGCTGCGGGAGCCACTCCTCGCGCTGGGAGTCGTCGCCCCAGAGGTAGATCGGCATCGTCCCTAGCGACGTGTGGGCGGCCATCGTGATCGCGACCGAGGAATCGATCCGGGCGAGCTCCTCGACTGCGAGGGCGTAGGAGAGGTTGTCGGCCCCGCCGCCGCCGTACTCAACCGGGAACGGGATGCCCATCAGGCCGAGCTCGCCGAGCATTCCGACCAGCTCGTAGGGGAACGACTTCGTCGCGTCGAGCTCGGCGGCGCGCGGCGCCACCTCGTTGCGGGCGAAGTCCCTGACCGTGTCGCGGAGAAGCCGCTGCTCGTCGCTCAGCTCGAAGTCCATCGCGGCGATTCTGTCATTAGATGACCGATCCCGAACCCCACGCACGCGGGGGCTCGGAACCGGTCATCTCGGTTCGGCGTGGCGGCGGGCGAGCTCGACGAGGAGACGGACGCCGTAGCCGCTCGCGCCCTTGCCGACGTACTCGCGGCCGACGTCCCAGGCGGTCCCGGCGATGTCGAGGTGGGCCCAGGTCGCGCCCTCGGTGAACTGCTCGAGATAGGCCGCGGCATAGAGCGTGCCGGCCTTGCGCTTGCTCCCGGAGTTCGAGAGGTCGGCAATCCGGCCGCGGGTCAGCTCCGTGTACTCGTGGTGGAGCGGCAGCCGCCAGGCGAGCTCGCCGACGATCTCGCCGGCGGTGGCGACCTCGGCGGCCCACTCGTCGTCGTTCGCGGTCAGGCCGGCGTAGGTCGAGCCGAGGGCGACGACGACGGCGCCGGTCAAGGTCGCGATGTCGACGATCCGCTCGGCGCCCTGCCGCGCGCACCAGGTGATCGCATCGGCGAGGATCAGCCGTCCCTCGGCGTCGGTGTTGTTGACCTCGACGGTGAGCCCGTTGAGCTGGGTGATCACGTCGCCCGGCCGCGTCGCCGTCCCGCTCGGCATGTTCTCGACCACGGGCAGCACCGCGGTCAGCTCGACCGCCAGCCCGAGCTCGGCGATCGCCGCGGTCGCCTCGAGGACGGCAGCGCCGCCGGACATGTCCATCTTCATGTCCGGCATCGACGCCGGGGGTTTCAGGGAGATGCCGCCGGAGTCGAAGGTGACCGTCTTGCCGACCAGCCCGAGCCGCGGCGCCGAGCCGCCGCCGGCGTAGCGAAGCACGATCAGCGCCGGGTCCGTGGCCGAGCCGGCCGCGACCGCGAGGATCCCGCCCATTCCCTCGCGTTCGAGCTCGTCCGGCCCGAGGACCTCGATCGCGATCGACTCGTGCGCGGCGGCGATCTCGCGGGCACGGGCGACCACGAAGGCGGGGTCGGCGACGTTGGCGGGAAGGGTCTGCAGATCGCGCGCACGGTTGGCGGCCTCGGCGGCGACGAGGGCGGTCGCCGCGTAGCCGCCGGGGTCGTCCGCTCCGAGCAGGGTCAGAGTCGCGATCGCCGTTCCTGCATCGCCGTCGCCGTTACCGTCGCGCTTGAAGCGGTCGAAGCGGAAGCCGGCGAGGACCGTCCCCGCGGTCAGGGCGGCACCGATGCTCGCCTTCCGCGGATGCTCGGGAACGACCCAGGCCAGCGTGCCTGCATCGAAGCGGCGGGCCTGCCGGGCGGCGAGCGCGGCGGCGACCCGGGCCCGCTCGGGGTCGAACTCGTCGCGGTCGCCGAGCCCGACGACGAGCACCCGTCGCCCCGGTCCGGGCCGCAGCACCGTCAGCTCCTTCGCGGCGGCGCGGACGTCGTCGATGCCCTCGGCGGCGGCGAGCCAGGCCGGCGGTGCCTCGCCGGCGAAGAGGCCGGTGCAGAGCAGGTCGGCGGCGGTCGAAGCGGGGTCGGAGTCGCTGAGCTCGAGACGCATCGGGGCGCCACGATAGTCAGATGACCGATCCCGACCCCCCACGCACGCGGACGAACCACCGGACGATGCGCATCTCGCCGCGGCCTCTACGATTCCCCGGCACCCACGCCACCGCCCGACGAGAGGAACGCCGCGAATGCCGAAGACCGTGATTCTTTCCACCGCCCGCACCCCGTTCGGGAAGATGGGCGGCGCCCTGGCCCCGCTCGGCGCCCCCGAGCTCGGCGGCAAGGCGATCGGCAGCGCCCTCGAGCGCGCCTCCGTGGAGCCCGGACAGGTCGAGTCGGTCGTCTACGGGCAGGTGTTGCAGGCCGGGCAGGGGCAGATCCCCTCGCGCCAGGCGCAGATCGCCGGCGGGATCCCCAAGGAGGTCCCGTCCGAGACGGTCAACAAGGTCTGCGCGTCGGGGATGCGATCGGTCGGGCTGCTCGATCAGGCGATCCGGGCCGGTGACCTCGGGGTCGGAGTCGGCGGTGGCATGGAGTCGATGTCGAACGCCCCCTACCTGCTGCCGGGCGCCCGCTTCGGGTTCCGGATGGGAGACGTCACGGCGGTCGACGCGATGACCCACGACGGCCTCACCAACCCGTTCACCGGCAAGCAGATGATCGCCGAGGCGAGCGATGTCGGCAACGAGCTCGAGATCACCCGTCCCGACATGGACCGCTTCGCGACCCGCTCTCACCAGCTCGCAGCCAAGGCCACCGACGAGGGCCGGCTCGCCGACGAGATCGTCGCGGTGACCGTGAAGTCACGGAAGGCGGAGACGACGGTCGAGGTCGACGAGGCGATCCGGCCCGACACGAACATCGAAACGCTGGCGAAGCTGAAGGCGGTCGGCGGCGACGACGCCACCCACACGGCCGGCAATGCGCCCGGCGTCAACGACGGCGCCGCCGCTGTCGTCGTCGCCTCCGACGAGTGGGCGTCGGCGAACGGCAAGGAGCCGCTCGGCACGGTGATCGGCTACGGCAGCATCGCCGACGACTACGCCTATCTCGCGCGAACCCCCGCGAAGGCCGCCCGGCTCGCCCTCGAGAAGGCCGGCAGGACGGCCGCCGACGTCGACCTCTGGGAGTTCAACGAGGCCTTCGCCTCGGTCGCGATCAACTCGATCCGGATGCTCGACATCGACGAGGACAAGGTCAACGTCAATGGCGGAGCGATCGCGCTCGGCCATCCGATCGGCGCCTCCGGCGGCCGGATCATCGGCACCCTCGTCCACGAGCTGCGGCGCCGCGGCGGCGGCCTCGGCTGCGCCGCGATCTGCAGCGGCGGTGGACAGGGTGACGCGATATTGATCGAGGTGTGATCGCGACAGGCGGTCGCGGATGAGCGGGCGCGGCGCGGCCTTCTTCGACCTCGACCGGACGCTGATGTCCGGCTCGAGCGGCGCCCAGTTCGGTCGCGCCGCCTACCGGGCCGGGCTCGTCAGCCGCGCCCAGGTGATGCGCTGGGGAGTCGATCACCTGAAGTTCCGGCTGCGGGGAGCGACCGACCGGGACACCGACGCGCTCGTCGCCCAGGTCAACGAGCTGCTCCGCGGCGTCCCGGCGCGGACCCTGCGGCGGATGCTGCCGGACCTGCTCGAGGGCATCCTGCCGCGGATCTACCCGCAGATGCTCGCCGAGGTGCGCTCGCATCAGGATGCGGGACGCCCCGCCTTCATAGTCAGCGCCGCGAGCAACGGCGTCGTCGAGCTGCTCGCCCGCGTCCTCGACATGGACGGCGGAATCGGTACCCGCTACGAGCTCGACGGATCCGGCCTCTACACGGGCCGGCTGCTCGGCGGCCTCAACTACGGCGAGCTCAAGGTCGAGCCGATGCGCCGCTTCGCCGCCGACCACGACATCGACCTGGCGCAGAGCTGGGCGTACTCCGACGCGATCTCGGACCTGCCGATGCTCGAGCTCGTCGGCAAGCCGGTCGCGGTCAACCCCGATGCGCCGCTGGCGCGGGCCGCAGCCGAGCGCGGCTGGCCGGTGATGCGCTTCGAGACGCTCGGCCGCAAGCTCGCCGCCGGCGGGGCCCTCGTCATCGCGACGCTGATCGGCGGCGGCAGCGTCGTCGCCCGCCGCCGCACCGCTCGCCTGCGTCGCTGAGATCGCAGAGCCGGCTCGCGGCATTGATCTAGGATCGCCGCGATGAACGCAGCGGAACTCGCGTTCGCGGGAATCCACCGCCAGGCGGAGGCCCTCCGTGCCGGCGACGTCAGCTCCCGTGAGCTGGTCGCGATGTACCTCGAGCGGATCGACCGCTTCGACGGCAGGCTCAACGCCTTCCGGGTCGTGCTCGGCGACCGGGCGCTCGCCGAGGCGGCCGAGGCGGACCGGCGGATCGCCGCCGGGGGGAGCGCGCCGCTGCTCGGCGTTCCGATCGCCCTCAAGGACGAGGTCGACGTCGTCGGCGAGCTCACCACGCACGGATCCGCCGCCTTCGATCAGCCCGCGACCGCCGACTCGGCCCACTACCGACGCCTCCGCGAGGCGGGCGCGGTCCTGATCGGCAAGACCAACCTCCCGGAGCTGGCGATCTGGCCGTTCACCGAATCGCAGGCCTGGGGCGTCACCCGGAATCCCTGGGACCCGGCGCGGAGCCCGGGAGGTTCGAGTGGCGGTTCCGCCGTCGCCGTCGCCGCCGGTCTCGTCGGCGCTGCCTCGGCCTCGGACGGGGGCGGCTCGATCCGGATCCCCGCGTCGTACACCAACCTGTTCGGCCTGAAGCCGCAGCGGGGGAGGATCAGCCTCGCTCCGGAGCGGGAGCACTGGCTCGGTCTCTCCGTCACCGGATGCCTGACACGGAGAGCCATCGACACGGCTCTGTGGCTCGACGTCACCGCGGGCCCGGAGCCGGGCGATGCCGACCGTCCGGCGCCGTTCGGCGGCTCTTACGTGGAGGCCGCGACGCAACCGCCACCGCCGCTCCGCATCGCTTCCTCCACGAGCGTCCCGCGCGCTCTCTTTCCGGGGCGTGTCTCCGACGTCAGCCGGGACGCGGTTGCCGAAGGGGCCCGGATCCTCGCCTCGCTCGGGCACACGGTCGAGGAGCGTGACCCCGAATGGGGGATGGTCGGGGGCGACGCCGTTCCCCGCTACCTCGCCGGAATCGCCGATCACGGCAGGTCCGTGCCCAACCGCGAGCGCCTCGAGCGGCGCACGCACGGGATCCTCCGGATGGGCAACGCGCTGCCGGCGACGGCGGTCCGCCGCGCCCGCGGCAACGAGGGCAAGCACGCGCGGCGGATGAATGCGATCTTCGAGGAGTTCGACCTCGTGATCACGCCGGTGACGGGCGTCGCGGCTCACGAGATCGGCCATCACGCCGGACGGGGGGCGGTTCGGACTCTCATCGGTGTCGCCCGTGACTATCCGAACACGCTGCAGTGGAACTACACCGGTCAGCCCGCGGCCTCGATTCCGCTGCCGCCCGCTTCGTCCGGCGACATGCCCCGCGCCTTCCAGGTCGTCGCCCCGCCCAACCGCGAGGACCTGCTGCTCTCGCTCGGCGGCCAGCTCGAGGCCGAGACCGGCTGGCCTGAGCGAGTCCCGGAGGGCTACGAATGAGGGTCGTCGCGGTCGGCCCCGGGCAGACCCTCGAGGTCCGCGAGGTCGATGAGCCGGCGCCGGAGGAAGGCGGGGTCGTCATCGACGTCGCTGCCTGCGGGATCTGCGGGTCGGACCTCCACATGCTCCCGTCGGGCGTGCTTCCCGAGGGAGCGGTGCTCGGCCACGAGCTCGCCGGGACGATCGCCGCGACCGGTCCCGGGGTCGAGGGATGGGCCGAGGGCGACCGGGTCTGCGTCTACCCGTTCGCCCCGGTCGACCGTCTCGACATCCCGCTGGCGATGTCGAGCGGCCTCGGCCTCGGCACCAACGACGGCGGCTATGCCGAGCGGATCGCCTGCGACGCGGCGATGCTCTGGCGGCTGCCCGACCGGATCGAGCTCGACCACGGCGCCCTCGTCGAGCCGCTCGCGGTCGGCCTGCACGGGATCGACGTCTCCGGCGCGCGGCCCGGACAGCCGGTCTGCATCCTCGGCTGCGGTCCGATCGGGGCGATGACGCTCGTCGGCCTGCTCGCCCGCGGCTTCGAGGAAGTCGTCGTCGTCGAGCCCAACGAGGGTCGCCGCGACCTCGCGACGCGGCTCGGGGCACCCCACGTCGCCGGTCTGGATGGCGTCCACGAAGAGGTTCTCGGCGCGCTCGGCGGACGTGCCCCCGAGGTGGTCATCGAGTGCGCCGGCAACGTCTCGGCCCCGGGCCTTGCCGTCGAGCTCGTCGCCGGCGAGGGAACGATCGCGCTCGTCGGGATGCTCGAGGAGCCGGTCCCGATCTCGCAGCTCAACGTGATGCTCAAGGAGGTGGTGCTGCGTGGCTCGTTCGCCTACCGGCCGAAGGACTTCGACGAGGCCGTCGCGATGCTCGCTGCCGGCGCCGTGCCGGTCGCGGAGCTGATCACCGCGCGCCGCCCGCTCGCCGATGCCGCCGATTGCTTCGCCGAGCTTCTCCGCCCCGGCACGAGGGAGCTCAAGATCCTCCTCGTCCCCTGAATCGCGGCCGGCGGTCAGTAGCCTTCCCGGCATGGCTATCGAGCCCGGGTCGGAGCGGCGAGCGCACCAGTGGCTTGCCGAGGAGTACGCGCGCGAGCAGGAGCGGGGCGTGCCGTTCGAGACGCTCTCCGGCCACCCGGTCGCGCCGCTCTACACGCCCGACGACCTCGCCGGGCACGACCCCGAGCGCGACGAGGGCTTCCCGGGATCGTTCCCGTTCACGCGCGGGGTCTACCCGTCGATGTACCGCGGCCGCCTCTGGACGATGCGCCAGTTCGCGGGCTTCGGCACCGTCGAGGAGACGAACGAGCGCTTCCGCTACCTCCTCGAGCACGGCCAGACCGGCCTCTCGACGGCGTTCGACATGCCGACCCTGATGGGTCTCGATTCGGATCACGAGAGGTCTTACGGCGAGGTCGGCGTCGAAGGCGTCGCGCTCGACACCGTCGACGACATGGAGACGCTCTTCGACGGGATCCCGCTCGACGAGGTGACCGTCTCGATGACGATCAACGCTCCGGCGGCGATCCTGCTCGCCTTCTACGTCGTCGCCGCCGAGGAGAAGGGGATCGCGCCGGCGCAGCTCGGCGGGACGATCCAGACCGACATCCTCAAGGAGTACATCGCCCAGAAGGAGTGGTGCTTCCCGATCGAGCCGGCGATGCGGCTCGTCACCGACATGGTCGAGTGGTGCAGCGCCGAGATGCCGCGCTGGCACCCGATCTCGATCTCCGGCTACCACATCCGCGAGGCCGGATCGACGGCCGCGCAGGAGCTCGCCTTCACGCTCAAGGACGGCCTCACCTACGTCGAGCGGGCGGTCGAGCGCGGCCTCGACGTCGACGAGTTCGCACCGCGGCTGTCGTTCTTCTTCAACGCCCACATCGACTTCTTCGAGGAGATCGCGAAGTACCGCGCCGCCCGCCGGATCTGGGCCCGCGAGCTCCGCGACACGTTCGGGGCAAAGGACCCGCGGTCGATGCTGATGCGGAC
>Ga0207657_10004590_pt1 | contig 14594 bp, 11 predicted proteins | sample KBSC33metaG_FD_184316 | JGI IMG/M metagenome (GOLD analysis project Ga0207657, IMG submission 184316) | Corn rhizosphere microbial communities from Kellogg Biological Station, Michigan, USA - KBS C3-3 metaG (SPAdes) (version 2) | ecosystem: Host-associated > Plants > Roots > Rhizosphere > Soil ... | reverse complement strand
ATCAGCGCGGTGGTGATGACGATGTCGGCCAGCTTCGCGCGCTCGTGCACGAGTTCCGCCTGGCGCCGCATCCAGTCCGCCGGCATGGCGCGCGCATAGCCGCCGCTGCCTTGCGCGATCTCGCGTTCCTCGTCCGTGAGGCAGGGCACGTCGATGAACTTCGCGCCCAGCGATTCCACCTGCTCCTTGACGGGTGGCCGCACGTCGGACGCCTCGATCACGGCGCCCAGTCGCTTCGCGGTGGCGATGGCCTGCAGGCCCGCTACACCCACGCCCATGATCAGCACGCGCGCCGCCTTCACCGTGCCGGCGGCCGTCATCAGCATCGGCATGAAGCGTCCATACGTGTTGGCGGCCAGGATCACGGCCTTGTAGCCGGCAATGTTGGCTTGCGACGACAGCACGTCCATCGACTGCGCCCGCGTGATGCGCGGCACCGCTTCCAGCGCGAAGGCCCACAGGCCCGCTTCGGCCATGGCGGCCAGGTTGGCGGCATCGAACGGATCGAGCATGCCGATCACGACGGCGTCGCGCCGCATCAGCGCGCGCTCGTTGGCGTCCGGTGCGCGCACCTTGAGGACGATGTCGGCGCCGAACGCGTCCGCCGCGCCGGCGATCGTGGCGCCCGCCGCCGCGAACGCGTCGTCGCCGATCGACGCCCGCAGGCCGGCGCCCGACTGGACGATGACCTGGTGCGTGGCCGCCAGCTTCTTGACGGTTTCGGGCGTGGCGGCGACCCGTGTCTCTCCCGGACGTGTCTCGGCCGGTATCCCTATCTTCATGAATGCTCCAATGGTTGCTGATGAAATGGTGTGGCAGTGCTCATGCAGCGATGATAAGGGAGGGCTGTCGATTGATTTCTATCTTATATAAGACATAAAACATAAAACTTCCGCCCGACAATCAAGGGCTTATGGGCGAGCTTTCGGGATGCGAAATGGGATTTTGCGAAACGGGATCGGGCGCAATGCCTGCGGACGTCGGGGATTTTGTGATGTGAAACGCGGTTCGGCGGTATGAAACGGGACGCCGGTTCTTGAAGCCTGCATGGTGGAAATCAGTGCCGCCGGCATCGAACGGATCGGCCGGGCCATCGGCACCATGGACAGGACGACGCAGCAGGATTCGGCACTCGTCGAGGTAGCGTCGGTGGCGGCCGAGTCGTCGTCGGACCAGGCGGCGCAGCTGACCGAGGCGCTGGCCGTATTCCGGCGCGAGGCGCGGGCGCAGATGTCCGTACTGCGTGCTCGGCGTGCTTCAACGCCGACATCGGCTAGTGCCGAGTGCGTACTTCGAGACGACTATTCGACCTGATGGGCTACGCCGCCCCGCCCGCGGGCGGGGGGAGGGCGCGAGCGCGCCCGGGCGGACCGATTACTGGTCCAGGCTGGCCAGCGCCCAGGACTGCGTCCACGTAAAAATCGCGTGCCGCTGCTCGTCGCTGAATTCGCCAGCGAGGATCTCGCTGAGGAAATGCGAGACGTTCATGCGTACGCGTTGCGGAAGCAAAGCCGCCGTCGCGAGCGATGCCTCGACGTCCGGATGGACGCTCGACATCATGATCTGCACGACGAGTTCCGCATGTTCGGTCCAGCCGGCATCGTCGACATAGTGCATGAGCGCGGCGACACTGTCGGGCATGTTCGTGGCGTTTGGCATAGGCGGTGCATTCGGCAGGGGCGTTGAGGTCACCCAGCATACAGCAGGGAGGCAGGGGTGGCATGAAACCCCGCATAAGTGGGCGTATCGGTGGTTCGCCTTGCAACGATACCGTGGCGCCAGCGGTACACCGATGCCTGCTTGACTACGCGTCTGTTCAAGGGGAAATGTTTCCCGGGCTCGGCGCAGAAGCTTGCTATCTGCCCGCGCGGCCGTTGCCACCGTGCGCGGCGAGGAACATGGCGACGGCCGACCGGCAATACGATTCGATGCCGTTGTCGTCGTTCGCTCTCGCCTCATCGAAGCGTGCGATGAGCAGGAGATCGCATCCTTTGAAAAGCGCGGCAAACAAGCGGGCGGACTGGAGCGGGTCGGGCACGTTCAGAACGGACTTTGCGTGCAACTGACGCAACAGGGCCGCGATTTCGGCGATGACATGGGCGGGCCCGGCTTCGTAATGGAGTTTGCTTAACGACTTCTGATTCGTCTTGTCGGCCATGATCATGGCTTCGACGCCGCTGACGTCCGGCCTCAACAGCGTGCGCAGCAGGGACGATCCCACCGCGATGAGCTGATCTTCGGCCGAACCGGCGACGCCTTCGACAAGGGCCAGCGGTGCAAACCGATGGCAGCGGGCCGCGATGGCCGCGCTGAACAGCGCCTCCTTGTTCTCGAAGTGCCGATAGATGCTCAGCTTGGAGATCTTCGCCCGCCGGGCGACCTTGTCCATCGTCGTCGCTTGAAAGCCCAATTCCACAAAGAGTTCGCATGCGGCGTCGACGACCGTTTGGCCGAGCGCCTCGTTGGCGGGCCTGCCGCGCCGGCCCTGGTTGTTTTCGGTCACGATAATTCCAGTACTTGACAGTATCCAAATTTAAGAATTACGATACCACATAGTACTTGAAATTCGCAAGCCAAGCCCAGCCCCTCCATCCACAACACGGAGTTCCTTGCCATGAATGACGTCATCATCATCGGCGGCAGCTTTGCCGGCCTCGCCGCCGCCCTGCAGCTCGGCCGAGCCCGCCGTAAGGTCATCGTTCTCGATACCAGCCTGCCGCGCAATCGCTTCGCCGGCCACTCGCATGGCCTGCTCGGCCACGACCACAAGCCACCACTGGACATCCTGGCCCTGGCGCGGCAGCAGCTGGCGCGTTATCCCACGGTCAGCCTGGTCAACGCCCGGGCCGACAGCGTCTCCGGTACCATCGACGACTTCTCCGTGCTCACGGGCGATGGCGACACCCTGCGGGCGCGCCGCCTGATCCTGAGCTATGGGGTCGCCGACCAGATGCCTGATGTGCCGGGCTTTGCCGAATGCTGGGGCACGTCCATCGTACCTTGTCCTTATTGCGACGGCTTTGAAGTCGCCGGCCAGCACTGGGGCCTCGTCTGGTCCGGCCCGCATTCGTACCAGTCCGCCAAGCTGTTCCGGGATTGGACCGACAAGTTGACCGTCTTCGCCGATGGCCATGACATTCCGCCCGATATCCAGGCCGATCTGGCAAACCGCAACATGCCGGTCGTCGACGGAAGGATCGTGGAGATCGCCCATCACGACGGGCATATCGCCAGCGTCAATCTCGATACCGGCCGCAATATCGCGGTCGACATCCTGTTCGCCCATCCGCGCAACAAGCCGTCCGCGAGCCTGCATGAATCGCTGGGCCTCGCCACGGTGGATACGCCCGTCGGCATCGCCCTCAAGGTCGACGAGCGCCGCCAGACCAGCGTGCCGGGCATCTACGCCGCCGGCGACCTCGCGACGCCTCTCCTGCCCTCGGTCACGCAGGCATCGTCGCAAGGCGCGATGGCAGGTATCTTCGCCCAGCAATCGATGGTCGTTTGAGAGCACGGATTCCTCTTCGGTCTCCCGCGGTTGTATGATGAAAGTCTTTCGAAAAGGCTCGCTTCGGCGAGCTTTTTTGTGCACCATGATCGCGCGTGCTGAACCGTTATCGCGCCAACGGCAAGTATTGCCTGCACGATGGCGCCCAAGCGGTTATGCTGCGTCCTGCAAAATATCGAATTGTTGCATGGACCCATGATGAAGACGAGTCAAAGGAGTTTGCGTGCAGGTATGAAACCACATGCCGTCAGTCTTGCGCTGGCCACGACGGTCGCGGCGGCGGGTGCGCCGGAAGTCGGTCACGCTCAAGACAGCGTGCCTGCCGTCATGGTCACGGCGCAGAGCCGCAACCAGCAAATCCAGAACGTGCCGATCGCCATGCAGACATTGGCCGGCAACGCGCTCAAGGATGTCGGCGTCGCCAACCTGGCCGACATGGACGCGTTCGTCCCTGGCTTGACGGTCGATGCGCTGCAATCGACCCGTCCGCTCATCTTCCTGCGTGGCGTCGGCACGGAGGACTACGGTATCGGCACGGACTCGCCGGTCGGTATCTACACGGACTCCGTGTACGTCGGCAAGACCGGCGGCGCGCTGCTGAACTTCATCGACGTCAAGCGGATCGAGGTGTTGAAAGGTCCGCAGGGTACGTTATTCGGGCGCAATGCGGCAGCCGGCGTCATTTCGATCGTCACCAACGACCCGGTCGAGCGGTTCGAAGCCAGCGGACTGGTCCGGGTCGGGAACCGCGGGGCGGTCCATGCCGAAGCGCTCTACAACACGCCGCTGGCCGAGGGGCTGGCGCTGCGCATCGCGGCGATCGACCAGCGGGACAACGGCTGGGCCCGCAATACCTTCAACGGCCAGCGCGGGGGCGACGACGGTGTCAGCGGCTTGCGCGCCGCCCTGCGCTGGCGGCGCGACGACACCGACGCCGTCCTCGGCTGGCAGCACGAGGTGATGCGCGTGTCCGGCCCGCCCGTATATTCCCTCACGGGCGGGAAGGTCGACTTCGCCGGTCCCTCGACGTGGGTCGACCCGCGCACGCAGCCGCTGGCCAACGACGCCTTTCCCAATGCGCAGTCGCGCACTTTCGACGGCCTCACCTTGCGTGTGACGACGCCGCTGCGGAATGCGACGCTGAGCAGCATCACCGCCTATCGCCACTTCAACACGCAGAACTGGCAGGACAACGACGGCTCGGCGAATCCGGCGGCCTATATCGGCATCGGCAACGTCGAATCGAATTCGACCTGGCAGCAGGAGTTCAAGTTGAGCGGGCAGACCGGCGCCCTCGACTGGGTGGCTGGCGTCAGCGCGTACCGCGAGCGCGCCGTCCAGGCGGAAAACGTCGACTTGACGACCCGTTCGCTCGATACGCTGATCCGCCACGCTGCCGGCACCGCGCCATACGCCACGCTGACGAGCCTCGCGCAGGGGATCGGCCGGGCCACCGGGAACGGGGCGCTGCAAGGACTGAGCCTCGCCGACCTGCCATGGCGCGAGAGCATCTACGACCGGGGCGCATACCGGGCTTATGCCGCGTATGGCGACATGCTTTGGCATCTGGACCCTGTCACCAATCTCACCCTCGGCGGCCGCTACACGCACGACGACAAGACGTTCAGCTGGTACAACCCGCCGCGTATCGCGACCGAGCTCGACGCTCGTCTCGCCGCCCTGCGGCAAGCACAGCTGTTTCCGACCGCGCTCGCCCTGAAACTGCTGACCCCGCAACAGGCGGCAACGCTGCAGGCCGTCGTCGCACGCAACGTCGAGTTCAGCAGCCCCGTATCGAGTGCCAGGCCGTTCCCGGCCTCGAGGAGCTGGAACAACTTCAGTCCGCGCATCGTGCTGGACCGTCACCTGACGCCGGACCACATGGTGTACGGTTCGTGGAGCAAGGGCTATCTGGCCGGCGGTTTCGATGCGCTCGGCGTCAATGGCTATTACGACCAGGAACTGGTGACCAATATCGAGGTCGGCATCAAGGGGCAGTTGCGAGCGCTGGGCGTGTCCTACGATGCGTCGGTCTTCCATTACGACTACACGAACCTGCAAAGCCTCACCCTGGTGCCGGCCAATGCCGGGGCCGGCGTGCCCAGCTACCAGGTCGTCAACAGCGACCAGCGCGCGACGGGCGCCGAGCTGAACGCGCAGTGGACCGTCAACCGGACCTGGCGCCTGAACGGCGCGCTGGCCTATCTCGACCAGACCTATGCGCACTACGTGTCGCCGACCGGTGTCGGGCTCGACGGCCAGCCGGTCGGCGCGCCGCGCTTCAGCGCCACTGCCGGCGCCACCGCGCGCTGGCCGCTGTGGGCGGGCATGGCGGACTTCAACCTGATGGTCGGCTACATCGGCGCGCGACGCTGCAATGCCGACACGACGGCGCAGGGCACGTGCAGCCCCGACGGCAAGGTCGACGTTGGGGCGGCACGCGAGAAAGTCGACATGCGCCTCGGCTGGTCGGCGCCCTCCGGAAAGTGGGGCGTGGGCGCGGTCGTGACCAACCTCACGAACAAGCAATACGTAACGGTCAGCACACTCGGCTCGGTCGTGGGCTCGCCTTACAGCTATGTGTCCAAGCCGCGCACGATCGCGCTCGAGCTGCGTGGGGCCTTGTGAGCGATGAGCCGATGTGAGCGGGCCGCCGGCAGATCCGTGTTCAGATAAACATGCAGCACTTTTACAGGAAGGCGCTCGTCGCGTTCGTTTTCCTCCTGCTTGCCGATGCACTGATCGCGTGCTACTGCGTGTATCGAAGCAACCCATCCCTGTCGCTGATGCCGCCTGAACGAGGCGCGACGCGGTGGCACGCTGCCGCCATCACGGACGTTTCAACAGGCGGCGCGTCGACGGTGCGCATCCTGGACACGGCGCAACGGTCGCTCGGCTTCGACTTCAGGGTGTCGGGAATCATCCCGCATCCCTGGGCGTGGGCCGCATTGCTGATGGACGGCGCGAACGGGAAAGGGGGCCTGGTGGATTTGTCGACGTACTCGACCCTATCCTTTGTCGCCAAGTGCCGGCCCGCGAATTCGCTGATACTCAACGTCGTCACGCTCGACGCGAGCGTCACGCAACAGGGTGTCAAGCAGACCTGGCTGCCCGTCATGACGTATTTCTCTTGCAACGAGAGAGGCATGCCCGTGTCGCTGGACCTCACGCGCCTGGCCATTCCGGGATGGTGGTACGAGGCCGAACATGTCGACATTGCGCGCAGGTCCTACAAGCTGGATCGTGTGGCGAAACTGGAATTCGGTGCTGGCCCGTTCAGCCCGCGCGAGACGGATTCCCATGTCGAGATCAGCGATCTCACGCTGCACGGCCGCGACGATCGCTACCTCGTCGTGCTGGCGGTCGTGGTGGTGCTCGGCTGGTGCGTGTTCGGTGTTTGGTTCTTCCGCGCACAGTCGCGCGCGCTCACCGCGACGGTGGACACCCGGCTCAAGAAGGACCTGACGTTCGTCGCATATCGGCACTTGACCGTCGAGCCGTTCGAGGACAAGGAAAAAGCGGCCATCCTGCGCTTCATCGCCTCGCATTATGCGGATGCCGGACTGGACCTGGACGGTGTCGCCGCGGGCACGGGTACGAACCGCAGCAAGATCAATGACGTGCTGAAAGCGGAACTCGGCATGACGTTCAACAGCTACCTGAAGAAGTTGAGGCTGACCGAAGCGGCCAGGTTGCTCACCGCCGAAGCCGGTGCGACCGTGGCGGAAATCGCGCGTTCGGTCGGCTATGCCAACAGTGCGTATCTCAACAAGATATTCAAGGAAGAGTACGGTTGCTCGCCCAGGCAGTTCAGAAACCTGGCAGCCAGGTCGGACATCCGTGCCGAGCAAGAACCTGCCGGACGGTAGGCTTCCCCAACAGCGCCTCGCGCCGTCCGCGCCCCTCCATGCGAATCTTTCCGCGCCCGGCAAGATGCCGCGGCACGCCTGATCACTTCAACAATCTGCGCATATTCCTAAGAATTTTTGCACAGACTGGAAATTTCCCCAATAAGCATTAGAGCGTCGCCGGACGGGCGCCTACGCTTGCGCAGGCATGAATCATGTCGACAACTAAAAACAGCCCAGCTTGGAGGAGTTATCTTGAACAGGAAGTGCAATATTCGTTTCGTTGTCCCGGCCCTGGCCGTCGCTTTTCTTGAAGCCTGCAGTGGCGGCAGCAATGCCACCAACACCCCCGACGTCCAGGCTGCCGGCAAGCCTTCGGCCGCCGCGCCCGTACTGTCCGTCCCGGCGACCCTGACCGTCTACGAAGGGTTGACGGCGACGTTTCTGATGCCGTCGGCGACCGTCGGTGCAGGGCGCACCGCGAGCTGGTCCATTTCAGGCACCGATGCCGCCCGCTTCCAGATCGATCCCGCCACCGGCGCCCTCGCGTTCCGCCAGGCCCCGGACACGGCGAAGCCCGCCGACGCCGACGCCCACAACGACTATGACGTCGTCGTGCAGGTCAGCGATGGCCAGCGCAGCACGCAGGCCCCGCTGAAGGTGCAGGTGCTGGCGTGGACCGACGGCGGTGCGGCCGGCTTGCCGCTGCCGCTCGCGACGCGCGAGGTGGCCCGTCCGTCCGGCACCACGGGACAGCCGGGGCTGCGTGTGCTCGACTGGGCCGGCTTCAAGGCCGCCATGTCGTACACGTTCGACGACTCGCAACCGTCGCAGATCGATCACTACCCGGAGCTGAAGGCCCAGCGCGTCCGCGTCACGTACTACATCAACCCGGCGGCCAACTGGTATTCCAACTTCGACGCGACCTGGAAGGACGCCGTCGCCCAGGGTTCGGAAATCGGCAACCACACCACGCACCATTGCAAGGCCGCGGAGCTGACCGACAACGATCCCACCACGTGCCCGCAAGGCCTGGGCAGCGCCGGGGCCGAGTTCGACGACACCACCGACTACATCCGCACGAAGATCGGCCAGTCCGGCGTCTGGACCAGCGCCTACCCGTTCGGCGACATGGACTATAAGCCGGCGGCCACGTCGCGCTTCATGGTCGCGCGCGGCGTGTGGCCGGGCATGGTCGCGCCCGGGACGGGCAGCGACCTGATGAACCTGCCGCTTGCGCAGGTGCCGGGCGATGCCACGGCGGACGGCCATCCCGTGTCCGCGTTCAACACGGCCGTGGACACCGCCCTGGGCCAGGGCAAGTGGATGATCTACCTGTTCCACACGCTGGTGCCGACGACGCAGAACTGGGGCGGCGCGGAGAGCATCGACGCGGTCACGGGCAATATGATTTATGCGAAATCGCTCGGCACGATGTGGATCGACAGCGTCGTCAACATCGGCGCCTACTGGCGCGGCCAGCAACTGCTGCAGGCGGCGACGCCCAGTACCACCGGCGGCGTGACGACGTGGACCTGGACGCTCCCGCCGAACTTCCCGTCGGGCCGCAAGCTGCGTGTCGTCGTGAATGGGGGCACGCTGACGCAGAACGGCAAGGCGCTGAGCTGGAATTCCCGCGGCTACTACGAGGTGTCGCTGGATGCGCAATCGCTGAGCTGGACGCAGTAATCCCTGTTCTTGCCGGCGGGGCGCGCCGCCGGCAAGAGCTGATATGATCCGGACGGGCTATCGGACAGGAACGAATCCGGCTGAGCGTTATGCAAGAATTCTTCAGGAAGGCGCTCGTCGCGCTGATCCTCCTTCTGATCGTCGATGCGCTGGTCGCCTGTTTCTGCATTCATCAAAGCCATCCTTCCACGTCGCTCATTCCGACAGGGCGAGGGTGGCCGCACTGGCGCCCGGTCACCACGACGGATGCCGCGCTGGGCGGCACGTCGACCATTCGCATTCCCGACCCCGGCCAGCAATCGCTGCGCTTCGATTTCAGGCTCACGGGCGCCGCGAGCTATCCCTACGTCGCGGCGGACATGCTGCTCGAAGACAGTCAGGGCAATGCCATGCCTGCGGACCTGTCGAGGTACACCACCGTGTCGTTCGTCGCCAAATGCGTGCCCGCGAACTCGTTGTTGTTCGCCATGCCGCTGTTCGACGCGCACGTCGCAACACCTGGCGAATTCTGGACGTACCCGTCGCCGAGCACCTATTTCTCGTGCAGCGAACGGGGAACGCCGGTGTCGCTGGACCTGACCCGTCTCAGCATTCCGCCATGGTGGTTCGGCGTGTACAAGGTCGACCCGGCGCGCCAGTCCTACACGCTGGACCAGGTTGCCAAATTCGTGTTCGGTATCAGCCATCGCAGCCCGCGCGACGTCGATTCGCATGTCGAGATCAGCGAGTTCACGCTGCACGGCCGCGATGATCGCTACCTCGTCGCACTGGCCATCGTCGTCGTCACGGGCTGGGCGCATTCGCCGTCTGGTTTTTGCGGGCACACTCGCGCGCGCTTGCCGCGAGCCTGCATGCGCAGCTGAACAGCGACATGCCGTTCGTCGCCTACCGGGAACTGACCCTGGAACCGTTCAAGGACAAGGAAAAGGCGGCCGTCCTGCAGTTCATCGGCATGCACTTCGCCGACCCGGAACTGAACATGGCCACCGTCACCGCGCGGATCGGCGCGGACCGCAAGAGGATCAACGAGATCCTGAAGACGGAGCTTGGCCTGACGTTGACGGGCTACGTCAACACATTGAGGCTGACGGAAGCCGCACGGCTGCTGAAGGACCGGCACGGCACCCCTATCGCAGACATTGCATATTCGGTCGGTTTTACCAGCATCTCGCATTTCAACAAGCTGTTCAAGGAAGAGTACGGATGCACGCCCGGGGTGTTCCGGAGCGTCGCAACCCAACCGGCAGCCCCTGCCGAACCCGCGCCGCCGACCGACGCAGCTTGACGCGCTCGATCCGAACGACGTCCGGGTGTATGCCAGCGCACAGAGCACGCACGTCGTCGGCGCTATATTGCGATGCAACATAACTTCGCCGGGATCCTATGGCCAAACGCGCCCCGGGCGTCCGCCTCATGCGCACTCTGGCGCGCGCCGCGACAACGCAACAGGCGGCGCTCGTCAAGATGTTGGGCAGCCATGCGACGCCACCGAAACAACGCAAGCGCAAGGCGGCGCCGCGCCCGCCTCCGGTCGTGGCGCCAACGGCATCCGGCCAGCGCGCCGGTCCGCCCGCGCAGGGCCAGTGGCTGGCAGGTCGGTATCCATTGCCGTCGCGGCCGGGACAGGCCGTCGTGCAGCACATGTCGTACTGGCTGTACCTGCCGACGCCGCGTGCCGACAGCGCGGCACGGGACGGCTGGCCGCTAGTCGTGATGCTGCATGGCTGCCAGCAGAGCGCGACGCAGTTCGCCGAGGGCACGCGCATGAACCGGCTGGCGGAAGACAAAGGTTACGCCGTGCTCTATCCCCAGCAGCCGATGCGTGTGCAGGCGCAGCGCTGCTGGCGCTGGTACGAACGGTCGATCCAGCAAGGCGGCGGGGAGACCAGTGCGCTGGCAGGGCTGATCGAGAGGGTGTGCGAGCAGCATCGGGTCGATCGGCGCCGCGTCTACGCGTGCGGCTTGTCCGCCGGCGCGGGCATGGCCGCCGTGCTCGCGGTGAATCGTCCGGACCTGATCGCCGCCGTCGGCATGCACTCCGGCCCCGTGTTCGGAGCCGGCCATACGCCGATGGGCGCGCTGCAGGTGATGCGCCATGGGGCAGCGGTGCAGTCGGAGGCGGCGATCCTGGCCGTACTGGCGCGCGGCGCGATGCCGTCGATGCCCGCGCTGCTGATCCAGGGCGACGACGATCGCGTCGTCCATCCGATCAACCAGCACCAGTTGGCCCGTCAGTGGCTGCAACTGAATGGCTTGCCGCACGGTCCTGCGACTCGGGTCGCCATCAAGCCCGCAGGGCGGGGCGGAAGCCGGAACGCGCACGAGATCCACGACTACCTGAAAGGCCGCAAGGTCGTGCTGCGCGTCGTCCGCATCGCAGGTCTGGGCCATGCGTGGAGCGGTGGCGATCCGGCCTTGCGGTTCAATGCGGAAGCGGGGCCGGACGCGAGCCGCATGCTGCTGGACTTCCTTGGCAAGCATCGGCGCCCCGCCAGGTGAACGGGGGCCGACGCTCGACCAGCGGCTCAGGCCCGGCGCCGTACGCGCGCCGTCAGCATGCCCAGGCCACCCAACACCAGCGCGATCGATGCCGGCTCCGGTAGGTCCGCAGCGAATTGCTGGGCCGAGTAGGTCGCGCCCACCTTGCCCAGATCCGCGTCGCTGATGCCGAACACGTAGAACCTGTTATCGCCTGCGGTCGCACGCACGAAGTCATTGTCGTTCGCGACGTACAGCGTGTGCATCAGCACGCCGTTGTCGACCACGTCCGCGCCGAACGCCAATCCTTCGATCTTGGCCGGGATTTGAGCGGGCGCGATGCCGTTGGCGCCCAACACGGCCACCACATCGAGCACGAGGCTTTTCGCGACCGCCTTCGCCGACAGGTCGCCACTCTGCGCCGCGACGTCCTGCGCGCCATTCAGGTCGATCTTGAAGATCTGCTTGACCGACGCTTTGCTGCCATCCCCCAGGCCCTTGCCGTCACGCTCGTCGACGAGGAACTGGTGGTCGTTCAGGGCGACGATCTCGCTCACGCCCGAGCCGCTGGTCAGCATGTACGCGTATTCGTGCGTGGTGCCGGTTGCGATATCGATCGTCACGATGCGCAGGTTCTTGGCGGCGTCCTGTTCCAGCGGGGCCTGCATGATGCCGACGAGCGTCTTGCCGTCGGGCGTGATCGCCAACCCCTCCATGCCCTTGTTGGCGACGCGGCCGACGCTGTTGCCGCTGATCTCCGCATCGCCTTGTGCGCTCAGGTGAGTGACCGCAAGGTTGGCGGGCAGGGCATACGAGCGGATGCGCTGCCCGGTGGCGCGGTCGATCTGATAGACGTACGGGCCATATTCGTCGGACACGAAGATCGACTTGCCGTCCTTCGACACGCGCACGCCTTCCGGGTCGAGGCGCGCATTGTTCGGGTTGGTCGACGGCTGCGACGGGTCGAAATTGTCCGAGCGCCCGGAGAAGTAATAATGGTTGGCGTCATTGAGCGCCGGGGTGGCGCCGGCCGCGTAGGCGAGGGGCGTGGGACTGTACATCAGCGTCGTGGCGGTCAGCGTCGGCGTCAACGTCCAGCCGCTGCCGCCGCTGTTCTTGACCAGGCCCAGTTGCAGCGTCTGAAAACGGGAGAGATACGACGTCGTGTTATCGAGTGCCGCATTCCAGTTCGTCGCGTTCGGACCCCGGTCGGGCGTGGCGATGAAGGTACTGCCACCTGCCCACGCGAGGCCGGAACCGATACCGCCCAGCAGGTTGCCGGCGGTCCCGTTTTCGAGCGGACCCGCCGTTGCGGCAGACAGGTCGCCACCACTGCCGTTCAGTGTGCCGGTCGCGAGCAATACGGGCGTGGCGAGCGCGGGTTTCATCCCGCACAGCGCCACGACGAGGGCCATCGATAGTGTCGATTTCTTCATTGTCTCCAGCTCCAGTTGATTGAAAATAATTCAACTTTAAAGCTGGAAAGTTACCGGACGATTACTGTCGGATTACGCGGCGTTCTTGTCTGCGCGCTTGGACGGCTTGTTCTTTTTCGGTTTCCGATCGTCCAGTGCGTTTCCCGTCTTGTCGTCCGTCGCGAACGTCTGCGACTGGAAAGCGAAGAAGAATGCCTGGCGCTTGCCGTTCGGGTATTCGAAGACGAGACCGCCGTCCTGGAACACGCCATTGTCCTTGCGATAGCCGGCGCCGTTTCCCTGATTCATGTGGATATCGTGGATGCCGTTGCCGGGCAAGAAGCGGAAATAGCGGTCCTTTTTATCTTTCTCGGGCCCCCATTTGCTGCCGAAAGCATAGACGACACTGCCTTCCTGGCGGATCGCGGCGACGACGGCCGCTTCGATCTTGTCCTTCAAGTCGTTATCGGCACCCGGCTGATACGGGGGCACCGCGCGCATTGCCGTTGGCTTGATCCAGTCGCAGCGTACGTAATCGAGCGCGAGCCCACCGGGTTTCGATGCCAACCGCGTGTACCCCGGTTCCAGTGCCTGCAGCGCGGCCACATACGTGTCGGGGATTCTATTCGACGTCATGAACAGTAAATCGGATGGCGCTTTGGGTGCCGACGATTTGACGTTGACCGCGATCCGAAACATGGTGCCGTCCGCGGAAACGAGGATCTGGTAATGGTCGTCGTCGGCATCGCGCAAATGACCGGCGATCGTGCCCTTCAAGACACCGTACTTCGAAACAGGCATGGATGGTTCCTTTCGATGGCGGGCAAGCCGCTGGCCCTGAATGGCCTCACGCTCGCCCATCCATTCAGAGTGCCAGAAATTCGCGCGGTTTCTACATCCGCACGGTAGAAACGGAAGAAAAGCGCCCGCTGAAACGCGGGCGCGAAGGGATTGTTCAGCTGCCCGGCTTACCAGACCGCTTTGCCGGCACCGTCCTTGAGGTTGTTCTTCCAGGCGGTTTCGATCAGCTTGGCGACCGATTCGGGCATCGGCACGTAGTCCAGTTCGGTCGCGGCGGCAGCGCCGTTCTTGAACGCGTAGTTGAAGAAGCTCAGCACTTCCTTGCCCTTGGCGGCATCAAGCTGCTGCTTGTGCACGATGGCGTACGTCACGCCGGTGATCGGCCATGCGGCCTTGCCCGGCTGGTCGGTCAGCACGACGCCGAAGCCCGGTGCCTTGACCCAGTCGGCGTTGGCGGCTGCGGCCTTGAACGCGTCGTCGTCCGGCTGCAGGAAGTTGCCGTCGTGGTTCTTCAGCTGGGTGTGCGCCAGCTTGTTCTTCTTCGAGTAGGCCCACTCGACATAGCCGATCGAACCCTTGATGCGCTGGACGTTCGCGGCGACGCCGTCATTGCCCTTGCCACCCACGCCGACGACCCATTTCACCGCCGTGCCGGCACCGATCTTCGACTTGAAGTCGGCGTTGGTCTGCGACAGGAAGCTGGTGAACAGGAACGACGTGCCCGAACCGTCGGCGCGGTGCACGACCGTGATGTCGTCGGCCGGCAGCTTGACACCCGGGTTCAGCGCTGCGATTTCCTTGTCATTCCACTTGGTGACCTTGCCCAGGTAGATGTCGGCCAGCACGGGGCCCGTC
>Ga0207657_10004584_pt1 | contig 14601 bp, 14 predicted proteins | sample KBSC33metaG_FD_184316 | JGI IMG/M metagenome (GOLD analysis project Ga0207657, IMG submission 184316) | Corn rhizosphere microbial communities from Kellogg Biological Station, Michigan, USA - KBS C3-3 metaG (SPAdes) (version 2) | ecosystem: Host-associated > Plants > Roots > Rhizosphere > Soil ... | reverse complement strand
CTGCGTGATCACGCAGCGCGAGGTCGGCGTCGACACGGACAGCTTCGAGGCCGCGCTGAAGAACTCCCTGCGCCAGGCGCCGGACGTGATCCAGATCGGCGAGATCCGCGACCGCGAGACGATGGAACACGCGATCGCGTTCGCCGAGACGGGCCACCTGTGCCTGGCCACCTTGCACGCGAACAGCTCCAACCAGGCGCTGGACCGCATCATCAACTTCTTCCCGGAAGAGCGCCGCCAGCAGCTGCTGATGGACTTGTCGCTGAACCTGAAGGGCCTGATCTCGCAGCGCCTGGTGCCGAAGAAGGAAGCGAAGGGCCGCGTCGTCGCGATGGAGATCCTGCTGAACTCCCCGCTGATCTCGGACCTGATCTTCAAGGGCGAAGTCCACGAGATCAAGGAGATCATGAAGAAGTCGCGCGAGCTGGGCATGCAGACGTTCGACCAGGCGCTGTTCGACCTGTACGAGGCCGACAAGATCACCTACGAGGACGCGCTGCGCAACGCCGACTCCGTGAACGACCTGCGCCTGAACATCAAGCTGCACAGCAAGCACGCGAAGAACCGCGACTTCTCGGCGGGGACGGAATCGCTCGGTCTCGTCTGAGGCATGCACGGTGGGCTCGGTGAGCCCACCCTACGGCAAACGTTCGAATCCGCCAAACCGTTCGATATTCCACGCGTCCTCGTAGGGTGGGCACCCCGTGCCCACCATCACACCGCAAACGCTTACAGCACCGCCCACCGCTGCACGAGACCGACGAGGTGCACGAGCCCGTACCCGAAACAGATCAGCGAACTCCACACGACAAACGGCGTGACCCGGCCGCCTTTCGCAAGAACGAACGGCGCGAACGCCACGCCGCGCACGAGGTAGACGACGGTGATGGCCACGAGCGCGGCCTTCGACAGCGGCAGCGGGCCGATGACGCCGGCCCCGGCCAGCGCATATGCCGACCACGTGAACAGCACGGCGGCGATACCCAGCGTGATGACATCCGGGTACCGCCTGCCCAGCTCGGCCGCCCGCGCGAGACGCTCGCCGGCACCGAAGAAGCGGTACCACGCGGGACCGCCCGCGATGATGCCCAGGTGGAGCAGCGCCGCGCTGGCGCTGAGCAGCGCGCCCGCGGCGAGCGGCATGTTCACGGCAGTCTGCATCCGGCCCTCCTTTGCCTTACACTGTTGGCTTCGAATCCACCGAAGCATACAGGAGCCCATGATGAACGTGTTCGACTTCCAGGCCACTTCGCTCGACGGCAAGCCGGTCGACCTGGCCCAGTACCGGGGCAAGGTCCTCCTCGTCGTCAACACCGCCAGCAAATGCGGCTTCACGCCGCAATACGAGGGCCTCGAGACCTTGTACCGCGAGCTGCACGGCCGCGGCCTCGAAGTGCTGGGCTTTCCCTGCAACCAGTTCGGCAGCCAGGAACCCGGCAGCGAAACGGAGATCGGCGCCTTCTGCGAAAAGAACTACGGCGTGTCGTTCCCGATGTTCGCCAAGGTCGACGTCAACGGCGACGCCGCGCATCCGCTGTGGAAATACCTGAAGAACGCGGCGCCCGGCGTGCTCGGCACGGAAGGCATCAAGTGGAACTTCACCAAATTCCTCGTCGGCCGCGACGGCACCGTGCTGCACCGGTACGCGCCGCAGACCAAGCCGCAGGACATCGCGGACGATATCGAGAAGGCGCTGCAGCAGTAGGCGCCCGCGCTCACGACGCGACGGCCTTGTGGACGATGTTGATCACGCGGCCGCAGTAAAAATTGGTGGTGGCCCGACTGTCTGGCACCACCGGCGCCGGATACCCGATCTGCAGCGTGTCTGGGCCAAGCCACGTCAACACCACGTCGCGGTAGTCGCAATCCTCGACGGTGACGTTACCCCCACCCCAGGACCCGTTGCTGACCATATGCAAGATGACCTGCATCTGCGGGCCATCCGGATGATCCGGCCTGCGCCGTTCAGATGCCACCGCCAGCGCCGTGCCGTCGGGGGATGGTACTTTCACGGAAGGGATGACGATCTCCACACGGCGGCGCGGCCGGCGCAAGCGCGGCTGCGGAGACGTCAGCTGCGCCCGTAATGCGTCCAGCACCTTCTGCCTGCGCTGCGCTGCTGCGCCGGTCCAGCGGGCGGCATCGGCCCCGCCGTCGATCACGGCGATGGCGCGCGCACGCACAGCATCGTCGAGGCAACCGTATTTCCATTGCGTGGCCGCCCGGGCAAGCCAGAACACTGGGCCATCGTCCTCATCGTTGATCAGCGCGCCGTGCTGGCGCATGATCTGCTGCGTGGAGGCCGCCGGCTCGCCTCCTGCCCGCAGAAACTCCACAACCGCGTCCCTGACGTCGCACGCGACGTCGTCGGCGAATAAGGCTGTGCCGCTCGTTCCCATGTCATCCGCTCCTCGTGTCGGCTCAGCGCCGTCCGAACCACGCCATGATGGCGTCGTAGTCCTTCTGCACATCCGCCATCGAACCGCCTTCCGGTACCAGCCCATGGTTTGCGCGCGGCACGCGCCGGAACGTGACGTCGCGCCCCAGCGCGCCCCAGCGCGCGCAGGCGCGCGTACGCGACCTCGGTCGACACGATCGGCACGCTGGTATCGCGCATGCCGCTTGCCAGCCACACACGCGCCTTCGACTGCACGAGATCCTCGCCCGGCGCGTGCGCGAAGAAGGTGCTCCAGCGCAGGTACGTATGGCCCCACGCGAATTTGTCGGTGCTGCGCGGGTCGGCGTTGATGGCGTCCACCGTCGCGTCGATGTCGGCGAGGCGCGCCTGGATGGCGTCGTCGCTGCCGCCGGCGCTGTACGCGTTGGCGGCGAAGTCGAACAGCTGGCTCGTGCCCGTGCCGCCGATCATCGCCACATGCGTCACCGCGGCTTCCGCGCGGGCCAGGCCGGCTGCCATCACGGCGCCTTCCGACACACCGAACACCAGCACGCGGCCGCCGTCGACCCAGGGCAAGGCGAGCGCATGGCGCAGCGCGGCGCGTAGCGTGTCGAGCCAGCTGTCGTAGTAAAACGCAGCGTTGAACGCGGCCGGACAACCCGTCGCGACGCCGGGCGGCGCCTGCGGCGGCGCGTCCGGCTGACCGGGCTTGTCGACGACCATCACGGCATAGTCGCCCTGCTGCGCCAGCGGAATGAAGTTGAAGACGGTGGAATACCGGTTCGGCGTACCGAGGCCGACGAACGGCGGGATGCAGCCCGAGCCCTGCACGAACAGCACGAGTGGCGCCTTGTGCGCGGGCCGCGAGATGACGTAGCGAACGTCCGGCGCGCCCGTGCGCTGCAGCGTGTAGCGGGCGCCGGCGACCTTGCCGAAGTCCATCGGTTCTTCGCGCACGGTGGGCGCGGCCAAGGCGCCGGCGGCGAGGAAGCCGCAAGCGACTGCGAGGAAGCGGATGCGTCGGGTCATGCGTGGCATTCGAAGTGGATGAACCTGCGATCTTCCCACGAACGGACACGCGACAGGCTATCGAAAACTCACGGCTCGCATGCGGCGCGGACGTCGTGCCGTCGCGCCGCCGGGTTACAATCAAATTCAACAAATTTAATCGCCGGACAACCTGCCAGGACCGCCGTGACCAAGGACCTCGACAACACCGATGCGCTGCGCCGCCTCGTCGCCGCAGTCGCCCTCGGCGACCGCACGGCGTTCCGCCGCTTGTACGATGCGACGGCGGCGAAACTGTTTGGCTTCGCGCTGCGTATATTGAGGAAGGACGAGCTCGCGGAGGAAGCGCTGCAGGATGCCTTCGTGTCGATCTGGCACGCGGCCGCCGGCTATCAGCCCCATCTCGCCGCGCCGCTGACGTGGATGACGACCATCGTGCGCAACAAGGCGCTGGACATCCTGCGGCGCCAGGATGACGCGGTCGAACTCGATGCGCAGCAGTTCGACGCGGACATGCTGCTGGCCATGCAGGACCCGGCCGCAGGACCGGCGGACCGCATGCAAATGACGGACGAGGCGCGCGCGCTGGCGCATTGCATGGAGGCGCTGGAAGGCAGGCAGCGCCAGGCGATCGGCATGGCGTTTTTCCACGACCTGTCGCACAGCGAGGTGGCGGCCCAACTCAGCCTGCCCATCGGCACCGTCAAGACGTGGATCCGCCGTGGCCTGGACAAATTGAAAACCTGCCTGTCGAAACGGGAAGCGGCATGAACATCCAAGACAACCCGCTGCTGCGCGAAAAGCTGGCCGCCGAATACGTGCTCGGCACGTTGCGCGGCGGCGCGCGGCGCCGCTTCGAACGCTGGCTCGCCGCCGACGCCGCGCTGCGCAGCGCCGTCGCGGGCTGGCAGGCGCGCATCGTGCCGATGGCCGAGTGGAGCGCGGTGCCGCCGCCGGCGCGCACGTGGGCCGGCATCGAGCGCCGGCTCGGTTTCGCCCGCGCGGTGCCGGCGTGGCAGTTCTGGCGGATCGATGGCGCCCGGCTCTGGGGCAGCCTCGCGGTCGGCGGGGGCGTGGCCGCGGTGGTCCTGGCCGTCGTGCTGGCCGGCCGCGTCCAGGAGCCGCAACTGCAGCAGGTGGCCACGCTGCTCGACGACCAGGCGCGGACCGCGCTGGTGGTGGCCGCCGACGCGCGCCGCGCGCGCATCGACGTGCGCGTGGCCGACAACGTGAAGGTGCCGGACGACCGCACGCTGCAGCTGTGGGCCATCACGGCGGCAGGCAAGACGCGCTCGCTGGGCATCCTCCCCGACAACCGCCACGCCAGCCTGCGCCTGGACCAGCGCGCCGTCGGGCCGGACGTGGTGCTGCTGGCGATCAGCCTGGAACCGAAAGGCGGCTCGCCGGATCCGAACGCGCCGACGGGACCGGTGCTGTACAAGGGCGCGTGGGTGAGACTGTAAGGTGGCCTACACGGGGAACAGCTTCAGGTCGAACAGGCGCTCCCCCAACCACAGCGCGGCCACGAGCATGATCGCGCCCGACCCGCCCACCAGCACCACGCGCCGGTAGAACCAGGTGGCGCGCATCAGGTAGGCCAGCGGCAGGAAGGCCGCGACGATCGTCAGCTGGCCGATCTCGACGCCGAGATTGAAGCCGACCAGCGACGCCGCCAGCGCGCCCGGCTGCAGGCCGAGGTCGGCCAGCACGCTCGCGAAGCCGAAGCCGTGCACGAGGCCGAACAGGAAGGCCGCGGCCCAGCGCCGCCCGCGCGCGACGGGCAGCACGTTGTTCAGCGCCGCCAGCAGCACCGACAGCGCGATCGCCGACTCGACCCAGCGCGACGGCAGCGCGACGACGCCCAGCGCGGCCAGGCTCAACGTGATCGAGTGCGCGACGGTGAACGCCGTCACGATCTTCAATACGTCGGCCAGCGCCGCGCGCATCCCGGCCACGGCGCGCCAGCCACGCCCCTCGCGCACCAGCACGGCCGGCAACAGCAGCGACACGAGGAACAGGATGTGGTCGTACCCGATCCAGATGTGCAGGATGCCGTGGCGGACGTAGGCCAGGAAACCACTGGCCGCGCCGGCCGCGCCCTCGTCGACCGTGGCGCGCGGATGGTCGCTGCCGAGCACCAAGGTGCGCACGCTGCCGCCGTCACGCACGCTGGCGAGGCCCTTGTGCTGCGGGTCGACGTCGGCGAACAGCCGGTACTCGACGGCGAGCGGTCCGGCGCGCGGACAGTGCGCGACGAAGGCCAGCACGGTATAGGTGCCGTCCGTGTGCCTGTCGACCAGCTGGTTACCCGGCACGAGTGCGCAGGCGGCGCCGCCGCGCTCGAGGTGCAGGCGCGCGAGCGCATACGCGGCGATCGCGCCGTGGCGCGTGCGCACTTCGTCCCACGTCAGCCGGCCGTCGTTGTCGGCATCGAGGCCGATGGCGTAGTCGAGGTCGCGCAGCGCGATGTCCCACTCGCCACGCACGTCCGCACTGCCCTGCTCCAATGTCAGGCGCAGGTACGCGTCGCTCGGCTTGTGCGCCGCGACCGGCAGCGACCACGTCGCGGCGGCCGTGAACAGGCCAATCAGGATCCACAGGCGTTTCATCCTTTGCCTCCATCCAGGTTGAATTGCGCGGCCAGGCGCGCGAGCTGGACGTCTTCCACGCGCGCGTCGCGCATCCAGTCGAGGACAGGGCGCGCCGCGGTGGCGTCGTGGGCGCCGAGCGCCGCTTCCAGCAGGATGCGGGCATCCGGCGTCTCCTTCTGGACGTCCCAGTTGCGGCGGGCGATCGCCAGCGCGCGGCGGGCGTTGCCACGCAGGGCCAGTTCGAAGCGGGCCTGCTCGCGCAGGTGGACGCCGTCGCCGCGCCGCTCGCCCGCATCGAAGCGGGCCGCCAGCTCCGCCAGTTCGGGCGCCAGGTCGCGCGCGCGGCCGCCCGCGCGCAGCGCGAGCGCGTGGCGCAGCAGCAGGCCGTCCACGCGGGCATGCGGTGCCAGCAGCGCCGCCGCCTCGTCGTGGCGGCCAGCGTCGAGCAGGAAGTCGGCATAGGCGCCCAGCAGGTAGGTGTCGCGCGGGGCGACGCGCAGCGCGTCGCGGAAGCGCGCGTCGGCGCTGGCCGCGGCGCCGCGCCGCTGCGCCATTTCGGCCAGCATCGTCAGGACCCAGGCGTCGACGGCCGGCTTGTCCGCGTCGTCCGCACGCGCGCGTACGGCCGCGAGCAGGCGTTCGCTCGCGGCGAGGCGGCCGTTCATCGCGCCCACGTTGGCGATGCAGGCCGTCGTCACCAGTTCGTCGGCGAGGCTGGACAGGCGCGCGCAACTGCGCGTGGCCGCGGCATAGTCGGCGCGCACGGTTTCGACGGTGGCGCGGGTCAGCCAGGCCTGGGCATCGTCGGGCCGCTGCGCCGTCAGCGCCGCGAGGTCGGCCAGTGCCTCGGGAAAGCGGTGTTCGCTCTGCAGCAAGGTGGCGCGCAGCAGCCGCACCTGCGGCGGCGGTGCGGTTTGGCGCCACCACGGCCCCAGCGCGGCCTGCGCATAGCCGTAGTAGCGCGGATCGGCTTCGCGCCGACCCGCTTCGATGTAGCGGCGCGCCACCTCCACCGCGCGCACCAGGTCGCGGGGTGCTTCCTGGAGGCGTGCCCGCAGCGCGCGCAGTTCGCGCTGCTGCGGATCGGCGCGCCACGGCAGTTCCTCCAGCACCTCGGCGCCGCTGGCAGGCAGACGCGGTGCGGCGCCGGCCCCGGCGGCGGCGCCGGCCAGCAGCGCCGCCACGACGGCGTGCATGGCGACGCCGGGCTTCATGGCAGCGCCTGCGGCTCGGTGGCTTCCGGCATGGTGGCCGCGGTGTCGTCCACGGCCGCCGGTTCGGTGTCGTCCGGCGCGCTCGCGACGAGGCCCGCGACCTGGATCGTGAACGGGTCCGCCGCCGCCGTGCCGCCCCCCGGCGCGGGCGGTGGCGGCGTCATGGCGGCGTCGTCGTTGCGGTGGTCGCCGCCGCCGCACGCGGCCAGCAATGCGCCGAGCAGCAGCGCGGATGGCAAGAGCAAGAGTGTCCTCATGATCGTCTCCTTCGCGCGCTCATTGTTGCGGCGAACCCGGAATCGGGGTCTTCAGGTACGGGAAGCCGTTCGTGAAGAAGCTGTCGTCCAGGTAGGCGCCATCGGTGAAGTGCAGGCCGCCGGCCGGCGCGTCGGACGGCGCGCAACCCAGGTTCAGCGTGCACAGCTTGCCCATCACGACGCGCAGCGCGATGTCGACCACGTCGTCGCCAGGACGGCGTCCGTTCGGGAAGCCGGCGTTGTCGCCGTCGATCACGCCGAGCCGCTTCTGCGCACCCATCGCCACGGGGGCGATCGACGTGTTCAGCCGGAGCATCTCGGACGGCGTCACCTTGGCCGGCTGGTTCAAGCCCTTCACGCCGGTGAGGAAAGCGGTGACGAGGTCGTTGCGGGGGAAGTTGGTCGGGGCCTTCGCGCCGGCGTTCCCGTACAGGATTTCGATCAGCGCGGGCAGGGTCGGATTCGTGACGTAGTCGGCGAACTGGGCATCGTTCATCGGCTTGCTGGCATTGAAGCGGTCCTTGTCCTTCAGGCCGATCACGACTTCGTTCACGAGCGGCATGCCCAGGCGCGACACCTGCGTCCACGCGCCGCCGTGCTTGGCCGCGCCGGTGCCGCCACCGCTGGCCGGCACGGGATTCAGCAAACGCGCCTGGCGCATGCTGGCCGTCGTCCAGCCGCCGATCACGGGATCGCCACCGGCGGTGAGGCAGGATGCCGCGACTTCGAGCTCGATGCTGGTCACGTTCTTGTCGTCCAGGTCATCGCGCGCGGCCTTCTCGGCATTGGCCGCGAACTCGGTGGCCGGCGCCTTGATGTTGATGAGGTCGAACGTCTCGCCCAGGTTCACGACGAACGGGTCCTTGCGCTGGCCGACGAACATGCGCGCCGGCGTCGAACAGCCGGGGATGTTGACGGAGTAGATGTGCTTCGCCGCATACGCTGCGTAATTCGGGATCGATTTGTTGCCGATGTTGTCCAGCGGCTTGTCGAAGACGGTGCCGCCAGCGGCATTGATCACGGCGCTGCGCTGGCCGCCACGGCGGTCCCCGCGGATCACGTTGACGGAATAGGTCTCGCGCACGTTGGCGCCGGCCGCGTTCGGGTCGGCGATGGCGCCGCCGTTGATCACAAGCGGGATCGACACCTTCTTGCCGCCGACGGTCAGCTGGGCATCCTTGTTCGCATTCTGGAACCGGAACTGGAACGTGATGTCTTCCTTCGCGTCGCCGTTGTTGTCGATGTGGATTTCGTACAGCGCGTCCGGGTCCATCATGAAGAAGTTCGGGCCGCCATACGCATCCTGCAGCGGCACGTAGTTCGCGATCAGCGTCACGAAGCCTTCGCGGCCCGGCTCGTAGCTGCGGAACATGTAGAAGTCGGTGGCGTCGACTTTCGGCTGCTTCGTGATGAACGGCGCCTCGCGGTGGCTGGACGCCTGCACGGGCACCTGGACCGCGGCGCCCGCACACAGGGCCGCCACCAGTGCGCGCAGAGCGACGCCGGCGGCGGTATTGGATGTGTTCTGTTGAAACATGATTCCCCCTCTTTGCTTGGTCAAGGTTGACGATCGAGCACGATTGCCTTCCTTGTACGCAGGCGGAGAGCGGGTGGATTCAGGTTTTTTGAAAAATAATCGGCGACTTTTTTGCCACGGCAACATACCGGGCGGAGAATCGATTTGGACGTTCGACGGACGGCAGGGAGATGGGCTCAGCGCGTCTCGACCCGCGCCGACGCGTGAATCGTGCACCCACGATGCACGTTCTCGAGGAAGCGCAACGCCTCCTCCAGCCGGCACGACGGCGGCAGCAGCCGGCCCAGCGATTCGTCGTCGGCGATGCGGTCGACGCCGTATGCGATCGCGCGCGAAATGTCGCGCGCCTCGCGGCCGTCGCTGTTGTACAGGGCATCGTACACGCCGACTTCTTCCCACAACGGCACATAGCCGGGACTGATGCTGTCCTGGAACGCGACGGACGGCGCCGCGTCCTCATCCTGGGATATCAGCCGAAACACGAAACTCACGGGTCACTCCATCGAACCTTGAAACGAGGCGCCGATGCTATCACGGCGCGCCCGCAAGTGCCCGGTGGACGAGCGCGACCGAGTGCGTCACCGGCGTCGCCGTGCCCGCCAAACGACCTTACTTGACGAACGGCCAACCGTCCGACGTGAAGCCAAGCGTGTTGATACCCAGCGTGGCGCGGCCGCCGTTGTTCCCGTCGTAGTAGTGGTACACATAGGTCGGCGCGTTGTTGTTGCCGGCGTCGGTGAACACGCTGCCGCCGCCCGGGCCGATGATGTTCCCGTGGGTGCTGAGCAGGATGGTGCCGCCGCCGGCCGTCAGCGCGACGCCGCCGCGGTCCACGTACGGCCCGGTCACGCTGGTGGAACGGCCGACGATGGTACGGTAGGTGCTGGTGGTGCCGTTGCAGCAGGCGTTAATCGGCGCGAAATAATAGTAGTAGCCGTTGTAGTAGTAGATGAACGGTCCTTCCTCGCCCGCCGACGGATTGCCGCGTTGCGCCAGCGTGTACACGGTGGTGTTCGTCTTCGATTGCAGGCCCGTGCTGGGGTCCAGTTGCATCAGGTGGGTGCCGTCGGTCCACGAACCCCACGCCATCCACCAGTTGCCGCTGGCGTCCTTGAACGGCGCCGGGTCGATGGCATTGTCGGTGGTCGCCCAGAAGCCGGACGCCGGCTGCGTGGACGTACTGGTCCACGACTTGGTGACGAAGCCCTTGTCGGTCCACGGACCTGCCGGCGACGTGCTGGTGGCCACGCCGATCACGGCTTCCGCGCCGGTGCTGGGCAAGTAGGGAATCGAATAGTACTGGTAATACGTGCCGTTCGAGACCAGCATGCTGGGCGCCCAGATGTCGGTGTTGGCGCCGTTGTTCCAGCCCTTCGGCGTCTGCAAGCCGCCCCACGAGCTGAAATCCGGGCCGATCGACGGGCAGTTCGGCGCATAGCCGCCCATCTGCGCGCTGGTGCAGTTCGTGTACATCGTGAAGTTGGTGCCGTCGGTCGACGTGGCGACCGTCTGGTGCGAACCGTACAACCAGTATTTGCCGCTGGTGTCGCGCAGCATGAACGGGTCGTGCACGAAGATGCCGTTGCCGGCGACGGCGCGCGGGGCCGGATAGGGGCTGACCTGCGTGTTCACCAGCTGCCACTCCTGGCACGTGCAGTTGGTCAGGCCCCACTGGTCGATGGTGGCCGCGGTGGACGTACTCGCCATGTACACTTCCAGATACTTGCCGCTGTTGACGTTCTGGATCAGGAAGTTGCCGTCCGCCGCCTGGGTGACGGTCCACAGGTGATCGGACGTGCCGTTGTCGGACCATTGCACGACTTGCGCGCCGTCCGCGGTGGAGGCGTTGGCCACGCCCAGCACCTGGTGGGTCAGCATGTTCTCGATGTTGTACTGCCCGTTCCCCATCGGCATGAAGTGCCACAGGTGGTCGGATGTGCCGTTGTCGGTCCACTGGACCACTTTCGAACCGGCGGCTTGGCTGGCGCCATCGATGCCCAGCACCAGGCCGCTGTTGACGTTCTTGATCTTGTACTGGACGCTCGTGTTGATGGTGATGGCGGCATGCGCCGACAAAGCCACGCTGGCCATGCCGGCCAACATGACGAGATACGCAAATAGACGTTTCATGGAGACTCCGCTGAAGGTCAGTCGAATGCCGAATCGGTCGGGAATGTCAGCGGAGCGAGAAAGTCGGCCCCGTGCGCGCGCGCACCGGGCATGGCAAGGTATTCCATATGATCTCCGTTGTCGTTGTAATCGTCCCCACACTTCCGGCGGGTGTTTACTACGATTGCAGTCTACTCAGCGGCAACGGAAGGTACCAATCGTATTTATGATGTACGTAATACTCAATTCGATATCGGACGCCGATCGGCCGCCAGCGCCCGGTCCACGAGCTCGATCCAGTGCGACACCGGCGTCGCCGTGCCCGACTGCAGGTGCGTGATGCACCCCACGTTGGCCGACACGTATTCGCGCGCCCCCGTCGCCTCCAGGTTCGCCAGCTTGCGGTCGCGCAGCGCGTGCGCGATGTCCGGGTGGAGCACGGCATACGTCCCCGCCGAACCGCAGCACAGATGGCTTTCCGCGCACAGCACGACGTCGATGCCGGCCGCGCGCAGCACGCCCTCGACCTTGCCGCGGATCTGCTGGCCGTGCTGCAAGGTGCACGGCGGATGGAACACGACGCGCTCGTGGACGCGGCCCGCCAGCAGGCGCGCGATGTCACCCTCGAAGTCGCACATCACTTCCGACAGGTCCTTCGTCAGCGCCGAGATGCGCGCCGCTTTCTCTGCATACGCTGCGTCGTGCGCGAGCAGGTGGCCGTATTCCTTGACCGTCACGCCGCAGCCGGACGCCGTCATCACGATGGCCTCGACCTGCCCGCTCTCGACGTACGGCCACCAGGCGTCGACGTTGCGGCGCATGTCGTCGCGGCCGCCGTCCTGGTCGTTCATATGGAAGCGCACGGCGCCGCAGCAGCCGGCGCGCGGCGCGGCCAGCAGTTGGATACCGAGCGCGTCGAGCACGCGCGCCGCGGCCGCATTGACGTTCGGCGCCAGCGTCGGCTGCACGCAGCCTTCCAGCACGAGCATCTTGCGCGCGTGTTCGCGCGTGGGCCGGCGGCCGGGCGCGCGCGCGGGCTGCAACTTGTCCTGCAATGTCGGCGCCAGCAGCGGCCGCGCGATCCGCCCCGCCTTGAACGCCGCACCGAAGACGCTCGTGCGCGGCAGCAGTTCCTTCAAGGTCGTGCGCTTGATGCGGTCCGCGAGCGGGCGCGGCACGCGCTGCTCGACCACGTTGCGGCCGATGTCCACGAGGCGCCCATACTTCACGCCGGACGGGCATGTCGTCTCGCAGTTGCGGCACGTGAGGCAGCGGTCCAGGTGCAGCTGCGTCTTGCGCGTGGGCGTCTCGCCTTCCAGCACCTGCTTGATCAGGTAGATGCGGCCGCGCGGCCCATCCAGCTCGTCGCCCAGCAGCTGGTACGTGGGGCACGTCGCGGTGCAGAAGCCGCAGTGCACGCAGGCGCGCAGGATCGCGTCTGCCTCGTCACCTTCCGGCGTGCCCTTGATGAAATCGGCGAGATTCGTTTGCATGATGGATCAATACATCCGACCGGGGTTGAAGAGGCCGGCCGGATCGAAGCCGGCCTTCAAACGCTCGTGGATACGGGCGATGGGCGATGCCAGCGGCTGGAACACGCCGATGCTCTTGTCGCCGCCGCGGAACAACGTCGCGTGGCCGCCCGCGGCGCGCACGGTCGCGCGGATGCGGTCCGCCGTCGCCGCATCGCCCGGCGCGCGCAGCCAGCGCTGCGCCCCGCCCCACTCGATCAGCTGCGGGCTTCCGAGCACGATGGCGCCGACGGTCGACGGCACGGATAAACGCCACAACGGCATGTCACCGTCAAAAAATGCGTGATGCTGTTCGCGCACGCCCGCCCAGAACCGAGCACAATCGGGCATCACGTCGCCGCCGAGCGACCGGATCGCCGCGTCGACGGCGGCATTCGCGCCGGACAGCCGCGCCATCAGCACGCCGTCGTGCCAGCAGCTCGCGGAGATCGGCAGCGGCCGGCCCGCCCACTCGTTCAGGCGGCGGATCGCATCGATCTCGGCCACGCCGTCGAACACGAGCGTCGCTTCGCGCGGCGCGCGCGGCAGCACTTTCACGGACACGTCCAGCAGCAGCCCCAAGGTGCCGAGCGAACCGGCCAGGAGGCGCGATACGTCGTAGCCGGCCACGTTCTTCATCACCTGGCCGCCGAACGACAGCACGTCGCCCTTGCCGTCCAGGAGGGTGCAGCCGAGGACGAAGTCGCGCACGGCGCCGCTGGTCGCGCGGCGCGGTCCGGACAGACCGCTCGCAATGGCACCGCCCAACGTGGCCCCGGTGCCGAAATGGGGCGGCTCGAACGCGAGCATCTGGCCGCGCTGCGCCAGCGCCGCTTCGATCTCGGCCAGCGGCGTGCCGCACCGCGCCGTGATCACGAGTTCCGTCGGCTCGTAGTCGACGATGCCCGTGTACTCGCGCGTGTCGAGGACGTCACCGTCGAACCGCTGTCCATACCAGTCCTTCGTGCCGCCGCCGCGGATGCGCAGCGGACGCCCCTGGCGCACACGGTCCTTGAAAGAGTCGATGATGTGCTGCATGGTCAAAAGCGCGGCAGGTCAGCGAACGGCAGCGCGCCGCCCGTCACGCGCATGCGGCCCAGTTCCGCGCAGCGCTGGAGTGTCGGAATGGCCTTGTTCGGGTTCAGGAGCATGCCCGGATCGAACGCACGCTTCACGGCAAAGAAGGCGTCGAGTTCCTTCGCGCCGAACTGCACGCACATCGAGTCGATCTTCTCCACGCCGACGCCGTGCTCGCCGGTGATCGTGCCGCCCACTTCCACGCACAGCGCGAGGATGGCGGCCCCGAACGCTTCCGCGCGATCCAGTTCGCCCGGCTGGTTCGCGTCGAACAGGATCAGCGGATGCATATTGCCGTCGCCCGCGTGGAAGACGTTCGCGCAGCGCAGGCCGAACGTCGTTTCCATCTCCTCGATGCGCGCCAGCACGTGCGCGAGGTGCTTGCGCGGGATCGTGCCGTCCATGCAGTAGTAGTCGGGCGAGATGCGGCCCGCGGCCGGGAACGCGTTCTTGCGGCCGGACCAGAAGCGCAGGCGCTCGGCTTCGCTCTGCGACACCGTGATCGCGCTGGCGCCGGCCTCGCGCAGCACGTCCGTCATGCGCGCGATTTCCTCGGCCACTTCGAGCGCCGTGCCGTCCGCCTCGCACAACAGGATGGCGGCGGCGTCGAGGTCGTAGCCCGCCTTCACGAACGGCTCGACCATGCGCGACGACGTGCGGTCCATCATCTCGAGGCCGGCCGGGATGATGCCCGCCGCGATGACGCTCGCGACGGCATTGCCGCCCGTCGCCACGTCGTCGAACGACGCCATGATCACTTGCGCCTGTGCCGGCTTCGGCACAAGTTTGACGGTGACTTCCGTGACGATGCCCAGCATGCCTTCCGAGCCGACGAACACGGCCAGCAGGTCGAGGCCGGGCGAGTCGAGCGCCTCGCCACCGAGCTCGATGACGTCGCC
>Ga0207657_10004581_pt1 | contig 14612 bp, 11 predicted proteins | sample KBSC33metaG_FD_184316 | JGI IMG/M metagenome (GOLD analysis project Ga0207657, IMG submission 184316) | Corn rhizosphere microbial communities from Kellogg Biological Station, Michigan, USA - KBS C3-3 metaG (SPAdes) (version 2) | ecosystem: Host-associated > Plants > Roots > Rhizosphere > Soil ... | reverse complement strand
GCCGCTACGCGTGGGTTGCTGTGTTGGGACTGCGGCGGGTGACTACGGTGAACTCGAGGAGCAGCACCGGGGGTTTCTAGAGCGGGGCGCGAGGGCAATCAGCCCGTTCTGCGTCCCCATGGTCATTCCCAACATGCCGTCCAGCAACGTCGCCATCGCGCTCGGCATCAACGGCCCCAACTTCTCCGCCGTCTCAGCGTGCGCAACGGGTGCCCATTCCATCGGCATGGCGCTCGCAGTGTTGCGCGCCGGACAGGCAGACGTGATGCTGGCCGGCGGCGCGGAGTCCACGATCACACCATTCGTGCTGAACGGCTACAGCGCCATGGGAGCGCTGTCGCTCCGCAACGACGATCCGGAGCACGCAAGCCGTCCATTCGATCTCAACCGCGACGGATTCGTGATGGGAGAGGGGGCGGCCGTGCTGGTCCTGGAGACACTCGAGCACGCACGCGCGCGCGGCGCCGAGCCGGTTGCCGAGCTGGCGGGATTTGGCATGACCAGCGATGCATTCGGCCTGGCTCAGCCCAACCCCGACGGCAAATGGGCAGCGGCGGCCATGGCTATGGCACTTTCCGACGCTGGCCTGGACGCGTCGGACGTGCAGTACATCAACGCACACGGCACCTCGACCCGGGCCAATGACGCGACCGAGTCGCGCGCGATTCTCACGACGTTCCGCACACCGCCCGCAGTCAGCTCCATCAAGTCCATGCTTGGCCACACCCTCGGCGCCTCAGGTGCGCTCGAGGCCGCGGCCACCGCGCTCGCAATCAAGCACGGCGTAGTGCCGCCCACGATCAACTTCGAGACGCCGGACGAAGAATGTCCGCTGGACGTAGTACCCAACACGGCTCGGGAGATGCGGGTGGACGCCGCGATCTCGAACTCTTTCGGATTCGGTGGTCAGAACGGCGTGCTGGCGTTCCGAACCGCGTGATACCGAGTTGTTGCTGCATCGGCGCGACAGTCGGTACGTGTGGTGCGGCGATCGGCGGGTCCTGATCGGCGCCGGCATCGGCACCGGCCTCGAGCGAATATTTCGCTGGCGATAGCCAGTAGCGTCATGTCGTAACACCTCGCCAGCGCCGCTGCACGGAAACAGTGCCGGCGGCGTGGCGAGACTGCAACACGATGCAGGTCCGATCGCTGTTATCTGCGACCGTGCTGCAACGTATTTCTAGCTCTTCAGTGCCTCGATGCTCTTGCAGATGTACGCGAACATCTCCTTCGTCGGCACGTTTCCGAGCTTTTCCTGCACTGCAGGTCCGTCGTTCTCGTACATCTTCTTCACTGCTCCTGCGATTGCAGGGTCGCCGCCGGTGAATTCTTCAACGAGTGCCTTCCAGCGTCGCGCGAGCGCCAGTATCTCGGGGCTCGTCGGATCGACTCCGTTCTCCATCGCCGCGCGCACTTTGGGAATAATCTCGTTCCAGTCGTCGCGCACCGTGTGCATACGCTCCTCGCCGACGCTTATTCTGCGCTGCTCCATCACGTCCAGCTGCTCGGGAGTAAAATATTTCTCGAATCGCATCATTTCCTCGATTGTTTTGCAAAGCTCTTCGAGTGAGAGAGGCTTCGCGGTGTCCAGATGATCGGCGAGCGCCTTCAGGCGTCTGACCAGCTGTTTCTGCATGGCCATCTGCTCGTGCAGTCTGGCCAGGTGCAGGTCGATTACCTGCCGAGGAGAAGCGGCAGCCCCGTCGAGCAGTCGCTTCGTCTCGTCCAGCGATATCCCCATCAGGCGCAGGGAGTGGATCTGTTGCAGCCGCTCGATGTCGGCCCGGTCGTACAGCCGGTGACCAGCCGCGGTCCGGAGCGATGGCCTGAGCAGTCCGATCTCGTCGTAATGGTGCAGGGCGCGAACGGACATGCCCGTGTTGCGGGCCAGCTCACCGACCTTCCATGGCGGTTCCTTCATCCCCTTCCTCCCAGCTCTTGACGGTTCCAATGTGGCCACGCAGCCAGTCTAAACCCTACCGTAACGTCAGGTGCAAGGGCCAATTTTTCGCCATATGGCCCGATCGGGCCGGACCGTGCTAGACTACAGGGACGAAGTGCCCAGCTACCTCGGGCACCCCACGAACCGAGCACATCAAGGAATGAGCGAACCCACGCAGGCTGCCCCAGCGGCTCCGGCCCCGACATCGACAGAGGAATCACAGCTGCGCATCCGCGCCGCCCTGCTCGCCGCGACTCGCGTTGCGGTCGGCACGCATGCGGGCGAGGAGGTGCGCGTCAGAATGATGCACCCCGGCCCGTGGCTGCCGGATGATCCAGCGGCGCGCCCGATCGTGTATCTGGCTTCGATGAAGACCGATCCCAAGATTCGCGAGATGAGCACGCGGCCGGAAGTTGCGCTGCTGCTGCACGAATCGCCAACTGGGGAAGAGCACACGAGCTGGGAGATGGAGCTGACCGGGCGCGCGGAAATCGTGCGCGACCCCGAGGAACGCGAGCGCGCCAAGCAAGCCACGATGCGAACGTCCTCAATCGTGCGCTATCTCGACTCGGTCGGACAGACGGATCTTCTCTCATTCGTGCGAGTCACGCCGCGCTTCATGAAGCATCGCGTGTTCGGAGAGATCGTCGCGGGACGGCCACCGTCGATCCTCGACTTCGGCAGCGACGCTGCGGACAGACCGAGCGACCGCGCGCTGATGTCTCGCCGGCTCGGCACATGGAAGGAGATCGTGCGGTGGCCCACACTCACGGCGAGCGCTGCCTCTGTGGTCGTTGGAGTTGCTGCGGCGTTTGCAGTGACCGGCGCCGTGAACTGGGGATGGGCATTTCTCACGCTCATCGCGGCGGTCGCACTTCAAGCCTGCACCAACATCAAGAACGATCTGGACGATCAGCTGAGTGGAGCCGACGACAGAAACCGCACCCCCATACTGGGTTTCACCGGCGGGTCGCGAGTGCTTCAACGTGGTCTCGCGACGCGCGGCGAGCTGCTGGTTGCGATGCTCGGCTTCGGCCTGCTGAGCACGGCGATCGGTGCATACTTCGCGATCGCCGGACGCGCAGGCGTGCTGTTGTTCGGGCTTGCTGGACTGTTGATCGGATTCATCTACACCGGCCCGCCTCTCCGGCTCGCGAACCGCGGACTCGGCGAGCTTGCAGTCGCGCTCGCATTCGGAGTCGGAGTCGTGTGCGGTACGACGTACGTCCAGGTCGGAAGCATTCCGATGCTCGCGCTCGCCGCGTCGATCCCGGTTTCGATACTCGTGGCGCTGATCCTGTTCATCAACGGATTTCAGGATGCGGCCAGTGACGACGAGGTGTTGAAACGCACGATGGTCGTGCGGCTGGGATTGTTGCGTGCGAGTCGTGTGTATCCCGTGATCGCGGCGATCGCGGGGCTCACGCTCATCGGTTTCGTGATTACGGGCACACTGCCACCGCTGGCGCTGCTCGGGCTCGCGGGATTCCCGCTGTTCGCCAAGGCGACGATGGTCGCGCGCAGGAGCTTCGACCATCCGGTCGAGCTCGTTCCGGCGAATGCGTACACAGTGGTGGGACATCTGGCCAGTGCGCTCGCGCTCGCGGTCGGTCTCGTGTGGGCCGGTCTCGGCGGCGGGATGAATGCAGAAGTGCTGGTCGTCGCCGCGTTTGGTGTGCTGCTCATTCTGTACTACAATCACTCGATCGGCAGGCTCGCGAGTGCGTTTTACGGGGTGAGGGACGCGGTAGCGAAGAGCTAGGCTGCGATCGTACGGTGTGCAGGAAAATCAGATGACATGCTCGGAGGGCCAGCGGCGAGAGCGGCCGGATGGTGCGTAGACGCCCTCTCCCGCTGGGTGGGAGATTGCCTCGAGTGGCGATGGAGACTTGTCAGTTTTACCACCGTCTCTTAGATTATCCTCCATTAGATGGTGGATAATCCACCACCATACGGTGGATAATCCGCCACCGCTCCCTGATATCCATGGCCAGCCAGCGCACGCCGCCAGACCCTTCAATCCTTCCCCGGGCGGCCGCCAAGCATCTGACGGATGCCGCAGCCGTGATGCCTGTGGTAGTCGTCATGGGCGCACGCCAGACCGGAAAGAGCACTCTCGTGCGAAGCCATCCAGTGTTTGGCAAGTATCCGTATGTGACACTGGACAACTCCGACATCCGCGAGCAGGCAGCTGCGGACCCAGCCGGTCTTCTTGCACGCTCGCCACATCTGGTGATCGATGAGGTACAGCGTGACCCGGAGCTTATTCTCAGTCTCAAGGAGTACATAGATAACCAACCACGGCGGACTCCGGGCCAGTTCGTCTTGACCGGGTCCGCGAACCTGCTGGCGATGAAGAAAATCAGAGAGTCGCTCGCGGGGCGTGCGTCATACACAACACTCTGGCCGATGACGCGCCGAGAGCGCCTTGGCTTCGGGGCTGCCGGACTCTGGGACGAGTACCAGATGCGTCCGTTCAGTGAATGGAACGCTATCGCGGACGCCTCGCCAAATCCGCAGGATGACTGGCGTACGCTGGTAAGCATGAGTGGCTACCCAACACCGGCGCTCGATTGCGGGACGGCCACGGCGCGTGCCATCTGGTATCAGGGATATATCGATACGTATCTCGATCGTGACCTTCAGGACCTTGCATCCATTGCGAATCGCACTGACTTTCGGCGATTGATGCGCGTCGCAGCGCTTCGAATCGGAGCGGTCGTGAACAAGACGGAATGGGGACGGGATGCTGGAATTCCACCGACGACCGTGGATCGCTATCTCGATTTGCTCGAGACATCGTACCAGCTGGTCCGCGTCAGCGCATATTCCGTCAACCGTGCAAAGCGACTCATCAAGAGTCCCAAATGCTATTGGAGCGATACCGGTCTCGCGATGCACATCGCAGGGGAAGTCGAACCGAGCGGTTTCCATCTCGAGAACATGGTGCTGTGCGATCTGCTTGCATGGCGCGACAGCGTTGCACAGAGGCCATCGATCATGCACTGGCGCACGACGACCGGTGATGAAGTGGATTTCGTGATCGAGTTACCGGATCAGACGGTGATCGCGATCGAATGCAAGGGCGGCTCGCGGCCGGGATACAACGATGCTCGACCGCTCCGCAGTTTTATTGCAGAGTACGGCAGCAAGGTCCGCGGAGCACTTCTCCTGCACGGTGGAACCGAGACGTACCTGTTGGGCGATCGTATTCTTGCTACACCGTGGTGGCGAATATTGTAGTTGCTCCGACACCCACGGGCCACGGTGCTGCATCAGCTATCCGGCAACTTCACCATCAAACGCTTCACCTCCGGATCCGCATGCGCCCACGCGCGCGCGACGTACTGGCGATACACCCGCGCGCTGTCCGCCATGCCGGCCGCGCGGAATGCGTTCGACATGCGCAGATCGACCTCGCTTCGCGGCATGTAGCGACCCATGGCATCGGGCGCGCTCGCGTACGCGTGACGTAACGTCGCAATCGCGTCGCGCGCGTGCCCCTGCTCGAGTTGTGCCTGCGCCAGCTCAGCTACGGTGCGCGTCCAACCCGCGTAGCCCCAGCGCGCGGCCCTGAACTCACGCTCGGCTTCTGCGTATCGCTTGCCCTGCATCGCGATCAGGCCACGGACATGGTGGAAGATCGTCCAGTCGCGTCCGTAGTAGCTGCGGGGACCGACCTGTTCGAGCGAATCGGCAATCGCACGCAACAACAGCGTGTCGCCCGAGGCCGCCAACGCGTCGGCCTCGAGTGCGCGCGGCCATGTGAATGCGCGTGCGTCGTCGCCACTCAAAGCGAGTGAGCCGTCGGTTGGACCGAGACGCGCGAATGCCGTGAACTCACTGCGCGCGGCGGCAAAGTCTCCCAGTCGTGCGAGATCGTCGGCGTGCAGCAGATGCATCGGATCGGTCGGCCCGTACGTCGACTCGATGCGCTCGAAGATCCTGTTCGCGGCGCGCAGTTGTCCACGCTCGCGCGCGACCATCCCCGCAATGTCGTCGCCGCCATAACGCAGCTGCGGATTGGTGGACTTCTGGAGTTTGGCAGCGTACTCCTCGGCGGCATCATAACGCCGGCTCATGATCAACCAGCGACCGACGGAGATTGCAGGAAATGGATCGGATGTGAGCGATGCGCCATGCTCACCAACCACTATCGCCTTGTCCGGGCGTCCGCTCACGGCCAGCGTGTTCGCCAGCGTCACCCACGCGTCCGGCAAGTCCGGTTGCAACGCGACCCAGGCTCGCGCTGCTCGCTCCGCGCCAGCGAAATCGCCGGCTTCCTGCCGTGTGTCCGCCATTCCGTGGTAGGCGAAGCACGGCGCGCAGGGACCAGGTCCAGCGGCGACAGCGAGCGAATCCAGAGCGAGCTCCGCCTGCAGCACAGTATCCGCCGACAGCCAGTGTCCGTGCTCCATCAATACGTACGAGAGCAATACATATCCGCGCGGATCGCCTGGATATCTCGCGACGATATTCCGTGCCAGAGCTTCGGCGCGCGCTATTTCACCTCCGTGAAACGACCGTGACGCTTCATCGATCAATCGATCCCAGGCGGATGCACGATTTGCGTGGCGCGCGAACGCAGAGTCCATCTGCGCCGCAACTCCGAGCTCGCCATGCCTGATCGCGATATCACGCCGCGCGGTTATCGCGCTTACGAATCCGGGATCGAGTGCGAGCGCTGCGTCCAGCTCACGCTCGTCGTTCGGGAACTGGCCCGCGGCGCTCGCCTGCATGCCGCGGACGAAGTGCTTGTACGCTTCCGGGCTGGAGGTCTCGATGTCGGCAAAGTGCGGGGATCGGGCTGCGGAGTTCACGACGTCGAGTACGCGCGCCGCAGCCGCATCGGCAACGCCGAGTATGTCCGTGCCCGTTACGGTGGACATCCGCAGCAACTTTCCATCGGCCGCATTGAACACGTCGATTCCGACGACGTAACCTCCTCCGCCGTGGCTCAACTCGGCGCTCACCGCCAACGTCGCATTCACACGTCGGGCAACATCCGCAGCCTGGTCCGCGGAGATGGCGGTGCCGGACCTGTATCCCGCACGAACGAGCACGTCGTGCACGCGTGACGGTGGAACGACGTCGATTGCGTTCGAATTCGAGAGATCGGCGGCGATCATCTGCTTGAGACCGTCTTCCAGCCATGCGATCGACGTGTCGTGTCGCACGTTGACGACATTCGTCACCGCTATCAACGGACGCATGCGCGGCGATGCACCAGATTCTCGCGCCGAGATGGTGCGATATCCAACAACTGCGAGGGCTGCCGCGGCAATCACGGCGCCACCGAGCCGCACTTTCCATGCACGTCGCTTGTTCTGTATGCGAGATCGCGAGGCGTGTGCCGCCGCATCGGTGTGCGCCATCGCGACGTCCGATGCATGCGACGACGCCACAGCTGCAGGCGGCGCTGACGATGCGTCGTTTACTTCAGGCGTCGTGATGTCGGGCGCGCGCAGCATCTGCTCGCGAAATCCGGCGGCCAGCAGCGTCACGCGCGGATCGGGCGGTGATTCATAATCCAGCTCGAGCCGTCGCACGAGCAGGTCATATGCGTTGAGCGCGGTGTGGAGAGCTTCTCTGGTACCGGGCGCGGCGAGCGACGAGAGCATCATTATCGCAGCTGCCCGGGACGGCGGCAGTGCATCCAGCCACCGCGTCGCGACCGCTGCGCACTCGTCCCAGCGACCGGCACGCGAGAGTGCCGTGCAGTGCGCTTCGCACGCATGGAGGAACTGGCGCTCGAGCCGCGCTCTCTCACGTGCAACCCAGGCGTCGAACCGGGGCGAATCGGGAACCAAAACGCCGTCCAGAAACGGTCCGGTGTACAGCGCGACCGCGCGCTCGTGGTCCGATGCCTCGCACGCTGCGTTGAACTCCAGGGCATCGACGCCGAGCTGGGCATCGGGAGAGAGCGCAACGTCTGTTTGCCGAGTGGCGATCGCGTTCGGGCCGAGCAACCCGCGAATGCTCGAGAGCGCATTGGAGAGCGAATGACGGGCGCGGTCCTCGGCTTCATCGCCCCAGAACATGTCGACCAGCTGGTCCCGGCTTACCGGACGCGCGCTGAGCGCGAGCACCGCCAGGACAGCAAGCTGCCGGCGGCGCCTGGACAGCGATTCGTCATCACCCGAGCCGGAAACAAGCGCCAGGCGACCGAGTGTGATCAACCGTAAGTGATTGACGCGCAAGGTGTTGACGGGGTGATAACCAGTTGTGCGGCTCAGCCGGCCTGGGCCGCTACAAAGAAGCTACGCCCGCCGGGAGATTTCGCAAACGGACGATTCTGCCGATCAGCTGATGTGCAGGAAGTGAATCAGCCCGAGGCTCAGTACGATCAGGACGCAGAGCGAGCCTGTGACGGTGGTAATGACGCGCGGGCCCACCTTGGTCATGGCCTTGAGATCGACCCCGAGTCCGAGCGCGGCCATTGCCGCGACGGTGAACCAGGTCGATACCGCGCGTGTCGGCGCAACCCATGTCGAGGGTATCGCGTTGGTCGACCGCAGTATCGCGAGCAGCAGGAATCCAATGATGAACCACGGCACGAACCGCGTCAGTTGGAACCGCGCCGGGGATGCACCGCCACCGGGATTTTCATTCGGATGAGTGAGGGCAAAGAAAATCACTACGGGACCCAGCATCAGAACGCGTACCAGTTTCACGAGCGTTCCTACCTGGCCGGAGAGGATGCTCACCGGGAATGCCGCGGCGAGAACCTGCGGGACCGCGTAAACGGAGAGTCCAGCCAGGACGCCGTACTGATAGTTGTTGAGCCCGAGTGGATGGATCAGGAGTGGCAGTCCCAGTACGACGACGACACCGAGGATCGCCGTGAACGCGATGGACGACACGACGTGTTCCTTCTTCGCCCCGATCACGGGTGCAATTGCCGCGATTGCGGAGTTACCGCATATCGAGTTGCCGCACGCGACGAGCACCGCGAGCTTGTGCGGCAGTCCCATCATCCTGCCGATCGAATAGCTGCCGCAGATCCCGAGGATCACGAGCAGCACGATCCCGATTGCGAGCGACGGTCCTGCGCGCAGCAGGAGCGGCAGATCCACGGATGCGCCGAGCAGGAATATCGCGACCTCGAGCACCTGCTTGGCAGTGAAGGAGACACCCGGATTCATGGTTGCGGGTGGCATCCAGAGAGTGCGGACGATCATCCCGACCAGAATGGCGACGACGAGCCCCTCGATGATCGCATGTCCGAAGACGCGTTCCTCGACGTTTGCGATGGCGAGCGATACGAGGCTGACAACCACTGCGAGGAGGATTCCGGGCAGGAGCGCGAGAAGCCGGCTGTCGAAATCCGTATCCCGGCGAACGCCACCGGTTTCGTCATTCCCGCTTTCGCGGGAATGACGGCTCTCTGAGTCCGCTTCCGCGGGAATGACGGTTTTCTGTCCCATTTCATAAGACTAGACGCCGCCGAGATATAAGACAAAGACATTATTTATATGTTAGTATTCCCATGGATTATGGCACTCAACCTCCACCATTTACGTGTCTTTGCCGCGGTCGCGCAGGAGCGCAGTTTCTCTCGTGCCGCGGTTGCGCTGCGGCTGAGTCAGCCTGCCGTCTCCAAGACGGTGCAGGAGCTGGAACGACAGACGCAGCTATCGCTGTTCGACCGCTCTGGCCGCACTCCGCGGCTCACGGACGCGGGCACTGCACTCTTCGCACGCGCGCGCGAGCTGTTTGGTGTCGAGCGAATCGCGGAAGAAGAGCTCGCTGCGCTGCGCGGCCTCGAGCGCGGCGTTCTGCGCGTTGGAGCGAGCACGACCGTCGCGACCTACTTTCTCCCGCCGCTGCTCGCGCGCTTTCATCAGGAGCATCCCGGGGTCACGCTGAGGGTCGTGAGCGCCAATACACGCGCGATCGCGCGCCGATTGCTCGAGGGACGGCTCGACATTGCGCTGGTGGAAGGGCCGGTGTCGCACGAGCGGATATCCGTGATCCCGTGGCGTGAGGACGAGCTCGTCGTGATTGCGCCCGCATCCCATCCACTGGTGCACAAACGCCGCGTGCGAGCAACCGACCTCATCGACGAGCCATTCATTCTGCGCGAGCCAGGCTCCGGTACCCGTGTCGTGGCCGAAGCGGCGTTGGCCGAGCACGGCGTCCATCCGGGGACCACGGTCCAGCTCGGGAGCACGGAGGCCATCAAGCAGGCGGTGGCGGCGGGCCTTGGCCTCGCAGTCGTATCGCGTGCCGCGGCGGCGGACCAGCTCGCGCTGGGGTACATTGCCGTCATTCCGTTGCAGAGCGCGGCGTTCAAACGCGATCTCAGGCGTGCACTCACTGAGCTGCGACTGACCGGGCGAGCACCCAGTGCTGCCGCGGCGGCGTTCAGGGCAGCAATGTCAGCGTCACGCGCGTAAGCAGTGTGAGCGAGATTCCGAAAACGCCTGCTCGTCCAGTCTTCACCTCGACCCTCATCAGCATGTCCACCTCGTTGAATCGCCTGGTAATGCTCGGCGCTCTCGCCGGCGTCGTTACCGTGCCCGTTGCCGCTCAGACGCCGGCTCGTAACGCCACATCTGACACCGCCTTCGACCCGATCAAGGAGATGGTGTCGCGGCTGTCACTGGATCAGTACAAGGCCACCGTCAAGGGACTCACTCAGTTCGGCGATCGCCGTCAGGGAACGGAGCGCAATCGCAAGGCGGTGGACTGGATCGAGGCGCAGCTCAAGAGTTACGGTTGCACCAACACCGAACGCATCACTTATGACTTTCAGCCACCGCCGCCGCGTGAACCGCTGACGCCGGAACAGCTCGCTCGCTTCCGCGCGCGCGCCGCGGAGGGCGGTAACAAGCGGCCGGGCCCCGGCGGATCAGTCATGCGTGGCAAGATCATGCCGACCGGTGTGAATACCGATTCTCTGCGTCAGCCCGATCTGGCACTGCGCAAGCTCGACACGCCGCAGAGTGTTGCCGGAGAGCGTCAGGAAGTCTACTGCACCAAGATCGGCACCACGCATCCGGACGAGATGTACATCGTGAGCGGACACATGGACGGAATCGGTTGGGGTGAAGCCGCGAACGACGACGGATCCGGCACGGCGCTCGTCATGCAGCTCGCGCGCGTATTCAGCTCGCCAGACGTCAAGACCGACCGTTCGATTCGTTTCATCCTCTGGAACAACGAAGAGACGGGACTCAACGGCTCCAAGGCGTACGTAGAGCAACGTGCGGCACTGCAGGGCAAGGAAGATCCAGCCGGCTCGGGAAAGTATCCCGAACCCAGATGGCTCGGCGTCATACAGCACGACATGATGATGTTCGATCATGGAATGCCACGCGCCGACGGCAGCATGAGCCCGGTGCAGCGACCGGAAGCTGACGTGAACATCGAGTTCCAGTCCAACTCGAAGATGGCCGAAGCATCCCAGAAGCTCGCGTGGATACTGTCGACTGCAAACGACAAGTACGCGACGGACTATCCGGCAAAGGTTGGCCAGCACATGACCAACACGGATTCGCAGCCCTTCGAGAACCTGGTTCCCTCGGTCAGTCTTCGCGAGAACGAGCGTGGCGCGCAGATCGGCGCAGGCTGGGATCCGCAGTGGCATCAGCCGACTGATCTCTACAAGACTTACAGCGATGCGGACTTCCGGCTCGGTCTCAATGCAGCTCAGACGACGCTCAGCGCAGTCGCCGAGTTGACCGGGGCCAAGATCGTCAAGTGACGATCGTCAGGTAATGCATGAACGGTGCGTGAGATGCGATTGCCGCATCTCACGCACCGCGACTTTTCGCAGGTCAGTGTGTCGAGCGCGTGATCGCCGCTACAAAGCCGGCTTCTCCAACGCCGGCTTTTCTGTGATGTTCCGCACGTCGTAGCTTCGTATTGCACCCAACGCCACTTCCCACCGTCCCTCACCGCAGAGCCCGGATAATCCGGCCTCTTCGTACGCCTGCAGCGCGACGGCGACAAGCGCGCGCTGGGTTGCCTCGGCGATTTCGCGCCTGATATCTCCGGTTCGATCGGGCATGTCTGAACCATATCGCCAGTGCGGCTGCGCGGCCATACCGGGGGGCGGAGGGGCGACGGAATACGGTCGAGCGGTCACCGATGGCCGGCACCGTCGTCATACATCCGGACGCCGCAATCGCGTGGATTCACACATCAGGTCAGAAACCGGGCAGGAGTCACGTATGAGATCACGTATGTCTCGCTACCAAATCACTCGTGCTTTGGTTCTGGTGCCAGCTGTTCTCTTCGCCGCCGGCTGCGGCGGTCACAATCATCTCTCCGAATACAACTTCACGAGTCGATCGCTCGCGCTGGTGTATATCGCGCCGCCCAGGCCGGAGCTGGTGACCGGATGGTACAATGTGCCGGACGTCAATGACCCGGCCTCTGCTGTCTCTGCGGTTGTTGCGGCCGGCTCCGGGGTTGCGAAGGAAGTCGAGGGCCGGCGCGCGCGCACGAGACTGGATAGCGCCGTGGCACTGGTCGACCTCACCGCCATCATGTCGCAGCGGACTCTTGAGCGAACGAGCCGGTACCTCGGCGCGACGCCAGCCGCCAACCGGCAGAACGCCGATTTCGTGCTCGAAGTGAACATGCACAATTCCGGGATCGATCTTCGCCGGCAGAGCACTGCGTATCTGTTCATGAATGCAACTGCGGTGCTGCTGGATGCACGCACCGGGCGCGAGATATGGAGCTTCGACGTCGATGGCCGGAATCGGCTCACGCCGTTTCTGTACGGGGGAAATCGCGTCGGCGCAGGTGCGATAACGGCGGCTGCGCTGAGTACGGTCTCGGTAGCGGATTTCCAGCGCGCGCTGGAAGATCTGGCCGACTTTTCATCGAATGAGATAAGCGACGGACTGCGCCAGGCATTGCGCGACGCACGGCAATAAGAACGCTCCGGTTCTGCAAGTGAACCGGAGCGTTGGAGTACTGCAGGCGTCCGACGATGGGCGCCGGGAGGTGCAGCTACTTTTTGCGTCTCCGCATGACTGGAACGAGTCCGACAAGTCCGATCCCGAGGAGTGCCATCGAGCTAGGCTCGGGAACTGTCGACGTGGGGTTGCAGGTGCTGGCGTTGGTCGGCGACGCGCTGCCGGATAGCGGCGTTCCGTTGCTGCTGAAAGCCGCCTTGCTGGATCCGCAAGCGTCGGTGAGGCCACCGATATCGTGAAGCGCGAACTGGAAGCCGTTCAGGAACTGGTTCGCGTCGGTCGAATTGGCGAAGGCGAGGAAGAAGCCCACCGACTCACCGTCGTGCAGACCATTGGTCGGCGGCGGTGGTGTCGGTGTGAGGCCGAAGAAGTTGGTCGCCGTGAAGCCGACACCACTGACCGAACTCGGATTGGTGCTGGCAACGCTGAACCGTGAGGCGAGGGCACCGGTGGCGGTCACCGTGGGTGCGGTTCCGGTAAACGCGCCATTACCGACTCCGAATTCCTTGAACACGCTGTTCGGGTTGTTCGCCACTCCACCGTTGGAGGTGTTCGTCACTGTGAACAGCAACGTCGATGTCCCCTGCCCGCTCACCGCCAGCGTCACACAGGAAAAGAAATCCGATCCACCGCATGCGTTGGTGAACTGTGCGTTTGCAGTCGGTGCGGCGATCGTGGCGCCGATCGCGAGCAAGGCGGCTGCGTTCAACTGACGTATCATGAGACGATGCCTCTGGTAGGAATTAGTACGCAACCGCTCAAACGGCATCGCACATGCCACGGCCGGGCAATTTCCGAGGCTGATCGTAAGCCATTGGCTGGCTTGATCTTACGCAAGGTGATCGGGTGGGACTGGTCGTGGTGCGTCACACGACTGTAGCGCGGTCGCCACTGACGTGTGGCGACCGCGCACTGCCTGTGGTGAGTTTATGCGCCGAGCTTTGTCTCGAGAGCCTTCGCCGCTGCCAGGTGAGCCTGGAAGTTCGGGGCGACCTTGACCTCGAGATCCTTCAGCTCCGCGTTCTTGGTTGCGGGGAGCAGGGTGTTGGTCACGGCATCGATCACTGCCTGGTGATACCAGGCCTCGTGTGCGACGTAGGCCTTATCGAAAGCGGCGCCGCTGAGGCTGTTCAGCTTCGCCAGAGTTGCAACGTGGTCCTTGTACAGTGCGAAGTCCTTCCCAGGAGGTGTCGGCGTCACATGAAGCTTCGTGGCGAGGTCGCGGCCGAGCTTGCGGGCGGCACTGTGGTCGCGCACCATCATGTCGGCGAAGGTCCGGACGTCGGCGTTGCTGCTCTTTTTGAGGGCCAGCTTGCCGAGGTCGATGTCCCAGGTGTTGGCGGCGTCGAAGATGGCGACGATGGTGGGATCGTCGAGTGCTGCGGCGGCGTGTGCCGGGGTATGTGACTTGGCGAGACGTACCGCAGGCGCAGTGTGGCGGGCCTGCGCGCTGGCTGGGGCTGGTGCAAGGGCGACTGCTGCGGTGGTCGCAAGGGCTGCTACGACTGCAGCAATTAGTCGGGGCTTCTTCATTTCAGAACTCCGGGTACGGTTGTGGTGGTGGTTGGGCTGGACGACGCCCACGGCCTGCGATGTGGCAACGCCGTGATTGACATATGGCACGAGTGCAGGGATTTGTCAAGGAAATCATTGACTTATTGCTTATACGTATGTTTGTTGGTACTGTAGTGGAGAGGTTTGCACGGTCAGACAGGAGGATGCATGCGCTGGTGGGA
>Ga0207657_10004579_pt1 | contig 14613 bp, 12 predicted proteins | sample KBSC33metaG_FD_184316 | JGI IMG/M metagenome (GOLD analysis project Ga0207657, IMG submission 184316) | Corn rhizosphere microbial communities from Kellogg Biological Station, Michigan, USA - KBS C3-3 metaG (SPAdes) (version 2) | ecosystem: Host-associated > Plants > Roots > Rhizosphere > Soil ... | reverse complement strand
CGCGGTGCGGCCCTTCGCCGGCTTCCAGATCGCCACGCGCGGCGTGATCCAGAACGGCAAGTTCAAGGATTTCGGCGTCAACACCGGCAACGACGTCGCACGCCAGCCGCGCTTCCTCGCTGCGGTGATCCCATCCTACAGCTTCCACACGAGCGTGGGCACGGCGCGGCTGTTCGGCACCTACACGCATGTCGGCAACCGTTATGCGGATATCGAGAACAAGCAGGCGCTCGGCAAATATGACACGCTCGATCTCGGCGCGTCGCTCGACCTCAACAACCGCATCTCGATCCAGGCGACGGTCGAAAATGTGACCAACACGCTCGCGCTGACTGAGGGCAATATCCGCACCGTCGGTTCGGCCAATGCCAACGGCTATTTCCTCGGCCGCCCGATCTTCGGCCGGCATGCGACGATCACGGCCGCCTATAAGTTCTGATACCTCCCCCCTGCCGGCCGGCGCGTCACGGCGTGCCGGCCGGACCTTTTGCAAAGACCGGACGATGCCAGGAAAGATGCTGACCAAATCCCTCCTCGCGCTCGCGATCGCGCTGGCCCCGGCCGCCGCGATGCCTGCGCAGATGCCGCCATCGCCGCAACAGCTCTACGGGCCGCTGTTCGAGGCGGTGCAGCTCGAACGCGTCTTCCCCGACAGCAAGACGCTCGTGGACATGGTCCCGCGCCAGGCGCCCGCCGAGATCATGGCCGATTACCGCACCGAACATCCCACCGGCCGGGCCGCGCTGTCCGATTTCGTCGCGCGCCATTTCGCGGCGCCCAATGCCGCGCATCCCCACGCGACCATCCGCGAACATATTCGGGCCCTGTGGCCAATCCTCGCGCATCCGCCGATGGCGGTTCCCGAAGGCGCCTCGGCGCTGCCGCTCACCGCGACCTCGATCGTGCCGGGCGGGCGCTATCAGGAATTCTATTACTGGGACACCTACTTCACCATGCTCGGTCTCAGGGCGGACGGGCAGCAGGCGCTGATCGACAATATGCTCGCCAATTTCACGAGCCTGATCGAGCGCTACGGCCATATCCCCAACGGCACGCGGACCTATTATCTGTCGCGCTCGCAGCCGCCTTATTACGCACTGATGCTCGACCTGTCGGACAATCGCGATCCGGCGCTCGCGCGGCAACGGCTGGCGGCTTTGCGCAAGGAGCATGATTATTGGATGGCGGGCGCCAAATGCGTCGGCGCCGCGGGCGCATGCCAACATGTCGTGCGCATGCCCGACGGCAGCCTGCTCAACCGTTATTGGGATGCCAGCGATACGCCGCGCGACGAATCCTATGCCGAGGATCGCGCCACGTCCGCCGCCGCCGCGCCCCGCCCCGCGGGCGAGGTCTATCGCGACCTGCGCGCCGCCGCCGAGAGCGGCTGGGACTTCGGCTCGCGCTGGCTGGCCGACGGGCGGACGCTTGCGACGATCCACACCACCGACATCGTGCCGATCGATCTCAACAGCCTGATGTGGACCATGGAGAAGTCGATCGCGCGCCGCTGCGCCGCCCTGGGCGACCAGGCCTGCACGCGCGACTTCACTCACCGCGCCGAGGCGCGGCGTGCCGCAATCGCCAAATATCTGTGGCTGAACGGCGAAGGCCGCTTCGCCGATTACGACCGCAAGGCGCGCGCGCCGACGCCGGTCATCTCCGCCGCCCTGCTCGAACCGCTCTTCGTCGGGCTCGCGACGCCCGACCAGGCGCATCGCATGGCCCGCCTGACCGAGGCGAAGCTGGTCGCGCCGGGAGGCTTACGCACCTCGCTCGTGCGCACCGGCCAGCAATGGGACGCACCCAACGGCTGGGCCCCGCTCCAGTGGGTCGCGATCGATGGGCTCGACCGTTATGGCGAGGGCAAGCTCGCGCGCGAGATCGCGCAACGCTGGTTCGACAATGTCGCCGCTTTCTACGTGAATAGCGGGCGCCTGATCGAGAAATATGACGTCGAGGAACGCAAGGCCGGCGGTGGCGGCGAATATGTCGTGCAGGACGGCTTCGGCTGGACCAACGGCGTCACCGCCGCCTTGATGGACCGCTACCGCTTCGACGACAAGGCGACCGCGACCCGCGCCTCGGATTGACCGCCGCGCGCGGCAATCCGTCACGAAACGCGCGGCAAGGCGTAGGCGACGATCGCGTCGTTCTGGCGGGTGCCCAAGCTGCCGTGCCCGCCCGCGGCGATCACGACGAACTGCCTTCCGCTGGCGGTCGACCAGTAACTCATCGGGGTCGCCTGGCCTCCTCCCGGCAGCCGCGCCTTCCACAGGACCCGCCCCGTAGTCACGTCATAGGCGCGCAGATAATAATCCAGCGCCGAACCCATGAAGGCGATGCCGCCCGCGGTGACCATGGGGCCACCGAGCGAGGGCACCCCCATCTTGAGCGGGATGGGGATCGGCATTTCGTCACGCGTCGTGCCGTTGCGATGCTTCCAGACCGTCTTGCCGCTGACGAGATCGATCCCCGCGACGTAACCCCAGGGCGGGGCCTGGCAGGGCAGGCCGAGCGGCGAAAGGAAGGGATCGAGCGCAACGGCAAAGGGTGCGCCGGCATTGGGATTGTAGCCCTTGCCTTCGGAGCCCCTCATGTCCGATCCCCCCGAAGGGCCGACATCCCTGAGCGCGCGCAGCACTGCCGCCAGATCATGCCGCCGCAACCGCGGGTCGCGCGGGATGAGCCGATCGACGAAGCCCATATAATTGGGATGCGCGAAGGCGATCATCCGCGCCGGATCCACCGCGATTCCGCCCCAATCCATCACGCCGAAATTGCCGGGGAAGACCAAGGTGCCCTTGATCGACGGCGGCGTGAACGGCCCCTCGTAACGCAGGCGCTGGAATTTGATCCGGCAGGCGAGCTGGTCGAACATGGTCGCGCCCCACATGTCCGCTCCCGTCACGCGACGCGCGGGCATCAGGCTGAGCGCGGAGAAAGGCTGGGTCGGCGATGTGCGATCGCCGGGCGCGGGACTGCCGGGAACCGGCCGTTCGGTCACCGGCACGATCGGCTTTCCGGTACGCCGGTCGAGAACGAAGATATTGCCCGTCTTGGTCGACTGCACCAGCGCCGGCACCGTCCCACGCCCCGGCAGATTGAGATCGACCAGCACCGGCTGCGCGGGAACGTCCATATCCCACAGATCGTGATGCACGGTCTGGAAGACCCAGCGCACATGCCCCGTTGCCGCATCCAATGCCACCACCGAGGAGGCAAAGCGCTCGGTCTCGGGCGTGCGGCGGCCTCCCCATTGATCCACCGCCGCCATGCCGGTTGGAATATAGACGAGCCCCAGCTGCGGATCGGCGGCGGCGATCGTCCAGCTGTTGGGGGTGGACGGCACGAAGCGGCCGACCCCCGCCGCCTTTGGGCTGGTGTCGGCCGGGTTGCCCGGATCGAACGACCAGGCCGGCTTTCCCGTGACCACGTCATAGGCCCGCACCACGCCCGAAGGCATGAAGGTCGACTTATTGTCATAGACCGCACCGCCGAAGATCGCGTCATTGCCGATGATCACCGGCGGCGAAGTGATCTGCCACCAGCCGCGCTGCTGTCCGGGGAGCCCGGGCCAGACGTCGACTTGCCCGTCGTTGCCGAAGCCGCGGCAAAGCTGCCCGCTATGCGCGTCGAGCGCGATCAGCCGCGCGTCGTTCGTCCCCATGATGATGCGATCGGGGCAGTCGCCCGCCGCCGACCGCTCCGCGCCCGGCATGCTCGCGCTGTGATAGGAGACGCCGCGACAGGTGAGGTGCTGCATCTCCTTCGAGGCGGTGATGTGCGGATCGAACCGCCAGACCGGGCGCCCCGTCTCCGCATCGAGTGCGAACACGATATTGTGCGGCGAGCAGAGATAGACCAGGCCGCCGACCTTGATCGGGGTCACCTCATAGGTGAATTCGTCGGGATCGCCCGGACGCCGCAGATCGCCGGTGTGGAATTCCCACGCTCTCTGCAGGCGCGCCACGTTGGCGGGCGTGACCTGCGTCAGCGGCGACCAGCGATCGCCTCGCCAGGAGCGACCATAAGCGGTCCAGTCCTGCTGCGGCGAGCCGCCATAGACCGCCGGAGACAAAGTGCCGCGCGGACCGGGCAAGGCTCCAGGCAAATCGTACCTGTCCGTGGCGATGGCGGCGATCACCACCAGCAGCGCAAGCCCGAGGCTGCCGACCAGCGGCCAGGCCGCGCCCGGCCATTTGGGCGACCCCAGCCGCCGCACCACGACCGGCAAGGCAAGCAGGATTCCGAGAATGAAAAGTATGTCGCCCCTCGGCGCCAGTGCCCAGAAGTCGAGCCCGCTTTCGCATAGCGCCCAGACCATCGTGCCGACGAGCAGCAGGGCGAACAGCCACAACGCAGCCGGGCTCCGCCGAACCAGCAGCCACGCCGTCCCGAGCAACAGAAGGCCCGCGACGAGATAATAGACGCTGCCCCCCAACGCGAGCAGCCATGCCCCCGCGCCTGCCAGCCACAGGCCGACCAGACCCACGACGATCGCCAGAACGCCGAGCAGCCGTGTGCGCTTCGGATTGCCGTCGGCCATGCTTCGCCTCCGAGAAGCGGCCGGCGTGGGGGCCGCGCCCGGTCAACACCTGAGATGCCGACCGGTTCACAGGAGAAGTGTGCTTATAGTCGATCGCGATACTCGAGGATCCGGGACGCCGGTCCACTCAATGGCCCGCGCTCGGCTCCGGACGCGGCGCGGCGTGGTGCGCGCGGAATAGCTTGCCGCGCTCGGTAATGAACACGACCGCCAATGCGGCCGAGCCCAGTCCGAAAAAGCCGAGGGTCAGCGGCAGCACCGTGCCGTTGAACGCCTGGCCGATCACCAACCCCAACAGCACACCGCAGCAGGTCGAGACGAAACCCTGCACCGATGAGGCGGTGCCCGCAATCTCGCCGACATTCTCCATCGCCATCGATCCGAAATTGGAGCCGAGCAGGCCGAAGCAGAACATCGTCGCGAACTGAAACAGCGCGAAGCTGAGGATCGTTTCGTGCCCGGACGCCGCGAACAGGCTGTGCAGGGCCGCCACCGCGATCATGCACAGCAAGGCGGTATGGGATACCTTGCGCGTCCCCAGCCGCTCGACGATCCGCGCATTGGTGAAGGCCGCCGCCGCCATCGAAAGACCTATCCCCGCGAACACCAGCGGGAACTTGCTCGGCGCGTGAAAGATGTCCTGGAATATCTGCTGGATCGAATTGATGAAGCCCATCAGCGCTCCGAAGATCAGCGTGATCGCTAACGTATAGCCGAGCGCGCTGCGGTCGGTCAGCGTGCGCCACACTGCCTGGCCGATCGCGCGCGGCGACAAGGGCCGGCGATATTCGGGATGCAGCGTCTCGCCGATCGTGAAGCTGAGTACCGCCGCGACCGTCAGCGCGAACGCGGCGAGAAAGAAGAAGATCAGCCGCCAGCTTCCGACCAGCATGATCCCCTGGCCGATGCTCGGCGCGAGCACGGGTACCATCAGGAACACCATGAACGAGGTCGACATGACGCGCGCCATCTGGCGGCCCGAAAAGCAGTCGCGCACGATCGAGATGGTGAGCACGCGGCTCGACGCGCCGGCAATGCCCTGGAACAGCCGCGCCGCCAGCAGCAGCGGGAAGCTTGAGGCGAAGCCTGCGAGGATGCTCAGTGCCGCGAACAGCGACAGGCTCGGCACCAGGATCGCCTTGCGTCCGAACCGGTCCGATAGCGGGCCATAGACGATCTGCGCCGCGCCGAAGCCGAATACGTAGACCGCGATCACCCATTGCTGGTGATTTTCGTTCGCGATCCCCAACGATCGGCCGATATGCGGCAAGGCGGGTAGCATCGAATCGATGCCAAGCGGCGTCACCGCCATCAGCGCGGCGATCAGCGCGACGAACAGCCCGAAACGCATTCCAGGCCCGGCACCTTGCGGCGCGGGAGGAGGGACGTCAGCGGCCAGCATGGCGCCGCCTATGCGCGTTCCGCTGCGCTGCGGCAAGGCGCAGACGACAAGGCGCGGACGAAAAAACGGCCGCGCACCCGTTCGGGTCGCGGCCGTTCCTGATCCTGCCGACAGGAGGCCTTAGTCGGCCTTGGGCTTGCGGCCGGGCTTGGCGCCGGTCCGCGGCTTGCGGCCGAGACCGATCTTGTGCGCCAGCGCGCGGCGCTGCTCGGCATAATTGGCGGCAACCATCGGATAATCGCGCGCCAGGCCGAACGCCTCGCGATAGCTTTCCGGCGTGTAGCCGTGCTGCGAGATGTGACGGCGCAGCATCTTGTACTGCTTGCCGTCGATCATGCTGACCAGATAGTCGGGCTTGATCGAAGCGCGCGCCGAAACCGCACCCTTGGGCTTTTCGGCCTGCGGCTCGGATGTCGCGGTACCGACCTGCGACAGCGCGGTATAGACGCTCTGAATCAGCGCGCCGACTTCCGCGGTCGGAACAGAGTTGTTGCTGACATGCGCCGCAACAATGTCGGCCGTTAGGGTAATCAGTTCCTGATCGTCGTTCGCCACGTTAATACTCCTAGGGGGGACGGGCCATATAGGCCCGTTTTGTTACTTTGCCAGCCATTCCGACGGCTTAACTGTATTTTTTCGCGACGAATGCATGGATTGATCGGACCGTTGCCGATTCCGCAGGGTAACGTTGCAAACGCAACTGGCCTTCCCATATCCGCCGCCGAGCGGAGATGAACATGAGCGAAGACAAAATCGGCTGGCACGGAACGACCATCCTGTCGGTCAGGAAGAATGGAAAGGTCGTCGTCGCCGGCGACGGCCAGGTCAGCCTCGGCAATACGGTGATCAAACCCAATGCGAAAAAGGTGCGCCGGCTGGGCGACGGATCGGTGATCGGCGGCTTCGCCGGTGCGACCGCCGATGCCTTCACCTTGTTCGAACGGCTGGAGCGCAAGCTCGAACAATATCGCGGCCAGTTGATGCGCGCCGCGGTCGAACTCGCCAAGGATTGGCGCACCGATAAATATCTGCGCAACCTCGAAGCGATGATGATCGTCGCCGACAAGGACGTGACCTTGATCCTCACCGGCAATGGCGACGTGCTCGAACCCGAAGCGGGCATCGCCGCGATCGGATCGGGCGGCAATTATGCGTTGTCCGCCGCTAAGGCGCTGGTGGATTATGAGGAAGACGCCGAAGTGATCGCGCGCAAGGCAATGGGCATTGCGAGCGAGGTCTGCGTCTTCACCAACGGCAACCTGACCATCGAGACTATGGACGCGGCATAGTCCGTCACCCCAGCGAAAGCTGGGGTCTCAGGCGAAAAAGCGACGTCCCGATACACTCCCGAGATCCCAGCTTTCGCTGGGATGACGAAAGCAGAAGAATGAACGAAGCCCTTACCCCCAAAGCCATCGTCGCCGCATTGGACGAGCACATCATCGGCCAGGACGACGCCAAGCGCGCGGTCGCGGTCGCGATGCGCAACCGCTGGCGTCGCCAGAAGCTCGCGCCCGAACTGCGCGACGAGGTCAGCCCCAAGAATATCCTGATGATCGGCCCCACCGGCTGCGGCAAGACCGAGATCAGCCGCCGCCTCGCCAAGCTCGCCGATGCCCCCTTCGTGAAGGTCGAGGCGACCAAGTTCACCGAGGTCGGCTATGTCGGCCGCGACGTCGAACAGATCGCGCGCGACCTGGTCGAGGAGGCGATCCGTCTCGAAAAGGAACGCCGCCGCGCCGCGGTCAAGGACAAGGCCGAGGAGGCCGCGCTGGGCCGCCTGATCGACGCACTCGTCGGCAAGGACGCATCCGAAGCGACCCGCGCCTCCTTCCGCCAGCGTTTCCAGGATGGGCATCTCGACGACAAGGAAGTCGAGATCGAGATCGAGGATACGGGCGGCGGCGCGATGGAGATCCCCGGCATGCCCGGCCAGGTCAGCATGATCAACCTGGGCGAGATCATGGGCAAGCTTGGCGGCCAGCGCATGAAGAAGCGCAAGCTTTCGGTGCGCTCCGCCTGGACCAAATTGGTCGAGGAGGAAGCCGACAAGCGCCTCGATCAGGAGGATGTCGCGCGCGTCGCGCTGGCCGATGCCGAGGCCAATGGCATCGTCTTCCTCGACGAGATCGACAAGATCGCGGTCAGCGACGTGCGCGGCGGCTCGGTTAGCCGTGAAGGCGTACAGCGCGACCTGTTGCCCCTGATCGAGGGCACCACCGTCTCGACCAAATATGGCCCGATGAAGACCGACCATATCCTCTTCATCGCGAGCGGTGCCTTCCACGTCGCCAAGCCGAGCGACCTCCTGCCCGAATTGCAGGGCCGCCTGCCGATCCGCGTCGAATTGAAGCCGCTGACTGAGAAGGATTTCGTACGGATCCTGTCCGACACGCGCGCCTCGCTCACGACGCAATACAGCGCCTTGATCGCGACCGAGCAGGTCGAATTGAGCTTTACCGAGGACGGCATCGCCGCGATCGCGCGCACCGCCGCGCAGGTGAACGAGAGCATCGAGAATATCGGCGCGCGCCGCCTGTCGACGGTGATGGAGAAACTGCTCGAGGATGTGAGCTTCCACGCCGAAGACCGCACCGGCACCACGCTCACCGTGGACGCCGCCTATGTCGACGCACAACTCGCCGATGTCGCGCGGAACACGGATCTCAGCAAATACGTCCTGTAGCCTATCCTCGCTTTTGACCGGACCGTCATTGCGAGCAACGTGAAGCAATCCAGTCCCACGCTCTGGGGCCTGGATTGCTTCGTCGCTAAAGCGGCTCGCAATGACGAAGGATTTGCAAGATGCCCCTGACGACGCTCGATCCGAACACGGCCCTGATCCTGGTCGACCTGCAGAAGGGCATCGTCGCCCGCGATACCATGCCCTACCCGTCGGCCGACGTGGTGGCGAAGGCCGCCACGCTCGCAAGTGCGTTCCGCGCGCGCAAATTGCCGGTGGTGCTGGTGCACGTGACCGCAGGCGCACCCGGTCGCACCGAGCAGCCGAAGCCGACCATATCCTCGCCCGACTGGGCAGACCTCGTCCCCGAACTCGACCGTCAGCCCGACGATCATGTCGTCGAGAAGAAATCCTGGGGCGCGTTCACGCATAGCGGGCTGGAGGAGCATCTGAAGGCGCAGGGCGTGACCCAGGTGGTGATCGCCGGCATCGCCACCGCGATCGGCGTCGAAACCACCGCCCGCCAGGCTTTTGAAGCGGGCTTCAACGTCACGCTCGCGATCGACGCGATGACCGACTTCAAGACCGAGACGCACGACAACAGCGTCCACAACATCTTCCCGCGCCTCGGCGAGACCGGCACGACCGAGGAGGTGATCGGTCTGCTCGATCTGCGCTGAACTGGGATTGAGCTCTCTCGACACCGTCACACAATCCCGGCACAGCCCGGGCCCATGTCGCTTACCGAACGCATCCTCGCCCCCGTCGCCGCCTGGATCATCGCCGTCATTTCGGCGGGGGGTTATCTCGGCATCGTCCTGTTAATGGCGATCGAAAGCGCGTGCATCCCGTTGCCGTCCGAGATCATCATGCCCTTTTCGGGCTATCTCGTCTCCACCGGCCGGTTCGACCTGTGGTTGGTCGCGACCGCGGGCGCGATCGGCTGCAATGTGGGATCGATCGTCGGCTACGAAGTCGGCAAGCGCGGCGGCCGCGCCTTCGTCGAGCGCTGGGGCAGATATGTGCTGCTCAATATGGAGCATTTGGCGCAGGCCGAGCGGTTTTTTGCGCGCTGGGGCAGCATCACCGTGCTGGTCTGCCGGCTGCTGCCCTTCGTCCGCTCGTTCATCGCCTTTCCGGCGGGCGTGGCGCGGATGCCGCTGGTGCGGTTCCATATCTATACATTCGTCGGCTCCTGGCCCTGGTGCTTCGCGCTCGCCTGGGTGGGGATGAGGCTCGGCGCGGCGTGGCGCACAGACCCGCGGCTCAGCCACATTCTTCATTATGCCGATGGGGCCGTGATCGCCGCGATTCTGCTCGGCGTGGTCTGGTTCGTCTGGCACCAGCTCAGGAAGCGGCGCGGCTGATCGGATGGACGGCGATCTGCGCTGGCTGACCGAATGGTATCTGTCCCAGTGCGGCGATGATTGGGAGCATAGCTTCGGGATTAAGATCGAGACGCTCGACAATCCGGGCTGGACGCTCAGGATCGAGCTGACGGATACCGAGATGGAGGATCGCCCGTTCGAGACTGTCCGCCACGGCGAACCAGCCCAGGACCTTGAGGAATGGACCCGAACCGGCAGCTGGTGGATCGCGCGGCTTGAGGACAAGATGTTCTACGCGGCATGCGGTCCACTCGACCTGCCTGCCGTCGTCAGTATCTTCAGAGTCTGGGCAGAAGTGCCGCAAAAGGCAGCGCACTGAACCGGGGAGGCGAAGCATGTCGTCGATGAAGCTGTGGATCGCCTCTTTCCTGCTCGCACTTCCCGGGACAGCCTCGGCGGCGGGCGCTGAGCCGCCCAAGCCAGTACCCGACATCGACACCGCGGTTCACGCGCTGATGGCGAAAACCGGCGCGAAAGGCATCGCGATTGCCGTCATCGACGGCGGCCGGGTTTCCTACGTCCAGGCTTATGGCGTCCGCGATGCGCAGGGCGATCCGCTGCAGACGGACACGGTGATGTACGGCGCGTCGCTGACCAAGACGGTCTTCGCTTATCACGTCCTGCAGCTGGTCGATCAGGGCAAGATAGCGCTCGATACGCCGCTCGGCGACTATCTCGACAAGCCGCTGACCGACTATGACACCAATGCCATCTATCCTGGCAAATACGGCCCTTATCATGACCTCGCCGGCGATCCGCGCTGGAAGCGGATCACGGCGCGCAATGTGCTAACCCATTCGACCGGCTTTGCGAATTTCTGGTTCATCGAGCCGGACCAGAAATTGCGTATCCATTTCGATCCGGGCGCACACTTCTCCTACTCCGGCGAAGGCATGAGCCTGCTGCAGTTCGTGATCGAGAATGGCCGGAAGGATCGCGGTCTCGGGCTCGATCTTGGTATGCTCACCCAGGCCACGTTCGACCGGCTGGGCATGACACGCACCAGCCTGAAATGGCGTACCGATTTCCGGCCCAATCTCGCGGACGGATTCAACGACAAGGGGGAAGTCGTCGCGCATGACGAGCGGTCGAAGGTGCGCGTTGCCGGGTCGATGGACACGACCATCGCCGATCTGTCGAAATTCGTCACGGCGCTCGTCCGCCATGATGGCCTGAGCGCCGCCGCCTATGCAGAAATGCTCAAGCCCTCGCTCCACATCGCGACCGCGCATCAATTCCCCAATTTCGGACCCGAACTGCCCGCGTCGCAGCAGCGCAAGGATCTCTATGCGGGGCTAGGTGTCGTCACCTTCACCGGCCCGCAAGGACCCGGCTTCTTCAAGGGCGGCCATGACGAGCAGACCGCCAACACTATGGTCTGCCTCGTGAAGACACGGAAATGCGTGCTGATCCTGTCGAACGACGTGCGCGCCGAAGCCGGCTTCGCCGATCTCGTTCGCTTCATCCTCGGCGACACCGGCGTGCCTTATGACTGGGAATATGGCGACCGCGCGGGCAAATCCTGATCGAGCCCTTCGCGACCGTCAGTCGTCATCCCCAATGCAGGTTTGGGCGACGGCGCGGAGGCCGCGCTAAACCGACAGCTTCGGATCGCCCTCCAAAATACGCTGCTCCAGCACCGGCTTGCCGCCGTGCCAGCGCGTTGCGCGATGGACCACGCGGTAGCGGATCGGGCCGCCGTCGGGGGTTTCGGCGCGACTGATCGGGCGGGGGATACAGACGAACTCGGTCTCGATTGCCTCCGGCGCAGCGGTCACCACCGAGTAACCGTGGCCGCCCATGTCGACGAATTCCAGATGCGGGGCGACGTCTTTATTCGTGAGCGCGCGGGCGCGTTCGATATCGCCCGACTGCGCATATTCCCAGGCGGCGCGGACGCCGCGCTTGATCGCCAGGTTGACCGTCGCTTCCTTAGTGCCGTCCGCGCGTTCGACCGTGAAGAGCGGGCGCAGCGGATCCGTCTTGTGCCCATGCTCCAGCGCCTCGGCCAGGCCGGGGGCCGAGATCGATCCGGTGATGAAGGTGACGCCGACCGGATCGAACTTTTTGGGCGGTAGCGCCTTGGCGGCATAGCCCGCCCAGAAGCTATGGCGATCGCCCGAGACGGTGACGAAGCCGTCGATGCCGCCGTCCCGGACAAGGTCGTAGATTTCGGCGCGTTCGGCGAAAGCCACGCTGAAATCGCCCCCGCCGAACGTGGCATAGCCCTCCCCCGGCCATGGCTTGGAGATATCTTTGGGCAAATTCTGAGGATCGGTACGCATGTCGAGCGTGCCGTTGGTGGCGCCCCAGACCTTCCAGGTCGCGGTCGAGCCCTTCAGCCGATCCTTGAGCCAGGCCTTCTGGGTACGGCCGAGCACGGTGTAAGGGGCCTCGTCCTTGCGGAAATTCGGGACGGGCTTGGCACCGTTCGGAATCATGGCGGGCGGACGATTGCCGTCATAGCCGCGTCCGCCGTCGAGGATCTCCGCCTGTTCCTGCGGGAGAAACATGGGAAAGTCCTCGAAGCCGAGGTCGTTCGCCTCCGGCCGGCCGGTAGGATCGCGCATCTTGTAGCCGTGGAAATCGGTCAGGATCAGATCGACATTTTGGCCGTAACGCTGCGCGCGATAGGCGGTCATGCTGCCGATCGCGGTGCGGTTGTTCGGCTCGTCACCGAAGCCGTCCGCGTCGAGTGTCTTGATCGGCGCATTGACCACCGCAGGGGCCGCGAACCGATCGAACCCTGGGCCGGATGCCTTGCGCACGCGTGACGGGATATATTCCCACCAGGCCTGGTTGGCCGCGACGCGCAAAGCCTGCGCGGGCTCGGGCTCGCCGCCGCCATAGGTGATGAAGCTCTGCCAGCCCTGCCACGAGAATTCGTGATTGTCGCCGATGCAGATGAAGGGGAAATAAGCGCGTGCATCCTGCACGTCGGGATCGTGGATGTGCGCGCGATAGACCACGCGATAGCCTTCGAGCGTGGTCGGCACATGGAAATTACTGACCTTCCGCGCATCGGGGATGCGGCCGATGTCATACACCGTACGGTCGTAGCGGTGCGGGACCTCGTCGGGATATTCGACGACCTCGTAGATGAAGTCGCCGAGGTGCAGCACGAAACCGAGCCTTTGCTCCGGCGGCGCTTTCTCGTCTTCCCAAATCATCCGGCGATAGGCGTTCTGCGCGCCTTCATTGACGCTCTGGCACGATACGAAGGCGAAGCGGACCGGGCGCGGATCGTCGTCGCGCGGCGCGGTGATGGTACGGCCGACCCGGCTGCCATGGCCGTCCGCATCGGTGAAGCGATACCAATAGATGGTCGCCGGTCGCAGCCCGGCGACCAAAACGCGGCAGGTCCAGTCCGCCTCGGCCAGCACCGGCACCTTCTTGGTGGCGACCACCTGCCGGAAATCGGGATCGAGCGCGACCTCGGCGGTCAGCATCGCGCGAGCTGTCCCCCCGAACGGCCGGCGGGTCCACAGGATGACACTGTCGGGCATGGGATCGCCTGAGGCCACGCCCTCGGGATAGGCAGCCCGATCCTCCCGCCAGGCGATGCGCGACGCGGCGGCGGTCCGCCCTGCCCACAGGATCGTCGCACCGATGGCCGCGGCGGTGCTCACGAATTCGCGACGATTCACCTGCTCCATGTCCGCACATCCCCAAAGCCTTGCAGGACGGAAGACATTCGCTTCAGGCAGGCAGCACAAGGACGAGGTCACGAAGGGCCAAGAAAACCCATCGGAGGAACCGCATCCTCCCCCTCCGTCGCCTTCGGCGCTACCTCCCCCTGGCGGGGGAGGGTTGCTAGCTCCGTAGCTCCCAGCGGCCGACCTCGACATGTTTCGTCTCGCCGACGAAGCTGTCGATCAGCACGAAATCCTCCACCAGCCAGCTGATCGGCTCGATCTCGATCTCCGGCATCGGCTGGCCGCCATAAAGCAGGGTCACATGCGGGCTGAAGCGGCCGCCCTGTTGAAACGCGATGCCCGCGCGCATCAAGGCGAAGCCCAGCCGCTCACGGAACATGCGCAACGCCTCGAGCGGCTCGCTCGGCAGCAGCAAGGCCGATCGATTGCCCCCGACCAGCCGATCGAAGATCACGCGGAAGGCCGGCATCCGGATCGAGCCCGCAATCTCCGCCGCCTCCTGCGCCAAGCCATCGGGCAACACGTCCCCCATCACCAGCGACAGCGTCGTGATGTGGAGCCGGTCGAGCCGCATCGGCACCCCGCCGATCCGCAGCGACGCGACCAGATCCGCGATCCGCGCCCGCTCCTCCGCCGCCGGCCGGACCGCGAAGAATAGATTGTGCGTCGCGGGTGAAGGCGCACGGGCAAGCATCGTCGACATGGTTCAGCCTTTCCCGACTCGTGAATCTGTTCTCATTATGTTCGCGTTGGATGACCGATGCAAACGCTCAGGGCGGACGGAGGTGGGGCTTGACAAACCGGAACAAACCGTGTACGCACTTCGCGTTCGCTGGCTTGGGAAACCGGGTCAGAGGACAGGACCGGCGCGAAGCTCCTCGGCATGCATGAGACGGTAACTTCGCCCAAGAGTACAGATCTCAGCGTGTGGTTCG
>Ga0207657_10004578_pt1 | contig 14619 bp, 15 predicted proteins | sample KBSC33metaG_FD_184316 | JGI IMG/M metagenome (GOLD analysis project Ga0207657, IMG submission 184316) | Corn rhizosphere microbial communities from Kellogg Biological Station, Michigan, USA - KBS C3-3 metaG (SPAdes) (version 2) | ecosystem: Host-associated > Plants > Roots > Rhizosphere > Soil ... | reverse complement strand
GCCGGCGGCATGTTCTTCGGCTCGACGATGATCGCGCCGTACATCCCGTTGGCGATGTGCATGAACGCCGGAGCCGTGCCGCAGTGGTACATGTACACGCCGGGCGCCGAGGCCACGAAGCTGAATGTCTTCGAGCCGCCGGGCGCGACGTCGGCGAAGTCGACGTTCGGCGCCACCTGCGCCGCATGGAAGTCGACCGAGTGCGCCATCATCCCGTTGTTCGTGAGGGTGACCTCGACCCTCTGGCCCTGCCGGACGTGGATCACGGGGCCGGGCGCAGTGTCGCCGAACGTCCAGGCCCGGTACTGGATCCCGGGCGCGACCGAGACGACCCGGTCGGCGATCCCGAGCTGGACGTGCGCGACCGGACCGGCCGGCGCGGCGGGCAGCGCGGCCGGGAACGCGGCATGGCGCATCGCAATCGCATCCGCGTTCGCGGGCGCGATGCCGGCAAAGCTCGGAGTCGGCAGCGAACCTACGGTCGGGGCGGCCACGGCAGGCGTCGCCGCTTTCGCCGAAGCCGCCGCTTGACTGGCCCGGTCGCTGGCGTTGTGCGCGGAGACGGCTAGCCAGGCTCCGATCGCGATCACGAAAGGAATGAGAAAGCCGGCAAAGACTGCGAAGACCTTCCAGCCCGTGCCGCGCTCCCGATCAGATTGGCCCACCGAATACGTGCTCACAACGCCTCCTCGAGTCGACTTTTCGGTCACCGTAGGAGGACGAGAGACGCGACGAATCCGTGTTTTTCCGCTACCTCGTCGTGAGAAGTCCGCGCCGGTTACCGGTCGAGCGGCTCGGCCGGGCCGGTGAGCCACGCGCGGCCCTCTGCGAGGCGCACACGCAGGTCGCCGCCTGGGAAGTGGACGAGCACCTCCCCGTCGCCGTGGGTGGCGGCCGCGACCGCCACCGCGCTCGTCCCCGACGCGGTCGTCTCCCCCACTCCGCGCTCCCAGACGCGGGCCGTCACCTCGCCGGGGCGCTCCACTCGCACGACCTGGACGTTCGTCCGCTCCGGGAAACGTGCACTCTCCTCGAGGCGCGGACCGAGCTCGCCGATCCGATCCGGATCGCCGACGACGACGGCGTGAGGATTGCCGACCGAGACCGGCGTCAGCTCGATTCCGTCCACGACCTCGCTCGCTCCCACGTCGACCGGGCCGAGCTCCGATTCGTAGAGCCCGTCCTCGGTTTGCCGCACGGCGACGGTCCGCGGCCCGACGTGGACGCGAGCCTGCGCCGAGCCGGTGCGGCTCATGTGCCAGGCGGCCGCGATGCGGGTCCCGTTGCCCGACATCTCGGCCCGCGAGCCGTCGGGGTTGACGATGCCGATGGTCACGTCGTCGCCGTCCACGGCGAGCACCTCGATCGCGCCGTCCGTGCCGGACAGGTCGAGGCCGCCCGCGGGGCCCTCATGGACGAGATAGACGTTCCCGTGTGCGTGCCAGCTCGACGATCTCAGCGGCGGTCTCCTCCGGCGGCCGGTCGGCCGCGACCATAACGAGCCCTTCGAGGCGGCGCAGCCACTTGCGCTGATACGCGGCGTACTGCCGCGTCCGCACGATCAGGGCCTCGATCGCCTCGTCGCGCGGGAGCGTCGCCACCTCGTGGAGGCCGATGATCTTCTGCGCGGTCGTGGACGGCTCGGCCTCCAGCGCGGCGTGCACTTCCTCTTCGACGCCGGCCTCGAACATGTGCCGCGTCCGTTCCGCGATCCTCCGGTCGAGCTCCGGCTTCGCGACCTCGAGCCCGACCAGCAGCGTCGGATGGCGCCAGGCGCCTCCGAACAGCGTCTGGAGGCGCGGCACGAGCGACCATCCCGCCTCCGCAAGCTCGAGCGCCCGGACGACGCGACGGCGGTCGTTCGCGTGCACTCGCTCCGAGGCGGCCGGGTCGAGCTCGGCGAGCCGGGCGTGCGCCGCGGCCGAGCCCTCCTCGTCGTAGAGCCGTTCCCAGCGCTCGCGCGCGCCGGGGGCCGGCGCTGGCGGCAGCTCGAGCTCGGCGAGCGCAGCCCGGAAGTAGAGGCCGGTACCGCCCACCACCAGCGGTGTCCTCCCGCCGGCCAGGATCTCGTCGACGGCCCCGTGCGCGAGCGGGGCGTACTCGCCGACCGAGGCCTCGTGCGAGAGGGGCCAGATTCCGACCAGTCGTTCCGGATGGGGCGAGCGGTTGGTGAGGATCGGCAAGCCCTCGTAGACCTGCATCGCGTCGGCGGAGACGACCTCGGCGGGAATCAGCCGCGTGACGGCCGCGGCGACGTCCGACTTCCCGCTCGCGGTCGGCCCGAAGAGGCCGATGACGAGCACGGCCCTAGGCGACGGCGAGCGCGCGCTGCGCGCCGGCGAGAGTCGTCGACGTCGCGCTCTCGATCGCGACCGACACGAGCTCGCCGGGCGCGGCGTCGCCGCTGAAGTTGACGGTCGTGTTCCGGCGCGTCCGGCCGCGCAGGAGCTCGGGCTCGGTGCGGCTCGGCCCCTCGACGAGCACCTCCTCGACCCTCCCGATCCGGCCCGCGTTGCGCTCCGCGGCGACCTGCTGCACGACCTCGACCAGCCGCTCGATGCGCTCCCGCTTCAGCTCGTCGGGCACCTGCTCCGGCATCGCCGCCGCCTCGGTTCCCGCACGCGGCGAGTAGACGAACGTGAAGGCTCCGTCGTAGCCGACCTCCTCCACCACTTCGAGCGTCTCGCGGAAGTCGGCCTCGGTCTCGCCGGGGAAGCCGACGATGATGTCGGTGGTGAGCGCGAGATCCGGAATCGCGGCCCGGAGCTCGGCGACGAGCCGCAGGTAGCGCTCGCGCGAGTACGTGCGGCGCATCGCCTTGAGGATCCGGCTCGACCCGGACTGGAGCGGCAGATGTGCGTGCTCGCAGACCGAGGCGCACTCCGCCATCGCGGCGATCACGTCGCGCCGGAAGTCCTTCGGGTGGGGACTCGTGAAGCGGATGCGCTCGATCCCGGGGACGGCGTCGACCGCCCGCAGGAGCTCGGCGAAGCTGGACCCCACGTCGCGGCCGTACGAGTTGACGTTCTGGCCGAGCAGCGTCACCTCGCGGACGCCCTCGGCGGCGAGCCGCTCGACCTCGGCCAGGACCTCGCCCGGGCGCCGCGACGTCTCGCGCCCGCGGACGGCCGGGACGATGCAGTAGGAGCAGACGGAGTTGCAGCCCATCGAGACCTGGACCCAGGCCTGGAAGCGCCGCTCGCGCCGGACGGGAAGCCGAGCTGCGAAGGCTCGTTCCTCGCCCGTGCCGAAGGAGCCCCGGGCGACTCCCTCGCCGCCCGCTCCGAGCCAGTCGCCGAGGTGCGAGATCGTGCCGGGCCCGAAGGCGACGTCCACGTCCGGGTAGCGTGCGAACAGCCGCTCCCGCTGCGCCTCCGCGTAGCAGCCGCCGACCGCGACGACCGTCCCGGGGCGCTCACGCTTGAGCTTCGCCGCGTTGCCCATGTGGGCCGCGAAGCGGGTGTCGGGCTTCTCGCGGATCGTGCACGTGTTGAGGACGATCACGTCGGCCTGTTCCTGCGACGGCGCCTCGCCGAGGCCGAGCTCCTCGAGCAGGCCCTTGATCCGCTCGGAGTCGTGGGCGTTCATCTGGCAGCCGAACGTCGTGACGTGGTAGCGGCGCACGGCGGAACGGTAGCCGCCGCGGCTCAGCCGTACCCGACGGCGATCCGCACGACCCTGTCCTGGCGGATCCTGAAGCCGGTTCCCGGGGCGTCCGGGCCGTTGTGCAACGGGATGGCGCAGGTTCCGCCGAGGCACGAGTTGCGGGGAACGGGGAGGTCACCACGACTCGTGCCGACCCGCACGCCGGAACGCGTGGGAAAGCCGTCCCAGGTGGTCTCGAGGTAACTGACCCGGTGCGTGAGCCGGTCGTGGAACCAGTAGGTGATGAGCAGGCGCCCGCCGAAGTACGAGACGAGGGTGCCCCGCACCCGCTCGCCGGGCCCGAGGCTTCTCGTCCCGGCCGAGCGAGGTTCGTCCAGCGAGATCGGCCCGATCGAGCGGCCGGGAACGATCAGCCGGTTCTTCGGCAGCGCTTGCCGGGACGAGCCGCAGCCGGTCAGTGTCAGCGCAGCGACACCGACCAATGCAGCTGTCCGGAGGCTCATTCCGGTCCTGCGTGCTCCACGGCGTCCCCGGCGCGGTGAACGCGCAGCTCGCCGCCGACGATGTGACCCACCTTGCCGGTGTCCGGGTACTCCGTCACGTCCGGGTCGACGTTCGTGGACGCGATGAGCACGCGCGCAGCCGCAGCTGACTCGTTGCGCAGTCCCTTCGCGCCCTCGGGCCCGCGCGGGAAGACGACGACGTCCCCCTCGGCGAGGACGCGCTCGCCCGCCGGCGTCCGGAGTGTCGGTGTCCCGCGGAGGACGACGACCATCTCCTCGCTGCCGTGGTGCAGGTGGTACCAGTTCTCGCCGCCCGGCTGGAGCTCCCAGACCGAGGCGCCCAGCGCGCACTCGCCCGGGCGATCCAGCCGGAGGGCGCCGACGCCTCCCCAGTCCGGCACGTCGTCCCAGACGTTCGACATCACGCGGCCGGGATCGGGGAGTCGGCTGCCGGTTCCCCCTGCTCGCGCGCCGGCGGAGCAGACGTCGTCGCAGCGTGGTTCTTCGCCACGTCCACGCTGCGGCTCTCCCGGATCACGGTCACCTTCACCTGGCCCGGATACTCGAGCCGGTCCTCGATCTCGCGCGCGATCTCGTGGGCGAGCAGCGCCGCCTCGTCGTCGCTGACATCGCCCGGGCTCACGATGACCCTGATCTCCCGCCCGGCCTGGAGCGCGTAGACCTTGTCGACGCCGCGCTTCGAGGCTGCGAGCTCCTCGAGCGCCTCGAGACGCTTGATGTACTGCTCGAGGCTCTCGCCGCGCGCGCCCGGCCGGCTCGCCGACACGGCGTCCGCGGCGATCAGGAGCACGGCCTCGACGGTCTGCGGCTGGATCTCGTAGTGGTGCGCCTCGATGGCGTGGACGACGCCCTGCGACTCGCCGTAGCGACGCGCGAGCTGGGCCGAGATGAGCGCGTGCGAGCCCTCGACCTCGTGGGTCATCGCCTTGCCGATGTCGTGCAGCATCGCCGCGCGCTTCGCCGTCTGCACGCTCGCCTGGAGCTCGGTGGCCATGATGCCGGCGAGGTGCACGACCTCGAGCGTGTGCTTGAGGACGTTCTGCCCGTAGCTCGTCCGGAACCGAAGGCGGCCGAGGATCTCGACGAGCTCCTCGGCGAACGGGCCGCAGTTCGCCTCGAAGACGGCCTGCTCGCCGGCTTGCCGGACGACCTCCTCGACCTCCGCCTTCGACTCGTAGTACGTCTCCTCGATCCGCGCCGGATGGATGCGGCCGTCCTCCAGGAGCTTCGTCACGGTCAGCCGCGCGACCTCTCGTCTCAGCCCGTCGAACGAGGAGAGAACGACCGCGTGCGGCGTGTCGTCGACGATGAAGTCCACGCCGGTGAGGTGCTCGAGCGCGCGGATGTTGCGACCCTCCCGGCCGATGATGCGGCCCTTCATGTCGTCGGAGGGGAGCTCGACGACGGTCACCGTCGTCTCGGCCGTGTGACTCGCGGCGACGCGCTGCAGGGCGTCGGCGACCAGGTTGCGCGCACGGCGCTTCGACTCGGCACGCGCTTCGTCCTCGAGTGTCCGGACGCGCCGCGCGAGCTCGTGCCGCGCCTGCTCTTCGCCACGCTCGAGAAGCAGTCCCCTGGCCTCCGCCTGCGTGAGCCCCGCTACGCGCTCGAGCTCCGTGAGCTGGAGATTCTTCGTCTCCTTGAGCTCGTCCTGGAGCTGCCGGACGTGCTCCTCCCGATCTGCGAGGCCCTGGTCGCGGCGCGCAAGCTCCTCGAGCTTCTGCTCGACCTCGAGCTCCTTCGCGAGGACGCGCTCCTCGATCTTCAGCACCTGTGCTCGCCGGTCGGTGAGCTCCGCGTCGATCTCGCTGCGCAGGCGGACAGCCTGCTCGCGGGCCTCGACCTGCGCCTCGCGCCGAACCGCGTCACTCTCGCGACGGGCGTCGTCCAGCAGCTGGTCGCGGATCCGGCGGGCCTTGGAGACTCCGGTCGTGCCGAAGACCGAGACCGCCAGCAGGGCGAGGGCGACGCCTCCGGCAATCCCGATGGCAATTCCGATCCCGATCACGTGCCGGCTCCTCCGGTCGGGGACCCAGCCGCCTGCGGCGGCACGTCCCATCCGGCGCCGGACCTACGCGGCAGCTATCCGAGAAGCCGTATCTCCGGCAGCAAGGCACTGCCGGAAAGCCGCTGCGCTACCTCGCGCGCGACCTCCGAGTGGTTGAAGATGAGCGGTCGATCATCGGGCTGGGTTTCGGAAAAGCTGCTTTTGCAGGCAAAACGTCGAATGGAATGTCCTCTGATCGTATCGCGTCTCAGCCCTCGAACGCAAACGACGAGGCGATCTCGTCGAGGGCATCGCGTGCGAAGCCGCGCGCGGACAGGCGTCGCAGGAGCGCCGGCGTGACGCTCTCGCCCTCGACGACCCGTCGCAGTCGCTCGAGCTCGGGCTCCAATGCGGCGACGGCGCCCGCGGCCGCCTCGGGCGCTATCAGCCGGCGCGCGAGGTCCGCGCGGATCGCCGCATCGCCGTAGCCGCGGCGTGCGAGCAACTCGGCGCGGCTCTCCGCCAGCCGCGTGTCGTCGATCGCCCCGGCCCGGGCCAGCCAGGCAATCGCGTCCTCGCGCGCCGCGGCCGAGTGCCCCGCTCGCGCCAGCCGCTGCTCGAGCGCTCGTGCCGAGCGGTCGCTCGCGGCGAGCGACCGAGTCGCGGCGGCCAGCGCCTTCGCGCGTCGGAGCTCGCGCGCCAGCTCTCGTGCCCTGGGCCGATCGAGCGGGCTCCCGACCGCGAGGCCCGCTCGAACGACCGCATTCGTCGGCAGCACCCGCCACGGCCGGCCGTCGAGGTCGACGGCCACCCGGCCGCGCTTCCGCTCGCGCAGCCCCGTGACGACCCGGGTCACGCCTCGGCTTCGGCCGCTGCGAGCGCCTCCGCCGCGACCTCCGCCTTGCCGTTACTCGCCGCGGACTCCTCGGTGGCAATCGGCAGCAGCCGAGCGGACGCAACCTGGTCCGAGCCGAGCTCCACCTGGATCGCCTGCAGGATCTGCTGCGTCACGTCCGGATGCTCGCCCAGGAAAGCCGTTGCGTTCTGGCGGCCCTGGCCGAGCCGCTCGTCGCCGAAGCTGAAGTACGAGCCCGACTTCGTGACGATCTTGCGCTCGACCGCCGAGTCGAGCACAGTGCCTTCCCAGGAGACGCCGGAGCCGTAGATGATGTCGAACTCCGCCTGCTTGAACGGCGGCGCGACCTTGTTCTTCACGACCTTGACGCGCACCCGGTTCCCGAACGCCTCGACGCCGTCCTTGAGCGTCTCGATGCGGCGAATGTCGAGCCGCACGGACGAGTAGAACTTCAGGGCGCGCCCGCCCGGCGTCGTCTCGGGGTTCCCGAACATGACGCCGATCTTCTCGCGCAGCTGGTTCGTGAAGATGCAGATCGTGTCGGTGCGGTTGAGGGTGCCCGCGAGCTTGCGGAGCGCCTGGCTCATGAGACGCGCCTGCAGGCCGACGTGGGAGTCGCCCATCTCGCCCTCGATCTCGGCCTTCGGGGTCAGCGCCGCGACCGAGTCGATCGCTACCACGTCGAGCGCGCCGGAGCGGATGAGGAGCTCCGTGATCTCGAGCGCCTGCTCGCCCGTGTCGGGCTGGGAGACGAGGAGGTTGTCGATGTCGACGCCGATCCGCTTCGCGTACGCCGGGTCCATCGCGTGCTCCGCGTCGATGAAGGCACAGATGCCGCCGCGCCGCTGCGCCTCGGCGATCACGTGGTAGACGAGCGTCGTCTTGCCCGACGACTCCGGGCCGAAGATCTCGACGATGCGGCCGCGGGGCAGGCCGCCGATCCCGAGCGCGAGATCGAGCGCGAGCGAGCCGGTCGAGACGGCGCCGACCGACACCGCGGCGTGGTCGTTCATCTTCATGACAGAGCCCTTGCCGAACTGCCGCTCGATCTGGCCGAGCGCTACGTCGAGTGCTTCGTGCTTGTCCACCTCAGCCTCCTAGAGCGACAGATTCCAAGACTTCGTACCGCGCCCCGTCGGGGTGCAGCCGGGATAGGTAAGCAGCCGCGTCGGACGGAACAAACGTTCCCACCGAGGGCGGCTCGAGCCGCAGCCGCGGCCGCTCGCGCCAGCGCGCCACCGTGAGGTGCGGGAGCCAGGGCCGGCCTTCGCGGCGGTAGACACCGAGGTGCTCCAGCCGCTCCTGGACGTCCGCCGCGAGCAGCGCGGCATGGCCGCCGTCGTCCTCGAGGACGAGCATGCCGACGCCTCTCGTCTCCCGATAGCGGCTCGGTGCGAGACGGATCTCCCCCGCCCCCGCAGCGGCGTCGCGCAACACGCCGACGATCGAGCCGAGCTCGGCGGCAGGCCGATGCCCGAGGAAGGCAAGCGTGACGTGCAGGTGCTCTCGCGGGACGATGCGAACGCCTGTGAGCTCCGCGCGCTGCCATCGTTCGACCTCGTTGAGGACGTCGTCGGGCACGCGCAGCGCGAGGAAGAGCCGGAGCCGTTCATCGCCGCTCACGCTAGCGGCCGAGGTCATGCAGATTCGTTGCGGCTTCCCGTCAGAAGCGCACGCAGGAGATGGAGTGCCGTGACCGTCGCGCGAACCCGGATCTGCCGGCGCTCCCCGGGCAGGTCGAGCATGCGGGCGAGCGACCCGTCCGGGCCGGCAGCGTGGATGTACACGCGCCCCACGGGCTTCTCGGCCGTCCCCCCGTCGGGGCCGGCGACACCGGTGACCGCCACGGCCAGGTCCGTACCGAGCCGCCGCCGGGCACCGTCGGCCATCGCGGCTGCCACTTCCTCCGAGACGGCGCCGTGCTCCGCAAGCACCCCCTCGGGCACGTCGAGCTCGGAGCCCTTCACCTCGTCCGCGTACGCGACGACACCGCCGACGAAGCTCGCGCTCGACCCGGGCACGTCCGTGAGCCGCGCCGCGACCATGCCTCCGGTGCAGGACTCCGCGGTCGCGAGCCGCAGCCCGCGCGCGCCCGCGAGCGAGAGCACGATCTCCTCGACGAGCCGCTCGTCGCGCGCGAACAGCCACTGCTCGAGCCGCTCCGCCAGCGCCCGCTCGAAGGCGTCGGCGCGCTCCTCCGCGCCCGGCTCGACCACCAGGTCGACATGGATCTCGAACTCCCGCGCGCAGATCGTCGCCTCGACTCCGTCGCCGTCGCCGCCCGCCTCCTCGAATGCCCGCGCGACGGCCGACTCGCTGACGCCGAACAGGCGCAGGACGCGCCGACCCGGAGGCCGGGTCCGTGCCAGCAGCTCCCGCATCGCCTCGCTCGCGAGCGCGTTCGGCCAGAGCCGCCGCAACTCGCCCGGCGGGCCGGGCAGCACGACGACGACGCAACCGGTCGGCGCCCGGAAGACGAGGCCCGGCGCCGTGCCCGCAAGACCGATGGAGACGGCCGGAGCGGGCCGCGTGGCCTGCTTGGTCACGCCGGGGGCGAAGTCCGCGTACGGCCGCCGGAGGCGCTCCGCGACCGTGCGGGAGATCGACTCGATCTCCCGCTCGAGCGCTTCGTCCACCACGAGCTCCAGCCCGGCGGCCCGCGCGACGAGCTCGACGGTGCGGTCGTCGTGCGTCGGGCCGAGACCGCCGGAGACGAGGCACGCGTCGGCCTCCAGGCCCTCCCGCAGGACGGCCTCGAGCTCGGCGGGCGCGTCACCGACGATCGTGATCCGGGCCGGCTCGAGCCCGTGGCTCAGGGCCTCGGCCGCGAGGAAGGGCCCGTTCCGGTCGGTGCGCTCGCCGCGGACGAGCTCGCTGCCGGTGACGACGACGACCGCGCGCGGCCGCTCGCTCACCCGCTCAGGCGAATCGTGTGCCGCGGGGTGACGAGGATGCGGAGGTTGTGCTCCGCCGGCAGCGCGACGGCGCGACCGCCGAGCGTGATCCGGAGGCCGGCCGGCGAGCGCACGAGCAGGTAGAAGCGGCTCCCCGGGAGCCGGTCCGTCTGCCCAGCCTCCACCGTTCCCTGCAGGTCGACCTTGTTGGACGCGCGGCTGCGGCGCACCTCGACGTACGTCCCCCGGCCGACGCCGTGCAGCACGAGTTGGGTGGCCGAGGCAGACCGGTGCTTCTTCGTCCCGACGCCCGGCACGTGCGTGGACGAGCCGGGGAGCCGGAACGCCGCGAAGACAAGGCCCGCGACGAGCACGATCCCCGCGAGCACGAGGAGCACGGCCCGGCGCTCCAGGTGGCGCTCACGCCTCGGGAGCCGGCGCCGCTCGGGCCGCGGAGGCAGCTCGTCGCGCCAGCTCGTGATGAAGCGCGAGGCGTATTCGTCGACGTAGACGTCGCCGTCGAGCCCGAGGTACTCGGCGTACGTGCGCAGGAAGCCGCGGATGTATGCGTCGCCCGGAATGGAGGTGAAGTCCTCCTCCTCGAGCGCGCGGATGTACTTCGCGCGGATCTTGGTGGCGAGCTCTATCTCGGGATAGCCGAGCCCTTGCCGCTCGCGCGCCTCGCGCAGGCTGTTGCCGATCTCGAACACAGCAGGAGTCTAAGACCGTCCCTAGTGCTCGAGACGTAGAAGCAGCTCGTACAGCCCCACCGCGATCGACGCGGAGAGCGTGAAGCAGATGCCCGCGACCGCGAGGATGCGGCCGAGCCGGATGCAGGTCGCGCCGCCGACCGGCTCGAGCGTCCGCGCGATCGCGCCGCGGGCGCCCCGCGCAAAGAGCAGCGAAACGACCGAGGCGATCGCGGCGACCGGGATCGCCCACACCGCGTCGAGGAGGACGGCGCCGGGGACCTTCCGCGTCAGCTCGATGGCCGCAGGGATCACGCCGGCGGCAAGGAGGCCGAACAGGAAGGCGAGCCACGCGCGGGCATTGAGCCGCTGCGGCTGCGACAAGGTGTGGGTGCGCGCTGCCACTCAGTGAGCCATTGTAGGCGGCCGGAGGACGGCAAACTGATCCGTGATCTCCAGCCGGCTGGTGCCGAAACGATAGATCGTCGCGGGCCGCCCGCCGCCGGCACCGTAGTGCCGCCGCTCCCCCGTGTCCTCGAGCAGCCGGCGCCGGAGCAGGACGCGCTGCAGGTTGGTGGCGCTCACCGGGTGGCCGAGTGCCGCGGCGTAGAGGTCGCGCAGCTCGGCGAGCGTGAAGGTCGGCGGCGCGAGCGCGAAGCCGAGATTCGTGTAGGAGAGCTTCCCGCGCAGCCGCTCGCGGGCGCTGAGGAGGATCTCCTCGTGGTCGTACGCGAGCTCCGGCAGCTCGTCGACCGGATGCCAGCGCGTGTCCTCCGGCACCTGCGGGTCCACCCCGCTCGGCACCAGCCCGAGAAACGCGGTCGCGAGCTCGCGCCTCGTCGGGTTGCGTGAGGGGTCGCTGCGCGTCTCGAGCTGCTCGAGATGGGCCACCTCCCTCACGTCGACCTTTTCGGCGAGGTGCCGCCGCATCGAGTCCTCGAGCGTCTCGTCCGCGGCCAGCGCTCCCCCGGGCAGCGCCCAGAACGCCGCGTACGGCTCGCGCGCGCGCTGCCAGAGCAGCGCTTGCAGCCGCCCGTCGCGGACCTGGAGAACGGCCGCTAGCACGGCGTGGGCGGAAGTTTTCGCCTGAGAGTCGTCAACCATGTATAGTCAGCATCGAGGTTATCGATTGTGAGGCAAAAACGCCAGGTATCCGACGTGGTCGTCGCCGGAGCCGGGGTCGCCGGCCTCTCCGCTGCGCTCGCGGCGGCCGATGCGGGCGCCTCGGTGCTCGTGCTCGCGAAGGCCTCCCACACGAGCTCGAACAGCTACGCGGCCCAGGGTGGCGTGGCCGCGGCGGTCGGCCCCGGGGACGACCCCGCGCTGCACGCGGCCGACACGCTCGCCGCGGGGCGCGGGCTCTGCCGGCCCAGCGCCGTCCGGCTCCTGACCGAAGAGGCTCCGGCCCGGATCGCGGAGCTGCGCAGCCTCGGTGTCCGGTTCGACGACGGCCTCGGCCGCGAGGGCGGCCACTCGCGCGACCGTGTCGTGCACGCCGGCGGCGCGGACACGGGCCGCCACATCGCCGACGTCCTGACGAAGCGCGCTCGCGAGCATCCCCGCATCCGGCTGGTCGAGGGTCGGCGGCTCACGACGCTGGCCGCGCTAAGGGGCTCTGCCGTTGTCCTCGCCACCGGCGGGTACGCCGCGCTCTGGGCGCGGACGACGAACCCTCGCGGAGCGGTCGGAGACGGTCTCCTGCTGGCTCAAGCCGCCGGCGCCGCCCTGGCCGACCTCGAGCTCGTGCAGTTCCACCCCACGGCCTTACGCGACGACAACGGTCACGACGGCTTTCTGCTCTCGGAGGCGCTGCGCGGCGCGGGCGCGACGTTGCTCGACGACGGCGGCGAGCGCTTCGTCGACGAGCTCGCCCCACGCGACGTGGTGGCGCGCGCGGTCGCTGCACGAGCGGGGGCGCGCCTCGACCTGCGGCCGGTCGAGCGCGACCGGTATCCCAGCCTGATGGCCACCCTCGTCGAGGCGGGCTACGACCCGGCCGACGAGCCCGTCCCGGTCTCCCCCGCCGCCCACTATGCGATCGGCGGCATCGTCAGCGATCTCGACGGGCGCACCTCGGTGCCGGGGCTGTACGCGGCGGGAGAGTGCGCCTGCACGGGAGTTCACGGCGCGAACCGGCTCGCGTCGAACTCCCTGCTGGAGTGCCTGGTCTTCGGCCGGCGTGCGGGGCTCGCCGCCGCGGCAGGACCCGCCTTTGACAACGCTTGTAACACAGTGTTACTTGGTGATGAGGGGCCGGGAGCTGCGCTCTGGCGCGACGCGGGGCTGATTCGCAGCGCCGAGGGCCTGGAGCGGCTCCTCGACTCGCCGCAGCCGCTCGTCCGTGAGATCGCCGCCTGCGGCCTCGCGCGGGAGGAGAGCCGCGGCGTCCATTTCCGCGAGGACTTTCCCGTCGAGAGCGAGGCGCTCGCCGGGCACCTCGTCGTCCACCCCGGTCGCGAGCCGGTGCTGGAGCGATGGAGCTGACGCCCCAGGACATCGAGCGCGTCGTCACGGCGGCGCTGGTCGAGGACGTCGGCTCCGGCGACGCGACGACGCTCGCGCTCGTGCCGGAGGACGCGCGCTGCAGCGCGGAGCTACTGCTCGAGGAGCCCGGCGTCGTCTGCGGCGTCCCGGTCGCCAGAGCGGTCTTCCGGGCGCTCGACCCCTCGGTGCAGGTCGAGGCAAGACTCGAGGAAGGCACGGCGGTCTCGAACGTCCCCGCCGTCCTCGCGGTCGTCGAGGGCCCCGCGCGCGCGATCCTCAGCGGCGAGCGCGTCGCGCTCAACCTGCTCGCAAGGCTCTGCGGCATCGCGTCTCTGACGCGCCGCTTCGTGGAGCTGACCGAGGGAACCCGCACGTCCGTCCTCGACACCCGCAAGACCACGCCCGGCCTGCGCGCGCTCGAGAAGTACGCCGTCCGCTGCGGCGGCGGCCGCAACCACCGCGCCGGCCTCTACGACGGCGTGCTCGTCAAGGAGAACCACCTCCGCGTCGCCGGCGGCGTCACGGCGGCCCTCGCCGCCCTCGACGGCCGCGTCGACGGGCTGCCCGTGGAGGTCGAGGCCGAGACGCTCGCCCAGGTGCGCGAGGCGCTCGACGGCGGCGCGCCGAGGATCCTGCTCGACAACATGAGCCCCGAGGAGGTGCGCGAGGCCGTTGACCTCGCGGGCGGGCGCGCCGAGCTCGAGGCATCCGGCGGCGTCTCGCTCGGCACGGTGCGCGCCTACGCCGAGACCGGAGTGGACTTCGTCTCCGTCGGCGCCCTCACCCATTCCGCCCGCTCGCTCCACGTCTCCCTGGAGGTCCGATGACCGCTGTAGCCCCCACCACCGAGCTCCACGACGAGGTGCGCGCTCTCGCAGACGCGAAGAACGCCGTGATCCTCGCCCACAACTACCAGCGCCCCGAGGTGCAGGACGTCGCGGACTACGTCGGCGACTCGCTCGGCCTCTCACGGCAGGCCGCCGCGACCGAGGCGGAGACGATCGTCTTCTGCGGCGTCCACTTCATGGCCGAGACGGCGGCGATCCTCAGCCCCGAGAAGACGGTCCTGCTGCCCGATCTCGGCGCCGGCTGCTCGCTCGCGGCCTCGATCGACGCCGAGCAGCTGCGCGAGTGGAAAGCGCAGCATCCGGGCGCCGTCGTCGTCTCCTACGTGAACACGACCGCCGAGGTGAAGGCCGAGAGCGACTACTGCTGCACGTCGGGCAACGCGAAGTCGGTGATCGAGGCGATCCCGCCGGAGCAGGAGATCCTCTTCCTGCCGGACATGTACCTCGGCCTGTGGCTCGAGAAGGTGACCGGCCGCAAGCTGACGATCTGGCTCGGCGAGTGCCACGTCCACGCGGGCATCCGGCCCGCCGACATCGAGCGCTGGCAGAACGAGGCTCCCGACGCCGACCTGCTCGTCCATCCCGAGTGCGGTTGCGCGAGCCAGGCGATGGCGTTCGGCAACGAGCGGACGCAGATCCTCTCGACCGAGAAGATGATCGACTACGCGAAGCGCTCGCCGAAGAAGCGGTTCCTCATCGCGACCGAGACCGGAATCATCCACCGGCTCCAG
>Ga0207657_10004576_pt1 | contig 14621 bp, 4 predicted proteins | sample KBSC33metaG_FD_184316 | JGI IMG/M metagenome (GOLD analysis project Ga0207657, IMG submission 184316) | Corn rhizosphere microbial communities from Kellogg Biological Station, Michigan, USA - KBS C3-3 metaG (SPAdes) (version 2) | ecosystem: Host-associated > Plants > Roots > Rhizosphere > Soil ... | reverse complement strand
TAGGCCTAAACAAGCTGCCAGGAATATCTTCATCCTTTCTCAACCCTCCACTCCCGTGTTAGTGGCAACGTGTGTAAGTAGATGCTTTTCTTCTGAGGAGGAAGTGGAGCATTTCGCGTTGTGAGAAAGTATAGGTCTGCAGCACCACAGATCTAGGTTGTCTAGTTGTCTTTTAAAGGCCAAAAAGGAGTAGGAACACTCTTTCCTCTGACAAAAGGGCTTGTCAGAGAAGCAGAGACCACTTCCTTTGATAAGGCCTGTCTGTTACCAGTTCTGATCAGTTTGGGAAACCAACTCACACACACAGTACTCCTCTCCAAAAGATAAGGACCCGTGGGTAAATAACCTTTACCCGCAAAACCCTTCTGATACCCTTTCTGAAGAGAAGGGAGGAGGAAGAACCACTTTGCGGCATCTGGTGGAGAATCGGCTTTGGAGGAGTCTGTTGGGTCATTTACCCAAGTTGATCTACCCTGAAGGATTCAAGCCAGTTTGGCACAAACTTGATTGTTTTACTTATGCCTGGAGCATTTGAGTCTGAAGGAGACTTAGGATTGGACCAAGTACTGGAAACCCTTGAAGAAATGCACTTGAGAGAAGATCAGGAAAACCAAGTCTTGGTTGAGCAAGCCTTGGCTTCCACTTCAGCTGTGGTAGTTACTACTGCTGTGCAGTCTGTGTCACAAGAAGTTGACACAACTACTTCTCTTACCCCTCCACAACGTTGGAGTGATCAAGGAATGGATGTTGGTGAGACAGATTTTGAGGAACTGAAGCGTTCTTTCCCTGGCAGTCCCAGGAATGAAGAGGTCATGAATCTTCCTCCAGTTGGTGGATCTAGTGCTGGTCATATGGAGACCAGTACTCCAGTGAAGGTATCCCAATCTCAAGAGATTACAGGACAGATATCTGCTGAGGAACACCCCTTTAGGAAGGCCCAGCGTGGCAGACATTCCCATGCTACTGGGAGAAAGAATGAGGGAGGTTACAACTCCAACAGTGGTAGTGGAAGTGATGCACCCACTCCTACTTATGGAGATGAGCCTTCGCAGGGAAAGGAATTCCTTGCACCTACAGTGCGAACTGAAGGATTTGTTGTGGGTACCAGACCCCAAGGTGCTTCCCAGAAGGGGATGCAGTTAGGAACTTTGGTAGGAGCCAGTCAGGGTGCTGGGACAATCCCTGTTGGTAAATCTGTTGGTTCTGGGAGCTCACAAGGTTGGAACAGAGCCCAGAGGAGGGTCTCTTATGGAAGTCAAGGAAGTAGCAAAGGGAGCTCTGGTGGGCAGAGTCCCGTGGACAAGGGAAAACACGTACCCGGCAGGGAGATGAACAAGGTGCCTGAACAAGGCAACATCTCCGGGCCACCTGGTAGGACCGGTGGAAGGAATGGTGGTGAAGGTACACGGGGTCCTAACCCCCAGTATCCTCCTAAAGGACGCAGGTTTAGTCCTCCTGCTAGCCAGATGGCAGCACCCCGTCAGATGGGTAACTCTGGGACAAAGCAAGGGGTAGAATCAACCCATCTTCAAACCCAGCAACACCCGGGCGGTGGTTGGAAGACGAAAGAACAGTTGGAAAGGATGTTAGAGGAAAACCAGGAAGGTATGAAGCAGCGCTTGCGCGAAGAGCGGCGTGCAATGGAGGCTGATTTCGGAAAAAGGGTTGCTGATCTGGAGATGGAGAAGCAAGAATTCCAGTGGGAACTGGAAAGGACCCGTATGCTTCAGAGGGAGCATGAGTTGATGTTGAAAGAAGAAAGGTTGGCCACTGCTGAACGCCAGCAGGAGGCATTGGGTGCCTTTATGGCCACTATGGCCCAGAAGGAAAAGGTATGGCAGGAGCGTGACGCTTCCCAAGTACAGATGCAGAAAGATCTCTGCGCGCAATTTAGCCAGCTTATGCAGCAGCAAGCTGTGATGATAGCAAAGATTACTGCCTTAGAGGAAGGCAAGGTTCCCACCACAGTGGTGGTTGAACAACAGTTACAAGATGAGCCCTCAACGGTTAGGGCAGAAGTGGTCACTGAGCAGGGGATGCCCCCTACCACTGTTTTTGTTGCTGCAGGACATGCGGCATCTGGATACCAGGACACCCGTAGAATGGCTACTGGAGGAGCCGGTGGCAATCCAGGGGGACCTGGTGATGAGGATGATGTTCCTCGTAATGGTAACCCCAGTGGTGATCCCAGAAGATTCCCTGGTGGTGGAGGAAATGGCCCACCCCAAAGAGGAGGTGGCGGACCACCTGGTGGCAACCCAGGAGGTAACCCAGGTGGAAATGGAGGTGATGATGGGAATGACGGTGAAGGATCTTCCCGTAGGTCGCGAGGGTCATCCGACGGATCTCGACGTACAACCATTACTCAGAGGAGTATGGATGAGGTGGACTTCATCGACGGTTATGGAGTGAGGGTTGTGTCTACTCCTCCGCAGTGGAAGGGTTTTGCTCACTTTGCCTGGAAAGACATACCCGACGTTGAGAGTAGGGAGTTTTATGATCTTTGGACACAGGTGACAAATGCAATCATCACCCAACATGCTTATCTTGAATATGAAGAGGGAAGAGGTTGGAGAGTGATGTCCCTTGATCTGTTGGAGAGATATATGGGACGAGTGGGACCTGACTTCCCTTATGTGTTGGCAAAGGTTTTCCTGTTTGCAGCCAAGAGGTTTGGACCTGGGAGACTGGAAGCTACGGATATAACTTATATCCTGGACAGCTTCAACCGTGAGGCGGAAGTCGCATCAAGATTCCGCGGAGTCGCGGTGCGCCCTGACAAAACTTACTGGTTGCAAAGTCCTGGAGACAACCCCACTGACATTGCCCGGTTCCGAAATGAGTTGGAACAGGTAAGGGGTTATTTCCAGATGGAACAGCAGAAGGAAGATTTGGAAAGGTTGGAGGATGAACGTATCAGAGCAGAGTTGGAATCTGGACGTATTCCTCGCCCGCCCATGGGTAGTACTGCTGCTGATATCAAAGCATTCAAGATGCGGGTAGAATTTATTACCCGGCAACTAGAATGGGATAGGGTGAGCAAGGAAGCCCCCGCTCCGGCAAAGAAGGAGGAAGAAAAAGACTCTAAGTCCAAGGACACTCCTCCGAAATGGCCCAAGTTTGATCTGCCCAAGTTGGGCAAATTCAATGTTCAGCTCAGCCCTTACAAATGGCTGAGGGTGTATGAACGGCAGTGCGAACTTGAGAACTTGAAGACTGATGGCCTCAAGATCGGGTGGTTCCAAAAGTGTGCAGATACCGCCGTTCCCGAAATTCTGAACTTGTGTACCCAGGTTAATGGGTGTTCTACCTGGGATGAAGCGAAGGAAATGGTAGTGAAGAATGTAGTCCCTGATGACGGGTACTCCCCCGACAACATTTGGGAGATCACCCAACAGCTGAAAAAGGGTACTGACACTATTCGCGCTCACGCCAGTAAGTTCAAGGACTTAAAGGCTGACTTGGAAATGGCTAACCAGTACTCCGAGCGTAAAAGGTATCCCATGCCCAACGACTTCATTTCGGCATGGTTTGGGACACTCGGGGATCATGTCCCCAGCAACCAGAAGATTCTGGATTACCTCCAGGGTAAGCAACGTGATATGTCAGTAGATGACATAATAGCTGAGACCATCAAGGACTGGGAAGTGCTGCAGACAGTCAAACCCAGGATGTCCAGGGGAGGTAATGCCCAACCGGTAAAGAAGTTTGCCACGGACGGTGCCGGAAGGTATGACCGTGGTGAAAGGACTGCAGAACGGTATGGCAGCCGTCCAAGTGGAGGAACACTGCCGGGATCAACTGCTCCCGGGAACAAAACCCCTACAGGGCCAGGAAAAGACCAACAGGGAAGGGATGCTCCCCCAAGAAGAGCTCCACCCCCACCACCACCAAGTAGGCCTCAGGGAGGAAATGGTGGAAGGGATGCACGTCCACCTGCTGCTGGAGGGAGTGGGAATTCCAACCCCGCATCGGGAGGAAATTCCAACTCCAACACTGGGGCAGGATCTACTGCCAGACCGCCTGCGAAGGCCAATAACGTAAACCAGAACACTGGTTATTCTTCTCGTGGAGTAACGTGTTACCGCTGTGGCGAGGAAGGACACATTTCCACGCACTGTACCGCTGACCACACCCTGGAAACATGGAAGGGGTACCAAATGTCTTTGGAATCTACGGGTGAACATGAGTATAACCCCGATAATGAAGGGGTATATGGGCAGATGTTTAAGATCTGTGCCGCGCTTTCTCCAGCATTAACCCGCGGCGACGAAGGCCAGTCAGGTGAGGAGGAATATGAGAGTGATGAGGATTTTCCGGAAAGGTACGAGTGAACGGGAGTCCTCGTGCCATAATGGAAAAGCTCCCACCTGATAAGGAAGGAAGGATGCTGTTGGGAGAAGGGAAGCGTGAGATGAATGGCGATTACATTGAAGGGAAGATGCCTCAGGGTGTTACCCCCACCGGTATGAAGCCATATGTGGAAGTGGTGGAAAAGAGGAGAAGGACCGAAGCAAAGGGTTCAGACCCCAGATTGGGCGTGAGAAAACCCGTCTCTGACAACTTTGTTACGGTGGTTACTGAGACGGTGAAGAATGCTCAGGAGAATTCAAACCCACCCGCGATCAACCCTGGGGAGAATGACTCACCCAGGAAAGTGGCGAAACCCGCTTTGAAGTGGAAGGACCTGGGCAAAGGAGTGGTTAAGCCTGTTGAATCTGCCCAAAAGGAAAAGGGTGTGAAGAAGCCTGAGCCAGTTAAGCCTAGTAGCAAGGTAAGATCCGCAAAGGGAGCAAAGCCGCAGGGAACAGGCAAGCCCACCGTGGAAGTTGTGGTGCCACCCCCAGATGAACGGCTGTTTACCCCGGAGGAACTACTGGCGAACAGCAAGAAGGCAGTAAGGAAAAAGCGTATGAAGGAAAGGACGCACTCCGAGGATGAGGTTGAAGTCCCTCCACTGGACTCAAGCAGTGATGAGTCGGAGGATGACGCGAGTGGCAAGCGTAGGGTACAGGAACGCAGGGAGGCCCGTGCCAAAGTCCCAGTAGTAAACGTCCCTGTGGAGACGTTGCTGCCCATGGAAACCCAAGTGGCCCCTGCGAATGTCCCGACAGTTGTGGAACATTCCGACATCCCTGAAGCTGGAGAACCTCAACCTATGGAGATAGGGACACCCCCGGTAATCAGTGCAAGACCGGTGGAGTCTGCTGCGGAAAGGGAGGGAAAGAAGAAAGGTCGACCGCCTAAGGATCCCAATGCAGCAGTAGATGAGACTTTGCATGATCAGCTGAGACTTATCGAAATGATAAAGGATAAGGAAGGAAGGTTTGATATCCTCGAATTTCTCAGGACTAAACCCGTGAATATCCCCTTAGCAGAGTTGTTGTGGGTCAGTCCATATCTGCGAAGGATAGTCCAGAATGCGTTAAGGACTATCCCCAAAAGTAAAAGAGTGGACCTGTTGTCGGAACACCCCGGACTGGGTTTTGCAACAGAAAAGAGAATGTTTACCGTCTCCAACAGCGAAGGCGTTGAGGATGGTGGAGCCGACACTCTGGACCTGGAAGATGATTCCAACGGGATGCACGGAATGGATTTGGTGACAGAGGGTGACAAGGAAGTAACTGTTGAGGAGTTATTCCACCGTATTAGTGCGGCCAAAAAGGAGGCCCACGTGAACCTTATCACCTCTGCGAAAACAGGAACGCATTATATCGATGCTACTGTGAATTCATCCCCTATGAGGGTACACCTGGATGGCGGATGTTGTATTGTTGCTGTAAGTTCACGACTGCGGAGAAGACTGGGTTGGGAACTAGCAGCGGTACCCGCTACTATCCGGTTAAAGGTAGCGGATGGAAACGCACCAAAGATTGAGGGCGAAATTCACAACTTGGTTATTCAAATATGTAAGGGACTTGAGATCCCGGTGAACGTACTCTCTGTTAACAACCTAGATGTCGATGTGTTATGTGGACGCCCCTTCTTGGAGTTGACACAGGCGCATATTGATTGTCAAAGAGGGTTGTACCATTTCCTGTGGAATGGTCATTACGCGATTGGTCGTGGAGGAGATGGGGCAGTTGGGTACGTGAAGAAATTGGAAACCAAGGAAAAAGCTGACTGGTCCTATCATGCACCCAAAGTTACGGACAAACAATTGGCCCGTATTTTAGGGGAGGGAAATGAACCAGAAGAGGAGGGTATTGGAACCCAAAACAGGAGCGGGAAAAGTTACATGGTGGAGGAAGATCCACATGTACCGGTTTACAGGTCATATCACCTGACCATCGACGACTCATCTGATCTGGTAAATGTGAAGGAGGACAATGATTTCGACCTATTCAAGGAATTGTTTGCTGGACAGTTGACCGGTATTTACAATCTGGGGTCGATACCAGGTGATCCCGGTAGTTCGATAGCCAAAGATCAAGTCAAAAGGTGGCAGGGAAATGAGAAGGTTTTGAATAACCTGTATGCTGACTTGTATTCTTCTGAGTCCAAGAAGGTAATGGCCACCATGCAAAGGGTGTCGGCGACCTTAGAGGATTATCAGAAGGAGGAAAAGTGGAGGAAGATAAGGAACAGTTACCTGCCAACAAAGAAGACCTTCTTGACGCGTATGCAACAGACGAATAAAGAATCGGAGTTGCTAAAGTCAAAAGGAGTGAAGAATGACCGTGTTTATGAAACTGTAGTTGAAACACCATATCGAGAGGCGTTGACTATTGCGTCCTGGAACGTGAATAGCATACGGAACTTGGTGAAAAGATCGGGAGAATTCGTTATGAGGTACGGCGGAGATTCCGAGACCGCATTGGCTACTTATCTGGAAATGAAAGGCATCGACGTACTCGTTGTCCAAGAAACCCGGGTGAGTGGTACGTCGGATTTGAAGAAAGGAATCGACAAGTTACCCGGATATCTATCATACTTCAGCTTTGCGCAAAATATCAAAGGATATAGCGGAATGGCGATGTATGCCCGGTCGGGATTGGTGAAGATGGTGGTTGAAGGATTCACCGCCTCTGATTTTGATGCAGTAGATGAAGGACGCGTCTTGCAAATGGAACTGGTAGGCAACATTATGCTTATAGGATTATACGCCCCAAATGCACGCGCACAGCCGGTGGATAGGGAGGTGTATAAAAAGGAGTTCATGGCCGCCGTGAAGACGGAAGTGGAACATTACAAGTCCCGAGGCTATGAGGTCATAGTGATAGGAGATTGGAACATGGTTTACCGTGTCGAAGATGTTTGGAAAGCAAACATGATGACCGGGAAGATGCGTGAATCACCCTGTGCTGAGTGGGAAGAAGCATGGGTGAATGGAGTGAAATGTAAGTTGGACCTGGTTGACCCATACTTGCTGCGAGATCAGAAAGGCAAGCCAAGGTTTTCGGCTTGGGAACAGCAGGTGATTAGAGGGAAGACAGGGAAAGCCCAAGATAGAGGTTTTCGCATTGACTACGCGTTGATGACCAAAGGGTTGGAGATGCGTTTGGATGAGTGCTATCTTGAAGACATTCCGGGGTCAGATCATATACCCCTAATGTTGCGGCTGAAGGTGGAAGACATGTCTTTTCCAAGGGCAGAAGGAACCATCGCTCTGGTACAACCTGGGAATTTAAAGAATGACCCGCGGACAGATGACTGGAAGTTGAATCCCACGGTCACTCGGGCACTTCAAGCTCATTGGAAGGAGTATGGTGAATACAAAGCGGACCTATTCGCCGCGGAAAACAATTATCAGTTTGCAAAATATTATGCTAAAGACTCGAATGATGTCCCCAGCGCTTATGATGTCAACTGGTTGGAAATCCAAGGAGATGGCATGCTTTGGGCAAACCCGCCATGGAAAGAGATGGGAAAGATTCTGAGGAAGGTGGAAAAGGACGGGGCAACGGTAACCATTATTTGCCCAGTGTCCCCTCAGAATCACTGGTACGCAAAGTTGTTGGAGCTAGCAGTGGATGATCCAATCTTGCTGCCTCGATCGAAGAACTTGTTCTTACGTGAAGGACATGCTGCTAAAGGGATGACCCCCTGGTCAAAGACTGCAGCATGGCTGGTTAGTGGGGACAAAGACTTGAGGAGGAAGTACTTGAATACATTATCAACCCGGGGACCGACAACAGGGGCTATCACCCCTGTAGCCAGCAAATATGCCGGATATGTGGATGGGAAGTGGATACCCTGGAGGGAGATGACCGACCCAGATCCCACTCCGGTATACGCGTTTCAACCGGAGAAGCGTGTTTTTAAGGTTGAAGTGGACCATGAGTCCCCTGTGAAAGAGGGAAATTTTTGTGGTGCCCGGATGGAGTACACAACTTATGAAGGGAAACGGCCTACCCCCTGTTATCAGTTGGACCCAGAGAAGACGGGCGGAAGAAGAATCAACATCGGTATCCTTCCGGAGCTGGAGCCGTACAAGGAGCAAATTGAGGCGCTTATGTTGAAGCACCTGCCCGAGTTCTTGGAGCCCGGAGGAATTGCGCGAACGTTGACGAATGTGGAGCCGATGGAAATCATCATAGATGAGGAGTTGGTCAAGAAAGACGGGGGTTTACCAGTGGCAAGAGTGCAAAGGCTTTCACCTACGCACACCGAGGTGTTGAACCAGTATGATGATAAGATGATGGCGGCGGGTAAGATTGAGGAGTCGACTTCAACCACCTGCGCCACGCCACTGTTAGTCGCTAAGAAGGACGGCAGTTGGAGAATAGTGTTCAATTATGCACCCATAGCCAAATATGTCAAGCCTTTAGTATGGCCACTGGAACCAATGGATGTCGTCTTGCAGAAGATGGCACGGCATAAGTATCGGAGTTCCTTCGATCACTCATTGGGATATCATCAATGCCCGATTGCAGAGCACTGCAGATGGCTTACCGCTTTCGCTTTCCCCCGGGGATTGCGTCAGTACACCGTTGCCCCTATGGGGTGGAAAGACTCGGCTGAGTGGCTGATGAAGCACTTAGGAAAAGTTTATGATGACCGGAAGTTTGAAGGAGACAACAAGTTGCAGGAGGCGTTGTCTTTGTTTAGGGATGATGGACAGGTTGGCGCTGACAGTATACCTGACTTGATTGAGGTTACAGCGAGAGTTTTCCGTTGTATTGCGAGATATAATGGAACACTATCGGACAAAAAGTCATTCTGGTTTGTCGTACGCGTCGAGGCCATGGGCCATTTGGTGGGGAACAACGAGATTGTTCCAGAGGAAAAGAAGGTTAGGGCTGTGTTGGAATGGCCAACACCTACTTCACAAGCAAACCTGAGGAGTGCTATTGGTTTTGCGCTGTTCCTGAAGCACTGTGTTTACAACTCAGGGGCACTGATGGCGCCATTATATGAACTTTTCAGGAAGGACTTTGGAAAGCCCTTGGTGTTTAAAAAGGAATGGGAAAGCAAAGAAGGATACGCTTTGGCATGGGTGAAGCTGAAAGAGGCTTACGCTGATGCAGCAACGGTCCGTGCTTTCGATCCCAACCGTCCTTGTTTGCTGGCAGCAGATGCATCTGCGGTTGGAATTGCCGCAGTGGCTGGACATGCCAAGGATAAGGCGGATGATGATAACCTTACTATTCATACTCTTTATGAACCAGTAGGTTACTACGGGCGAGGGTTAACCGATGCAGAGAAACGGAAGGACCAGCCCGAGAGAGAGATGTTGGCAGTTTTGTACGGGGTCAAGAAGATTGAACCGTACATAGGGCGTAAGTTGGTGATTCTAACTGACCATCAAGCATGGGTTCAAGTGGCAAACTCTGCGTCAAAGAACAAGCTGATTGAGAAGCAAAAGGTTCTATTCTCAACTCTACCCATGGACCCGGGATACCCGCAATGGAAGTTCAGACCGGGAAATAAACAGATGGATGTTGACCCGCTGTCACGAATAGGGGATCCCATACCCACTAGGGAAATGATGGATGGAATTGATGCAAGGATTGAAGACCCTGTCATCCTTAGAATGGCTCTGTGCAGACCAGGGTGGGAACCATATGACTCTATTGCAAGATTCCTGATGGGACATCAGTTGGAAGATTTAGACCCCGCTACAAGGAAGAGCATCCGGACGATGGCCTGGGACTTTTTCATTGATAAGGACAGTGGTGTTCTTTATAAGAGGGCGATGGACGGAGCTGCACCCCGGATGGTGCCACAATTGGAGGACATCCCCCGGCTAATGAGAAGTTTCCATGGTAGCCCGGAATTCGGTCATCAGGGCATTCTTAGTACTTATCAAGCAATGGCGAGGAGATTGTACTGGATAAATATGTGGTACGATATTGAAGCATTTATTGCTGCCTGTGTCGCATGCCAGTCAAGAAGACGGAAACATCCGGTCGGCCGCTTTCAGCTGTACCGGATAGTACCACCCGCCACTATGTTTATTATGGTAGGTATGGATGGATGTACTCTGCCAAAGTCCTACCAAGGGCATTGTGGTGTTTTTGCCTTGGTTGACTATTTGTCTGGATGGATCCGAGCTTTCCCCGTAACACACTTCGATGCTGTTAGGGCGGTGAAAGCCGCTGAAGGATGGGTTGCAAACCACAGTGTCATGCAATGGCTCGTATGTGATTCCGCAACCTATTTCGTCGGAGATGAGTTTAAAGCTTGGGCCAAAAAGAATGGAGTCATCTTATGCCCCGCGTCCAGTCAGAACGCGAAGGCAAATGGGAAAATCGAGAACGTCAATGGTGTGCTGGTGCCCCTAATTGCCCGAAGGGTAAGGCAAGGGAACCACGCAAACAACCGGTGGATAGACCACCTGCAGGGTGCGGTGGCGGATTATAACCACCACGTTTCGCGGGTGACAGGTATTTCTCCATTCCGGTACATCTACGGGCAGGAGGCAAGATTGCCTGTAGATAACAAAGGAGACATCATCGGTTATGACGAAGAGGAGTTAGCTAATATGCGAGACTCTTTCCTTGATGAAGTAGAGGAATTGAGGGCAACAGCTAGGAAGATGCAGCTGGCCCAATTTGAGAAGGATGAGGAGGAGAACTTGAAGAGGCCACCTCCCATTGTTTATCAACCCGGACAGTTGGTTTGGGCCCGCGACAACAAGTGGGACAATCAATATTCCGCAAGCAGGAAACTTGCACCGTTGCAAGAACTTTGCACCGTGGAATCAGTCGGCCTTGGAAACACGTATACCCTCCGGAAAGTTAAAGACGGGCAACCCTACGGACAAGGAGGTCTTGTTGGACACTGGAGGCTGTATCCTGCAAAGAAGGAACCCACGGTTTGGGACTACGGAAAGACTTCGGAGAGAAGGAAACTGCCGCCCACCATCACAAAAGCTCTTGAGGGGAATGCTCTGGAACTTCAAGAGGATGAATGCGAGGAATGCGCAGGGGAAGGTCACACCCACGGGATGTACACCCTGCAGCTGGATGAAAATACCAGTATTACCCAAGTTGGGGAAAACTGGTATGAGGCCTGGGAACGAATGGAGCAGTGAGGGATCTCACTGCACAAACCCCACAAATGGAGGAGATACGACACCAGAACTCCAAAAATGTGGGGAGAGTGAACTGCAGTACCGGGATACCCCTACGTATCATATGGACCCACTGCAGAACTTCACTGGAATACGACAGGAACAGGTGTGGAATGAAGATACGGGAAATATTGGAGGAAGGAAAACCGCCGAAACCCCGGCACCCCATAACACCCGTGGTCGGTGTTTATGGCGGCAGAAACGGGTGCCGCAAGTTCGAACCCAGCCTTGGGAAACTATGTGGACAGCCCGAATACCATTGAAATGGTACCCGGTGTAAAAGTCATTGGGAAAATGGATAGGAAGATGGAAACCAGTCCTCCCATCGCCATCCAACTTCGTTTCGGAAGTTTCAAGCTTCGGACAGGGTTTTTACCTTGTCGCCCGTGCCCGTTTACTGGTAAAATCGGACGGGAATCGAAATGAAAAATCGTGGACTTTGGAAGGTGCTTGGAAAAGTTGAGATTCTGGAAGAGCTAATCATGGGCTACTCAGAAAACCTTTTTTCCAAGCAAACGGAGCCACGTGGACAAAACTGATCTCCGGGGAAGATCATCCAAAGACGTGTTTTTGACTTGGGAAATTCAACTTCACCACCGGACCAAAACTGGTCAGGAAAGTTGCCACCATGTTAGAAACAGTTGTTTTCTACCTCAGGAGTATCAAGGAATAGCTGGAAACCCCTGGTCAAGCAGATCTTTTCAGTCATATGGAAGGGTCTGAATTCAAGTTCAATATCTGGACTGTTTATGCTCAAAACTGGGGAAAAGCAGCATTCTATGGACACAGGAGGATGGGGAAGAGTGTTTAATCACTGGAACTATCTTTCTGGAGGTCCTTTTATGTGGACTGAGTGGAATGTGCATTTCCTGGTGGTGTTCTTAAGGGAAACTTGGAGTTCGGTCAGAGTTCGGTCACTGGCTCCCCACTTGCACACCAGGAAAATGGCCAGAAACAGATTCAACACCACTCATTCTGCAGGGAAGGAAACCCCTACCACCAAGAGGGTTTTGGAGCAGCAGGAACCCTCTACTACCACCCAAACCACTGCAAAGAGGCCCAGAACCTCTTCACCTGCACCACCTACCACCAGAAATCAGCCTGAGGGCCAGGAACTACCTGATCCAGACAATGGTGTCTGTGGCAAGTGCTGGGAATATGACATACCTGCTCATATTCAGCACAAGCTGGATTCACCCAGAAGGAAAGTACTGGCTGGGGTAGAGAACTTGGATGAATGGGTTGAATGCACTAATAAAGAAGGTTATCCTTTTTGTGGACCTTGTGGAGGGTGGTTTCACAAGGCTTGTTTGGGAATTCAGGTTATAGAGGAGTGGTTTGTCTGCTTTGCCTGTATTGCGAAGAAGAGGTTGGCTGGACCTAGTCCCTACACTTTGGAAAGGGGACCAGTTCAGATTTTGTTGGAGGAGGCAGAGGAATTTGTTGGGAGGGATCCTGAGGGGGAAGATGTTAGGGTTGTGAAGGAAAAGGCAAAGGTCACCCAAGTGCCTATTCCTTTGGCAACAGAAAGGGACTTGGCTGCAGGGATATTGGAGATGGAAGAGGCTTGGAACTGGTTGAAAACTATTTCCACTGAAATCATTCCCGTCTTTCGTGCAGCCACCATGCCGTCTGGTCCTAACGTCGTCAGGGATCACAAGTTGACCAAGTCTACTCGTGACTTCAACTTCATCACCGTCGGTTACCCTACCATCCTGATGCTTCTCACCCAACCCAACGTTTGGCAACCCGCCGCCATTTACGTACCTTCCCTTGACGACGAGGACTACGACGGTGCTGCACAAGTCGGTGATTTCATCGGTAAGTGGATGATGATGAAGGGGTTACAGCCTGACTCACTTCCACCCGAATACGCCGGTCTTCATCGTCGTCCTGTTCGCATTACCACCGACATTCGCCGTTGGCATCGCGGAGGTCTCCATGTCGTCGGTAACGGTCTCAAGATCCTCCGCCCTTACCCTGCGGGCCCCATCTGGCCTCACTTCCTTTCCTGCTACGAGTCCTCCGGGGTGGCAGAACGACTAGCGGTTCTCCGCTTTTTGTTATGTCCTTCAGAGTACTACGAGTACCGCCGCCTTCTTGAGGGTGACTCTCTGAAGGAGGTGGGAAAGGAAATGGGAACAGTGGATGCCAGCTCATCCCATTCGGTCATCACGAATGTCGCCCTTTCTGCTCACACCGATAGTGAACTCCGTGGCTGGGTCTCAGAGTACTTCACTGGTGATTTCAGTGACACTACTATGACTTTCAGCAGTGTGGGGGTTCAGTTTGAGGTGAAGAAAGGAACGGCACTAGTGTTACAAGGCAACAAGCTGAACAGATCAGTCGCCGACTTTCCTGCTCAGGTTCCATACGGTTCTACCAACGACGGTCCTTCTCACAAGAACGCGACCCTGTACATCCACAAGAGCGGTATGCGTCGGGATGTATACAAGTACCTTAAAGCCGGTTTACCATCTATCGAAGATACCATTTTCCAACATCTTCAAGACACCCATTTCTCCTTGGAGAACTTCGGCCGACTGCTTGCAAAAGCCCAGAGGGATCAACGCGACCATCAACAAGCGTTGGGAACACGTTCTGAGGTGATTGAACAGGTAGTTGAGGTGGAAGAAGTGGGCGAAAGGGAAGAGGTAGTTGCTTCGTAAATGGGTTTACTGCGCTAGGGTGTTAGGGGAATTAGCGGGAAGGGAGAGCATGCTTGACTATCGCCAGGGAGGGCTATAGCGGAGGCATGAGGATGTGGGAGAGTGGGGGAGTATGGGGTATTTGGGTCTTTGTATTCATATATTCTATATGTACACTTTCTCTCTTTGTATTCTTGTGTACTGTTTACTTCTCCTGGACAGTCAAGTTTTGTTTATGGTGTCTTGGGGAATTTGTTGTGTTGGAAAGAGGGATTTTTTATGGGGTCTGGAGAGGGATCCTTCTTTCCCTTTTTCTTTTCATGAAAATATCTCTTCTTTAATCAGAACACTGTGGTTAGGCCTAAACAAGCTGCCAGGAATATCTTCATCCTTTCTCAACCCTCCACTCCCGTGTTAGTGGCAACGTGTGTAAGTAGATGCTTTTCTTCTGAGGA
>Ga0207657_10004575_pt1 | contig 14623 bp, 16 predicted proteins | sample KBSC33metaG_FD_184316 | JGI IMG/M metagenome (GOLD analysis project Ga0207657, IMG submission 184316) | Corn rhizosphere microbial communities from Kellogg Biological Station, Michigan, USA - KBS C3-3 metaG (SPAdes) (version 2) | ecosystem: Host-associated > Plants > Roots > Rhizosphere > Soil ... | reverse complement strand
CGGGCGCTATCTCCTTCCTGCCCACCGGCGACCCGGTCGGAAAGAGCGTCGTGATGACGCGCATCGATCACGGCGTGCTGCGCGTCGCGGGGATGAGTCAGTGACCGGCCCGACCGCCACCTTCGCCACCATGACTCGCGGCAAGCGCGGGACCATCCGCACGCGCCTCGTGCGCGGCTTTGGCGCGCTCGTGCTGCTCCTCGTCGTCGCCGGTGTGCTCGCGCGGCGCACGATGACCCAGATGGCCGATGCCATCGGCACGACGCTCGATGGCGTCCAGACCGAGGCGCAGCAGAGCGCCCAGCTGTCGGCGGCGGTTTCGCAGACGCTCGAGGCGGGCAGCCGCTACGTGGAGACGCGCGACTCCACCGCGCTCGACGCCTTCCGCCGGTACGGAGCACAGGCGCATCTCGTCCAGCGCGAGATGAATGCGCGCCTGAGCCAGACGCCGGACAATGCCGCCATCCGCAAGGAAGAGGAAGCCGGCGTCATCGCCGCGATCGATGCGCGCTTCTCCGCGATCGAAGTGGAATATGCGCTCGCGCATCGTCTGGCCGATCTTGGACGCACCGCTGAAGCGCAACGGGAATCGCTGAAGGCACGCACCATCGTCGGCCAGCTGCTGAGCGACATCGAACGACTGGGACGCCTGAAGGCGGCAAAGGTGGCCGCCGTGCGCCAGCGGCTCGCGACCGATGCAAGCCGGCGGTCGGCCGCATTCGTTACGTTGATCGGCTTCGCCGCCCTTATCGGACTGGCGGTGGTGTTCTTCACCGTCCGCTCCATCAGTCACCCGCTCGCGCTGCTCGTGCGCCATGCGCGCTCACTCAGTGAAGGCGACCTCACGGTGCGCACCACGACGCAGCTGCCGGGTGAGTTCCAGATCCTCGCCAACGCCATGAACCAGACGGGCGACTCGCTCTCGCGCGTCGTTGCCGTGGCTGCCGAGACGGCGGAGAGCGTCGCCAGCTCGGCGCACGAGCTCGCGTCGGTGTCCGAGCAGATCTCGCTCTCCGCGGGCCAGATGGCGAGCGCGATGACGGAAGTGTCGCACGGTGCCGAACATCAGGTGACCCAGCTCCGCACGGTGGACGAAGCGCTCCAGGCGATCCGCGAGGCCGCCGACAGCGTGATGGAGCGCTCGGCCGAAGTGAACACACTGGCGAGGGACATCGAGTCGGCAGCAGGCCAGAAGCGAATCGAGATCGAGCGCGCGCTCGGCATCCTGAAGGACGTCAAGCGCACGGTAGAGAGCGCGACGCGCGAAGTGGTCGGCCTCAACACCACCGCCGCCGACATCAACAAGTTCGTGCAGACGGTGAGCACGATCGCCGAGCAGACGAACCTGCTCGCCCTGAACGCGGCCATCGAAGCCGCGCGCGCCGGTCATGCCGGCCGCGGCTTTGCCGTCGTCGCGGACGAGGTGCGCAAGCTCGCCGAGCAGTCGCAGCGAGCGGCAGACGAGATCGTGCAGATGACGGGCATCGTCACGACGCGCGTGACGAGCAGCTCGAAGGCAATGGAAGCCAGCGCGTCGCGCGTTGCCGAAATCGAGTCCGTCTCGCGCGAGATCGACGCCGCCCTGGCGACGATCTCCCAAGCCGCCGAACGAGCCCGTGTGGCGGCGAGCGGCGTGACCAGCGCCGCCGGCCTCAACGCGGACGCCGCGGCGAGTGCAGCCAGCGGACTCCAGTCGATCGCCCGTACCGCCGAAGGCCACGCATCAGCGGCCCAGCAGGTGAACGCGTCCACCCAGGAACAGAGCGCGGCGTGCGAGGAAATGACCTCGGCATCCAACCATCTGCTGGAAGGATCTACCCAGTTGAGAGAGCTGGTTGGCGGGCTGAGAACGGCTTAGGACCGGGTGACCGTGATCCGTGAACCGTGAACCGTGATCCGTGATCCGTGATCCGTGATCCGAACACGAGGACTGTGAAGCGAACGAAAAGGCCGATGAACCGAAACGGCGGGATTCTCCCTGGAATCCCGCCGCTTCAGCTCTCTCAGCCGTTTACTGGTTCCCGCACGTAACGGTTCACCGTTCACGGTTCACGCAGTACTCGCAACGCGATTACTGCCTGCACGCCCCCTTCGGGTCCGGCTTCGGCTTGTCCACCACCGGGCGGTGATCGAGGTCCGCCACGCGATCGGCCAGATCGAACACCAGCTTCCCGACGCGCGCCATGTGCGGGTAGTCGATGTACTGCGGCTCGTCCGTCACCTGGTGATAGTCGCCATGCAGGCCGGTGGTGAGGAACACCACCGGAATACCCCACCGCGCATACTCGTAGTGATCGCTGCGGCAGTAGATGTTCTCCGGGTGGCCGTTCGCGTCGAAGGTGTAGTCGAAGCTGAACGGCATCGGCTCCGTCCTGTTCACCGTCTCGACCAGGTCGCCCAGCTCGGTGGAGAGCCGGCGTGAGCCGACGAGCTGCAGATACTGCTCGCTCCCCTCGCGAAGGTCGCTCGCTGCACCGCGACCCACCATGTCGATGTTGATCTGCGCGACGATGGAATCGCGCGGCACGGTGGGATTGTCGGTGAAGTAGCGCGAGCCGAGCAGACCCTTCTCCTCACCGGTGTGCCAGACGAAGAGGATCGAGCGCTTCGGCTTCACCGTTCCCTTCGCGAACGCCTCGGCCACCTCCAGCACCGTCACCGTGCCCGAGCCGTCATCGTCGGCGCCGTTGTTGATCGAATCCGGGCGTGGCGCGCGCAGTGCGCGCACCGAGTCGAGATTCACGCGGATGGCGGCGACGCGCGCGCGCTGCTCGGCCTGCTGCTCGGGGGTGAGCCGCGCTCCGGTCGGATTCTCCGTCGCGAAATACCGCTGCTGGTTGAACAGGTGCAGCGAGTCGTGATCCACCGGACCCGCGGCGCGGAGACCGATGTGATCGCTGTGCGCGCCGATGGCGACGTACTCACCGCGCAGGGCCGGATCGCTGCCGGGCAGGATGGCAACGACGTTGCGCGTGGGCGCATCCGTCGTGATGTAGCGCAGGTTCCCCTGCACCGTCCGGCCCGTCGTGCCGACGGTCATCTGGTCGGGCGCGCCGCCGAGCAGTCGGGCGGCCGCGCTCTCGGTGATGGCGAGCGGGACCGACACGGCTGGCGCACCAGGTTCCGGCTTGAGGGTGAGCGACGCCGAGCGTCCGGACGCGAGCTCCTGCGCGCTGAGCTGCGGACCGGCGATGATCGCGACCGCCGCTGCGCCGGCCAACGGGCTGTTCGCGCCGATGCGGCCGAAGCGCGCCGAGCGTCCGGCAGACATCACGACCAGCTTCCCCGCCGCCTGCGCAGCGGTGATCTCGTTCGTCGTATCGCCGAGCACCCCGCCGTACACCGCCTGGACGCCGTCGATGGAGCGCGGCAGCGCCCCACGGAATGGCGAGGCGACGAAGTCGGTGAACGCGGTGAGCGTGGCACCGTCGACCGTGAGCGTCGTGGACGGATCGAAGCGGCGCGAGATGAACGGCACGTTCTGGAAATAGGTGCCGTTGTCGCCTGCCGGGACGAGTCCGAGCTTGCGGACCTGGTCAGCGATGTAGGCAGTGGCCTTCATGTGGCCGACTGTTCCCGCCTCGCGCCCCTGGAGGGAGTCGTCAGCGTAGACGTACAGGCGCGTCATCAGGTCCTGCGCACTGATGGCGGCGCTCGTCGACGGCCCGACGTACTTGAGCGGCAGCGGCCCGGACACCGGCATCGCCGCGCTGGCGGTGGTGGCCGGTGCCTGCGTGGTGGAGCATGCGCCGCTCAGCGCGAGCACCGCGACCGGTACGAGGGTGCGAAGTGTCACACTTCCCTCGCGCACCATACCGCGTATCATCCCGCCGTCACGCAGCGTACGGAGTGTCATCCCGCACTCGCGCAGCGAGTGTCGGGATCTGTTCTGTCGAATCACGGAGAATTCCTCGATGTGGAGACGAGGCGCGGCATGCGCGCGCCTTCTCCAGTGTACGCGCCAGTACGACTCCATGTTGCGCCGTGAGCGACGCAGGTATCTTCACGCATCGCCGGCTCCGCCGGCCCCCTCCAGCCCTCGCCATGCGCATCGAGACGCTCGCCGCTCACGCCGGCCTCGCGGTGGACCCAACGACCGGCGCCGTCACGCCGCCCATCCACCTCTCCACCACCTTCGAGCGCGAGCCCGACGGCAGCTATCGCGCCGGCCACGTCTATACTCGCACGTCCAACCCCAACCGTCGCGCGCTGGAAGAGGCGCTGGCGACGCTCGAGGGGGGTGAGCTCGCGCTCGCATTCTCCTCGGGATCGGCGGCGAGCATGTCCGTCTTCCAGGCGCTCGCCCCTGGTGACCACGTGCTTGCCCCGGACGACGCGTACTACGGCACCCTCCGGACGGCGCGCGAGCTGCTCGGCCCGTGGGGACTCGAGCTCGACGTCGTGGACATGACCGACCTCGATGCCGTGCGTCGCGCGCTCAAGCCGACGACCCGCATCGTCTGGGTCGAGACGCCGTCGAACCCGCTCGTCCGCATCGTGGACATCGGCGCACTTGCAGAGCTCGCGCACTCGGTCGGTGCCCGCTGCGCAGTGGACAACACCTGGGCGACGCCGGTGCTGCAGCATCCACTCGCCCTCGGCGCCGACATCGTCATGCACTCCACGACGAAGTACCTCGGCGGCCACAGCGATCTGCTCGGTGGCGCGCTCGTCCTGCGCAGGCGCGATGACTTCGCCGATCGGTTGTTCGCGTTGCAGACGCTTGGGGGAGCGGTGCCCTCGCCGTTCGACTGCTGGCTCCTCCTCCGCGGCATCCGCACCCTTCCGTGGCGCATGCGTGCGCACTGCGCGAACGCCGCCGGCATCGCTCGCTTCCTCGCGTCGCGGACGGAGGTGGAAGTCGTTCACTACCCCGGTCTGCCCGACGATCCCGGCCACGCGTTGGCGTCAAGACAGATGAGCGACTTCGGAGGCATGCTGAGCGTACAGGTGCGCGGCGGCCGCGACGAGGCGCTCGCGCTCACGACCCGCCTGCGCCTCTTCACGCGAGCCACCAGCCTCGGTGGACCGGAGTCGCTGATCGAGCACCGCGCATCGGTGGAAGGTCCGACAACGCGCGCACCCGAGAACCTGCTGCGGATCTCGGTCGGCCTGGAGAACGTGGACGACCTGATCGAGGACCTGGCGAAGGCACTCGAGGGCTGAACGGCACGGCCCGTAAGCGAAGGCGGCGGCTTCGCCGCCCGCCGAGCGCCCTATCTTTACAGTATGCCTCCCGCCGTCCTCCTCCTCTCCGGTGGCCTCGACTCCACGACGATGCTCGCCTGGGCTCTCGATCGCGGCTTCGACGTGCACGCGATGACCTTCCGCTACGGCCAGCGTCACGCGGGTGAGATCGAGGCAGCGCGCCGGGTCGCGACGCGCTACGGTGTACGCGACCACGTCGTCGTGGATATCGATCTTCGCACCTTCGGAGGCTCGGCACTCACGGCGGATATCGATGTGCCGAAGGACCGTGCCGCGGACACGATGTCGAGCGGCATTCCCATCACCTACGTGCCGGCCCGCAACACGATCTTTCTCTCCTTCTGTCTCGCGTGGGCAGAAGTGCTCGGCGCGTCGGACATCTTCATCGGCGTCAACGCGGTCGACTACTCCGGATATCCGGATTGTCGTCCCGAGTACATCGCCGCGTACGAGCGCATGGCGAACCTCGCCACTCGTGGCGGCGTGGAAGGCACGGCGCCGATCCGCATCCGCACCCCGCTGCTCGACCTCACCAAGCGCCAGATCGTGGAGCTCGGCCGCTCGCTCGGTGTGGACTACTCCATGACGATGAGTTGCTACGATCCTACCGATGCCGGTGAAGCGTGTGGCCACTGTGACGCCTGTACCCTGCGGCTCAAGGGCTTCGCCGAGGCCGGCGTGAGCGATCCGGCGGCATACATCCAGCCGCCGAACGAAGCGCGGCGGTAGCGCACTCCGTCGAATGCCACGTCGATGACCTACGTCGTCAAGGAGATCTTCTACACGCTGCAAGGCGAAGGGACGAACGCCGGGCGCCCCGCCGTGTTCTGCCGCTTCAGCGGCTGCAACCTGTGGACGGGGCGTGAACGTGACCGGGAGAGCGCGGTCTGTCAGTTCTGCGACACGGATTTCGTCGGCGTCGGACCCGACGGCGGAAAGTTCGCGAGTGCCGACGCGCTGGCCGATGCCGTACTCTCGCGCTGGCCCGATGTCGCCGCCGGGCGCGCACAGGGCGGACGTCCGCTCGTCGTCTGCACCGGTGGCGAGCCGCTGCTTCAGCTCGACGAAGCGGCGATCGACGCACTGCATGCGCGTGGCTTCGAGGTCGCGGTGGAAACCAACGGCACTCAGCTCGCGCCCGAGGGTCTCGATCATGTTTGCGTGAGCCCGAAGGCGGGCTCGCGGCTCGTGCTCACTCGCGGCAACGAGCTCAAGCTGGTGTATCCGCAGTCGCATGCTGACGGCGATCCGGCGCGGTACGCGGCGCTCGCGTTCGACCAGTTCTTCCTGCAGCCGCTCGACACCGGTGAAGAAGCGACGACCCGAGCCAACACGCGCGCCGCGCTCGCGTATTGTCTCGCGCATCCGCAATGGCGGCTGAGCCTCCAGACTCACAAGCTGCTCGACATCCGCTGACTCCGCGCCTCGTGTGACGCGCGACATCGGCGGTGCGTCGTTCGCACGCGGACCGGCGTCGCGGCCGAAAGGTTGACCTCGCCGGGCGCGACGAGTACGATCAGCCTGTCACTGCTGTGGGCCCGCCCGGTGCCGAGCACAGCCGTTCCGGCACTTCGCCCTCCCGGTGCCGTTGTTCCGACGACCCCATATGACCTCAGCTACCGCCACCTCATTGCGTCGTCTTTCGCGTGCGCGCTGCATCGGCGCGGGCGTGCTGGCGCTCGTCGTGGCCGTGCCGTCGGCAGGCTCGCAGCAGCCACATCCGATGGTGGCCGCCGTCGCGCCCCTCACGCTGCCGAGATCAGCGCCGCCGAAACCATTCGCGAAGTTCAGTGAGTCCATGGAGTCGCTCCGCGACTCCATTGTCGTTTCCGTCGTGCGCAGCCAGATCGGCACACGTTACGTGCACGGCGGCACGTCGCCGAAGAGCGGCTTCGACTGCAGCGGATTGGTGAAGTATGTGATGGGTGCGTTGCACGTCGCACTGCCGCGCACCGCGGCGCAGCAGGCGGGGATGGGCCTCGCGCTCGGCCGCGACACCACGCAGCTGCGCCCCGGCGACCTGCTCACCTTCAGCCGCACCCGTGATGGAAGCGTGAGCCACATCGGCATCTACATCGGCAATGGTCGCTACGTGCACGCGAGCAGCGTGGCCGGCCAGGTGATCGAGAGCGCGCTCGACCGTCCGGCGTCGCCGCTGATCAAGAAGTGGCGCGGTTCGCGGCGGGTGGTCGCCCGCGCGGCCGACTCCGCCTTGCGCGGCGACAGCTAACGCCGTCCGGCAGGGCTCAGCGCGCCGCGCGCATTCACGTGCGCGGCGCTGCCGGGAAAGTCCTCACGGCCCAGCACATTCACGAGCTCGGACGCGCGTCGCGTCCGGTCGCGCGCCACGACGCCCGCCGCTCGCTGCACCGTCGGGAAGAGCGTAGCGGCGCTCACCCGCCCCGTGGTGTCGATCGTCGCGCAGAGCACGGCACCACGATTGAGCGGCTCGTGCAGCACGAACGGCCCATACGTGAGCAGGTTCCCCAGCGAGTAGGCGACGAGTGCGCCACGCGCCGGCCACTCCACGGCGCGCAGTACGTGCGGCCCATGCCCGACGACCAGCGCAGCGCCGCCACGCACTGCCGCCTCGGCGAACGCCACTGGATTCCCACGATCCATACCGAGGAAGATCTCGGTGGAATCCGTCGTGTGCTGTGCTCGGCGTCCCTCGGCGCCGAGGTGCATGGTGACGATGACGATCGGATACTGATCCGCCGCGCGCGCGACGAGCCGGCGCACTTCGGCGGTGTCACGCGCGTCGGGCGTGTCATTCGACGTGTAGAATCCGAGCACGGCCACCGTGTCACCGCCGCGCGTGGGGACGAGTGTAGGCAGCGTGTCGTCGCCGCTGACGAGCACCCCGGCGCGCAACAACGCGGCGACGGTGCTGTCCTGCCCCGGATTGCCGGCATCGCGCGCGTGGTTGTTCGCCAGGTTGCCCACCACCTGCCCGCGCGGCGCGAGGGAGCGAATGGCGCGTGCACTGGCCAGCGGCGCGCGGAAGGCGAAGCAGTTGGTGGACCTGGGTCCGCACTTCGACGGTGACGGCCCTTCACCGATGGCCGACTCCACGTTGACGAGCGCAATGTCGGCCCCGGTGAACAAGGACCGCAGCGGCGCGATGAGCGACGACGGTGAATCGGACCGACGCAGCACCTCGCGCATGTGCTTCGACGCGCGATTCGCCCACGCCGTGTCGAGGTTCGTGCCGAGGGTGACGTCGCCGCCGGCACAGACGCGAACGGGTGCGCGCACCGGCCGCGCGTTCAACGTGTCGAGCCGCGACGTCGGCCGCGGCAGGGTGGCGAACCTCCCGACGGGCACCGCGTGCGCGGCGCGTTCGGCTGCTGCCTCGGCTTCCGCCTGGCGTGCCGCGCGCACGCTGTCCTCGCGTGCAGCGGCAGCCGCACGCTCGGCGGCGGTGGGATGGGCGGTTGCCGGCGCCGGCGCGGATGGTGGCGTGCGCGACGGGGCGCAGGCGACGAGCATCCCGATCGCTGCGCCGACGAGCAGCGAGTGAGGAGGGAAGCGGGCGGCGCGCCACATCATCGCCGGAGCCGGGTGCGGCATGCGAGGGGGGATCAGCCGTTGGGCCGCGCGTTCCCGCCGTCCACGACGTAGCGCCAGCTGCCATCGCGCTGCCGCTTCCAGACGGTCAGGTACTTGGAGTAGCGCACCTGCGGCGAGCCATCCAGGCTCCTGCCCGTGAAGACCGCATTGCCCACGGTGAATCCGAGGTCGCCAGAGCGGGCGACTTCACCGGCCACCGGGTGCCACACCAGTTTGCTGTCATCGGTTGTCGGTCCGAACGCCTCGCTGATGGCGTCGGGGCCGGTGATGAACTCACCCGGTGTGGAGAAGATCTGCGCGTTCTCCGCGGCGTACGAGCCGAACGCGCGCCCGGTGCCGAGTCGAGCAGCGGCCTGGGCGAACTCATCGTCGGCGGCGCGAATGTCTTCCAGCGGTCCGCGCGCACGACGCATCGGCACATCGGCGAGCGCGGAGTCGGCTGCCACCTGCGGCATCGTGAGCGCCGGTGGCGGCGCGCCGTACGTCTCCGCATAGGCGGCGATCTGCCAGGCGTCTCCCTCGCGTCGCCAGAAGGCGATGTAGCGATCCATCCGGATGGATGGCGCCGCGCCGGCGCCCGTGCCGATTACCGTGTAGCCGTAGCTGTAGCCGCTGCGGCCGTCGCGGCTCGCCTCGGCGCGAACGGGTTGCCAGCGTACGGCCACCGGTCCGCCGAGCGACTCCGCGGCGATGATGGCCTGGGCCGCGCTCCGGCTGCGGACGATGGGAAGTCCGCCGCGCAGGTAGACGACGTCGCTGGTGAAGTTGGCGGCGAGCCCGCGCGCAATGCCGAGCTGGGCCACCGAATCGGAGCGCGCGAGGTCGGCGCGCAGCAGCGCGTCGTGCGCCTCCGCGGCGTCGGAGAGGGGCGCAAGCAAGGCCGCGCCAGCGAACGGTGCACCCGGCACGTGAGAGCCGTGACACCCCGTCGCGACGACGGCCGTCAACATGACAACGGAAATTGCTCGCACGCCCACGCTCCTCGCGTCGGGTGGTCCCGCGGGCCGGCTGACCCTCTCAAGGAGACTACTGCGGTTGTACTCGGTGCGCTACTGGAAGGTCCGGTTCGTGGCAGGCGGGTAGGTGGGTTCGAAATCAGCGAGAATGATGGGCTTGGCCGATCACCGTTCGTCATTCGGCTGTTCCTCACCTGGTCAGCTACCCACCTACTCACCTACCCCATTATAGATTCCGCTCCGTGACTCCACCCCGGAAGCGACCTTCGCGGCGCCGGAAGCGCGGTGCGCCGCAACCTCAACTGACGTCGAGCCCGACGAGCCGGACCGCATACGCCGAAACGAAGCGTTGGCTGCTCGATCTGCACGGGCCGGTATGCGCGTACTGCGGGCGTCGTGTGAACGCGAACACCATCACGCTGGACCATGTGGCTCCCCGTCGCGGGCGGAGCGCCTACGACCGGCGCGACAACCTCGTGCTGGCGTGCGAGGACTGCAACGGCGCCAAGGCCGACATGCCGATTCTCGCCTTCCTGCTCCGCAAGCGCGAGCGCGCCGCCGTGCTGCTGCGCTACGGTGGTCACCTGAGCCCCATGCTCGTCGATCTGGTGCGGGGTCTCGTTCCCGCCGACGAAGATCTGCCGCGCGTCAAGGAAAGGTTTGACGACCTCTTTCCCGACGACGAGTCTCCCTACAACGAATCGCCCTACGCCGACTGAGGAGCGCTCAGGCGTCCTGGCTGGCGCCGACGTCGCGCTCGAAGTAGAAGGCCTGAACGAACCAGCGACGCACGAGCTGGCGGTCGCGCGCATCGGAATCAGGCTCGGGATGACGCTCCTGGAGGAGCGCCTTGAGCTCCAGCATCGCGGCAACGGCGGGGAGGCCTCGTGCCCGCGCGTCATGCGCGAAATCGCGGATCGTGCTCTCCACGGTCGTGTGGGTGCCAGTCATACTTCCGGACCTCTCGACCTCCTCGTCGAGCATGCTCCGCTTGATGCGCGGCCGCACTGGCCGGTCGAGCGGGAAGCGGGGCGTCGGTGCGCGGCGGGCGGCATCGCACAGCGCCTCCAGCTCGGCGTCGGTATACGTCTCCCAGGCTGGCGGAAAGGGAGCGAGCCGTCGTTTTTTCTCACCGCTGGCAAAGGCGAGCCAGCCGTTCTCGAGACCGGGTGACACGGCGCCCGCCGTTCGCGAAGCGCGATGCACCTCGAACACGTCCCACGTCAGCCCTGCTGAGTCGGTGAACGTCCTGGCCGCCATCGTCACGATCGCGTACGGGAAATGGTCCGACCACACCAGATGATGTGGCGGCTGCCACACCGGGGGTCGCGCAAGGAACGTTCCTTACGGCGTCGCGATCGGGACGACGTCGCGCCCGTTGTCCTCGCTGTGGCTCGCGTAGCGGATCGACCCCTCGAGCGTGCTCGGCGACCACTCGATCGCCCAGCGCTCGCCCGGCGTCGTGTCCGACTGCAGTGTCGCCTCGAGGCTGCGCACGCCGTCGCCCACGTCGTTCCACCGGCCAGCCACGACCACGGTGTGAGGGCGTCCCTCCACCTGCAGGGTTCCTGATCCCAGTACGCTATCGATGCCAGCAGGACGCAGGTCCAGGCTGACTCGGGTGGAACCATCGGGGGAGAGACCGTCTACCCGCTCACGCGGGGGGACGCATGCCGTGATGAGGGCCGCCGAGGCGGCAAAGGAGAGGAGGCGGAGTGCTGGGCGACGCATCGTGTGGTGCCGGTGGCGCGGTGATCGGCGCGGGTGGTTGGGTCCTGTAGACGACGCTCGGCCGGCAGCGTCACGACGAAGATCGCGGCTCCTTCCATCGATCGGCCTGGGACGAAGGGTGCTCAGCCCCCGACCCGAATCCAGTGACCTGAGTCACATCAGGTGCACGATGCTTGCACGTGCAGCCATCGAGCCTCGAGCGGAGTCGGCCGCGGGCGGCCGGCCGGAGGTGCCAGGGAGCGAGCGTGGCGTGCGGACATTCCGGGACAGCGAAAACCGTGAGTGGGAAGTGCGGGCGATCCAGGAGCAGCTCACCGAGCGTCGCACCCGCTTGCTGCCGCGCCCCGAGCTCGCGGGGGGATGGCTGCTGTTCACCTCTGGTGAGGAGCGTCGACGGTTCGGCGCGTTGCCGCCCGGGTGGACGCTGGCGAACGACGCCCTGCTCTGCCGCTGGTGTGAGGACGCTGCACGGGTGGTTCCATCTGAAGCGCGGCCACGCGCGACTTCGACGAGCTAGCAGTCACTCCGCCCTTTCGCGAGCCTCGGCTCCATAGCCGTCGAGCTCGTCCCGGGCACGGTTGCTGCTTGCGAGGGCGTCCATGGCGCTGCGCACCTTTGTCGCATCGGATGGCAAGACCTGGACGGCGTGGCTCGTCCAATCGAGCGGAGTCGTCGCGGTGCCGGGCACACCGACCGAGTGGCTCGCCTTCCAGAATGAGGATGGTACGGAGCGTCGCCGCCTGCTCGAGATCCCCGACGGATGGGAACTGCTGCCTGATGAACGCCTCGACCTCGTGCGTCGAATCGCCGAGCCGGTGAAGCAATGGGCAAGCCGGCACACGCCGCCGGGCGGTATCGACCAGCACGACCCGAGCGGGGCCGGGGGCGCTGGCAGCACGAGCGACTGACTGCCGCGCCGGCGCGCGGCGCTGGCGCACCACCCTTCCCCACGAGTTCTCCCCTGTCCATGCAGCAGTTCTTCCGTCGCCTCGCCCAGGCTACCGCGCAAGCCGTCGGGACTCCGTGGACGTTCCTCGGGGCGGTTCTCATCGTCGTCGTCTGGGCTGCGAGCGGGCCGGCGTTTCACTTCTCCGACACGTGGCAGCTCGTCATCAACACCGGCACCACGATCGTCACCTTCCTGATGGTGTTCCTGATCCAGAACACCCAGAACCGGGACGCGAAGGTGATGCATCTGAAGCTGGACGAGCTGATTCGGGCCACCCACACGGCGAGGAATCGTCTCGTGGATATGGAGGCGATGACCGACCAGGAGCTCGCCGCGCTGCAGCAGGAGTTCAAGGAGCTGCATCGTCGCGCCGGCGAAGCCCTGGAGGAGCGGCGACAGCACGATCGTCGCATCACGCCGCCGGGTGCGATGGCGGGACCGGGGAACCGTCAGGGTTGACTCACCGGCTGCTCCATGTCCGGTCGACGATTGGCAACGGGGGAGTGAACGAGGCACCCGTCGCCGCGCGACTCCCGGCCGTCGCGCGACGAGCGCAGAGGCGCTCCCTACTTGAGGCTCTGCGGACTGACGACGACGACGTGCACGTCGCCAAATTCGCCGATCGTTCGCCCTTCTCCATTCTTTGCCTGACGCAGCGCTGCATCCAGGCGTCCGCGGCGCACGGCGGGGAGTTCGCCGGTGAACTCGGCGAAGGACATGGACGAGACGTCGGTCGTCGCCGGTGAAGGGTTTTTCGCGCGCAGATCACGAAGCAGGGTCACTGCTCCGAGCAACGTGTGGTGCGCGTTCGCGTCCGGCGCGAGCACGACAAGGTCCATCTGGGCGCCGTTTGCCGTGCGAACGATGACCGCGCGCTCTCCACGCGGGAGCGGCTGCCTGGCGACGGCGAGCAGGAAAGGCCGCGTATCGGGGTTGCCCTGTGCAGCGGCGTCGGCAACCGGCGTCGAGAGCGCCGCGATGACCAGCGACGCCGTGATGATGAGATTGCGCATGTGCATTCCTCGGGGTCGTTGGATGATGGATCAGGTCGCGTAGTAGACGTCGTAGCAGTAGAGCGTTTCGGTGTAGAGGAACTGTCCCGACGCCGAGTAGTGATCGAGACGATGACAGATGCGGAGGCCGCCAGTGGGGCTGCTGCCATCGACGTCATCGTGCGTCTGTCCGCCGCCATCTGACACGGGCGCCTCGCACGCTGGTTGATATTTCATCCCGGACTGGCTTCCGATCTTCCGAAGATTGGAAATTCCCTTGAAGGAGAGCGAGGCCTCGTGCGAGGTGATGCCTTGTCCCCGACCGCCGCACTTGGGCGCGGCCATGCTTCCGTAGCTGTCCAGAGTCTCCGGGAAGAGGATCATCATCGGCCAGTCGCGGATCGTGGAGAACTTCAGGCTGCCGAGCGTGCTGCCGTCTGCCTTGGAGGTTGTGAGAGTCATCTCCTGCGCAGCATGATCGGCGATCACGACGGTCATCTGCGCATGCCCCTTGAAGATGTCACCCTCGAAGTGAGCTTCCGTAAACAGCGAGCTGAGACTGAGGCCGCTCTCACCACTGCCGACGTCATCGTAGCCACCAGCGCCATCTCCGGTGCCCGGATCGCTGTCGCAGACGTCGTAGCAGTTGTCGCCGCCCGAAATCGGGTCATCGGACCTGACATACTGGCGGGTCCCCAGCGCGTCGATCTCGAATCTGCCTGCCTCCGATCCTCGGATCGCCGGTACGACGATGGTCCGCGGTACATCAGGTTCCGGTACCTGGCTCGCCTCGGAACTCGCGCTCGTGGGCGAGTCCGTGCAGGCCCCGAGCGCCATCGCTGCGCTGATGGCGAGCGTCTTCCACAGGTGCTTCATGTGAACCTCCGGGGAGGGTGCTATGTATCCCCTCTGCAATTCACTCTGACTTCCAGAGTGCGCGACGCGGAGGGGCCCGGGCCCTGGGTCGGGCGCGGCGTCGTCGCGATGATGAACGAGCGGTCTCCGCTCGCCACACCACTCGTCTGGAACCCGAATGGAAATGGCACTCGACCAATGACCATTGGTTCTCCATTCGCGACGACTGCGACTTCCGCCGTATCGATCGTGCCGGCCGGCCGGTAGATCCACACGAGTCTTTTCCGGGGGCCCTCGGGAACAGCGAGGAAGATGAATTCATTGACCGGGCGCGCGACGAGATGGCGCTGCTCCGCCGG
>Ga0207657_10004574_pt1 | contig 14626 bp, 18 predicted proteins | sample KBSC33metaG_FD_184316 | JGI IMG/M metagenome (GOLD analysis project Ga0207657, IMG submission 184316) | Corn rhizosphere microbial communities from Kellogg Biological Station, Michigan, USA - KBS C3-3 metaG (SPAdes) (version 2) | ecosystem: Host-associated > Plants > Roots > Rhizosphere > Soil ... | reverse complement strand
CGGGTCGTCGTCGATCGAGCCGAAGTTGCCCTGGCCGTCGACGAGCGGGTAGCGCAGCGAGAACGGCTGCGCCATCCGGACGAGCGTGTCGTAGATCGCCGAGTCGCCGTGCGGGTGGTAGTTCGCCATCACGGCCCCGACTGTCGAGGCAGACTTCTTGTACGGCCGGTTCGGCTGCAGGCCGGCCTCGTGCATCCCGTACAGGACGCGGCGGTGCACCGGCTTCAGGCCGTCGCGGACGTCGGGCAGCGCGCGCGACACGATGACCGACATCGCGTAGTCGAGGAAGCTCGAGCGCATCTCCTGCTCGAGCTCGCGCGGCTCGATGCGGCCCGGGCCCAGGGCTCCCGTCTCGACCTCAGACATCCCTGCTCCTAGACGTCAAGGAACGCGTCCTTCGCGTTCTCCTCGATGAAGACGCGGCGCGGCTCGACCTGGTCGCCCATCAGCATCGAGAAGAGCTGGTCGGCGGCGCTCGCATCGTCGACGTCGACCCGCACGAGCAGGCGCTTGGCGGGATCCATCGTCGTCTCCCAGAGCTGCTCGGGGTTCATCTCCCCGAGGCCCTTGTAGCGGGAGAGCTGCGTGCCGACCTCCTTCGCCAGCTCGAGCGCATCGTGGCGCAGCTCGGAGAACGTCTGCGGCGCGGCGGTGTGCTTGCCGAGGGCGAGCGAGAACGGCGGCGGGCCGACGACCTCGACGAGCTTCTCGTAGGCCCTGCGGAGATTCGCGTAGATCGGCGACGCCAGCAGCTCGGCGGAGAGCGGGATCGTCTGCGCGGCCGAGGTCTCTTCCTCGACGACCTTGACCTGCAACCCGTTCTCGTCCCGCTCGAGGACGGAGAGCTTGTAGCCGTTCGGCGGCAGCGCGGCGATCGCCTTCTCGGCCGCGGCCGGCGTCGTCACGTCGAGCTCGACGAGCCGGTGCGAGGTCACGAGGTCGGCGGCGTGGTGCCCGAAGTCCGCGCGCAGCCGGGCCGACCAGCCCTCGTACTCGGCGAGCGCGCCCGTGAACCGCTTCCAGCGCGCCTCCGTCAGCTTCACGTCGCTGCCGCCGCGGTCCCGCACCTCGAGGTCACCGAAGCGCTCGCGCACGAGCAGCTCCTCGAGCTGGGACTCCTTCTCGAAGTAGAACTCCTGGTTGCCGAGCTTCACCTTGTAGAGCGGCGGCACGGCGATGTAGATGTGCCCGTACTCGAACAGCTCGCGCATGTGCCGGTAGAGGAAGGTGAGGACGAGCGTCCGGATGTGCGAGCCGTCGACGTCGGCGTCGGTCATGACGATGATCCGGTGGTAGCGGAGGCCCTCGATGTCGAACTCGTCGCCGATCCCGGTGCCGATCGCGGTGATCATCGCCTGGATCTCGTTGTTCGAGAGCACCTTGTTGATCCGGTTCTTCTCACTGTTGATGATCTTCCCGCGCAGCGGCAGGATCGCCTGGTACGTGCGGTCGCGGCCGGTCTTCGCCGAGCCGCCGGCCGAATCGCCCTCGACGATGTAGAGCTCCGCGAGCGACGGGTCGCGGATCGAGCAGTCGGCGAGCTTGCCCGGGAGCGAGGACCCGTCGAGTGCCGACTTGCGCCGCGTCAGCTCGCGCGCCTGCCGTGCCGCGAGCCGGGCGCGCATCGCCGCGATCGCCTTGGTGCAGATCGCCCGCGCGTCCTGCGGATTCTCCTCGAGGAACCGCGCCAGGGATGCGTTGACGGTCGTCTGGACGAGACCCTCGATCCCCGGATTGCCGAGCTTCGTCTTCGTCTGACCCTCGAACTGCGGGTTGCGCAGCTTCACCGAGACGACGGCGGCGAGCCCTTCGCGCACGTCCTCGCCGTCGAGGCTCTCCTTCTCCTTCAGAAGCTTGAGCTCCTGCGCCTTCGCGTTCAGCGTGCGCGTCAGCGCGCTGCGGAAACCGGACAGGTGGGTGCCGCCCTCGACGGTGTTGATGTTGTTGGCGAAGGTGAAGACCGACTCCTGGTACGAGGAGTTCCACTGCATCGCCACCTCGACCGTCCCCTGGTCGGTCTCGCCCTCGAAATAGACGATGTGCTTGTGGATCGCGTCCTTGGCCTCGTTGATGTACGAGACGAAGTCGCGGATCCCGCCCTCGTAGTGGAACTCGACGGTCTTCCCGTCGGCGCGCTCGTCGACGAGCTTGATGTGGAGCCCCTTCGTGAGGAACGCGGTCTCGCGCAGGCGCTGCGTGATCGTCGCAGCCTCGACGTCGAGCTCCTCGAAGATCTCGGAGTCCGGCAGGAAGGTGATCGTCGTCCCGCTGGGCTCGCCCTTGGCCATCTTCCCGACGAACTCCATGTCGCCGGTCGGGTCACCCCGCTCGAACTCCTGGCGGTGGATCTTGCCGTCGCGGCGCACCTCGGCCACGAGCCGCTCGGAGAGGGCGTTCACGACCGAGACCCCGACGCCGTGCAGGCCGCCTGAGACCTTGTAGCCATCGCCGCCGAACTTGCCGCCGGCATGGAGCTTCGTGAGGACGACTGTCAGCGCCGGCAGCCCCTGGTCCTTCATCACGTCGACGGGGATGCCCGAGCCCCAGTCCTGGACCGTGACCGAGTTGTCCGGATGCAGCGTCACCTCGATGCGGTCGTTGCGTCCCTGGAGGGCCTCGTCGACCGAGTTGTCGACCACCTCGTAGATGAGGTGATGGAGGCCACGGAGGCCCGTCGAGCCGATGTACATGCCCGGCCGGAGCCGGACCGGCTCGAGTCCTTCGAGGACGGTGATGTCCCTAGCGGTGTAGTCCGTTTCAGTCATGAAAAAAGCCCTGCAAATTCCGCATTTGCGGGCACAGGGGAGTGTATCAGACGGGGCGGTCGTGCGGCGCCCGTGCGAGCGCCGCTTTTATGGCTTTCGCAACAGATTCGCGCAGCTCTGGATCCACGATTCCGGCGGCGAGCTCGGCCGCCTCTCGCGCCTGCTCCGGGGACACCTCCGGCAGGGCCGGCGGAGGAGGCTCGGAGACCGTCTCCGGGACCGGACCAGGCGTGAAGCGGAGCCTCGGCCGGCCCGGGAGACGCTCGGAGATCTCGCCCGCGCGCTGCGTCAGCTCGAAGCCCCAGATCGCGTCGCGCACGTACACGACGAGCGTCCCGTCGGGCTGCGTTCGCGCCGGCCACGCGTTTCGCGCGATCTCGTCGCCGACGGCGGCAGGCCAGGCCGTGACGGCATCCTCAGCTGCGCCACTGTCGGCCCCGACGCGGCTCAGCTCGGCCCGGATCTGATCGCCGAGGGGCTCCACTAGGCAGCCGCCTCGAGCACGGTGCCCGGCGTCACCTCGAGCAGCTGATCGGGCGTCGCGGGCAGCATCGCGGCGTCGGTCGCGGTGACGAGCGCCTGCCCGGCGCTGCGCACGCGCGCGGCGAGGATCGTGCGACGGGCGGGATCGAGCTCCGAGAGCACGTCGTCGAGCAGCAGAAGCGGCGGCACGCCCGTGCGGTCCGCGATCGTGTCGGCCTCGGCGAGGAGCAGGGCGAGCAGCGCGAGCCGCTGTTCTCCCTGCGAGCCGAAGCTGCGCAGGTCCCGGCCGGCGGCCGCGATCAGGACGTCGTCGAGGTGCGGCCCGAGCGAGGTGACGGCGCGCTCGAGGTCGCGGTCGAACACGGCGGCCAGGCTCTCGGCCGTGGGTGGCTCGCCGTCGTACCGGAGCGAGACGGCGCCGAGACCGAACTCGGCCGCGCGCGCGGTGAACGAGGGCTCGAGCAAGGCGAGCGCCTCGAGGCGAGCGGAGACGAGCTCCGCCCCGAGCGTCGCGACGCGCTCGCTCCAGGGCTCGACTGCAGCGCGGCTCGAGGCGCCCACGGCCACGCGGCGCAGCGCCGCGTTCCTCTGCGCCACCGCCGCGCCATACTCCGCCGGCAAGGCTGCCCGCGCCGGCGCGAACCGGCCGAGGACGCGGTCGAAGTACGCGCGGCGCGCCGCCGGCGGCCCTTTCACGACGCCGAGCCGGTCGGGTGTGAAGACGAGCGTCGAGACCAGGCTCCGCAACTGCTCCGCCGCCCGGAGCGGCGCGCCGTTGAGCCGGGCGCGCTTCCCCTCCCCCTTCCGCACCGTGACCTCGAGCTCCAGCCTGACCTCCCCGCGCCGGCCGGCGACTGCGGCTCGCGCGCCCTCGGTGCCGAAGCGCACGACCTGCGAGTCGGCGCGCGTTCGCGGAGAGAACCCCTGCGTCGCCAGGTGGGCGGCCTCGAGCAGGTTCGTCTTGCCCACGCCGTTCGGCCCCACGACCAGGACGAGCCCCGGCTGCAGCGCCAGCTCGAGCCGCTCGTACGAGCGAAAGTCGCGGAGCGAGATCGTCTCGACGATCAGCCGGGAAGGCGGATCGGCATGACGAGGTACGTGAAGTCGTCGGCCTCGTCCGTGAGGATCGCCGGGCGGAGCGGGCTGATGAGCTTCAGCTTCACGTCGTCGCCCTCGACCGACTCGAGCCCCTCCTTGAGGAACTCCGCGTTGAAGCCGATCTCGAGCGGCTCGCCGCTGTAGGCGACCGGCATCGACTCCTGCGACTCGCCGACCTCGTGCGTTCGAGCCACGACCGTGACCTCACCGTCGGCGAAGCGCAGCTGGAGTGGGGTCGCGCGCTGGATCATCACCGCGGCGCGGCGCACGACATCGAGGAGCTCCGGGCGCGAGATCGTGAGCTCGTGCTCGAAGGTCTCGGGCAGAAGCTGGCGGTAGTTCGGGAACTGCCCGTCGATGCGGCGCGTCGTGAGCCAGACGCCGCCGACCGAGAAGAGCACCTGGTTCTCCTGCACGCCGACCGCGATCTCGTCTCCGTCGCCGGGGATGCGCGAAAGCTCCTGCAGCGCGCGGCTGGGGACGATGGCCTCGAGCTCGGGAGCCGACGCCGAGAGCGACGTCTCCTTCACCGCGAGCCGGTACGAGTCGGTGGCGGCCATCACGAGCTTGTCGCCGGCGAACTGGACGAGGACGCCGGTGAGCACGGGACGCGCCTCGTCGCGGGAGGCCGCGCGCGCGACACGTCCGATCGTCTCGAGCAGCGCCTCGCGGTCGACCGCGAACGTCTCCGTCTCGGTGAGCTCCGGCAGCCGCGGGAAGTCCTCGGCGTTGTACGTGTGCAGCGTGTAGCTCGCGCTCGCAGAAGCGACGTGGACGACCGACTCGGCCGCGCGATGCTCGATCGTGACGTCGTCCCCCGGCAGGAGCCGCGCGATGTCGACGAGCGTGCGGCCCGGCAGCACGACCGCTCCGTCTCCCTCTACCCGTGCCGGCACGGCGGCGCGTAGCGAGAGCTCCATGTCGGTCGCCGCGAGGCGCAGCTCGTCGCCTGCACCCTCGAGCAGGATCCCCGACAGGATCTGGATCGCCGTGCGGCTCGACACGGCGCGGCCGACCAGCGTGAGGCCCTGCACGAGCTCGTCCTTCGCGCAGGTAATCCTCAACCCGGCACCGACTGCGATGTCACTCTCGATCATCTAGGGATTCTCGTAGAAGTCATAGGGAGTGTGGACGACGGGGAAGACGTGCCTGCGGTCGCTTCCCTCCTGCGGTTCGCGTGTGGAGCTTCATTGTGGACGATCCGGAGGGTCCCACAGGCGAGAAGCGTCAGCGCGCCTGCTTCACACGTGCGGTGAGTTCCTGCACGAGGTTGTACACAGACCTGTCCTCACGGATCAAGCGGGAGATCTTCGAGGTCGCGTGAATGACGGTCGTGTGGTCGCGGCCGCCGAACTCCTTGCCGATCCTCGGCAGCGACGAGTCGGTGAGCTCGCGGGAGAGATACATCGCGACCTGTCGCGGATACACGATGTTCTGTGAGCGCTTCTCGCCGCAGAGCTCGTCGAGCGTCAGCTCGAACCGCTCGGCCACGAGATCCTGGATCCGCTTGATCGAGACCTCCGCGGCTTCGCCCTGGGGGAAGACATCGCGCAGCACGTCCTGGGCGAGCTCCACGGTCATGGGCCGGCCGGTGAGGGACGAGAAGGCGACGACGCGGGTCAGCGCGCCCTCGAGCTCGCGGATGTTCGTCGACACGCGGCCGGCGATGAAGGTGAGCACCTGCTCGTCGTGGACGTTGATCCCGTCGACCTTGACCTTCTTGCGCAGGATCGCGATCCGCGTCTCGAGATCCGGCGGCTGGATATCGGTGATCAGCCCCCACTCGAACCGGCTGCGCAGCCGCTCCTCGAGCGTTGCGATGTCGCGCGGCGGCCGGTCGGAGGACAGCACGATCTGCGAGCCGGCCTCGTAGAGCGAGTTGAAGGTGTGGAAGAACTCCTCCTGGAAGCGCTCCTTGCCCTCGAAGAACTGGACGTCGTCGATGAGGAGGACGTCGTACGCGCGGTAGCGCTGCTTGAACCCTTCGATGCGCTTGTCGCGAAGCGAGTTGATGAAGTCGTTGACGAAGGCCTCGCTCGTCACGTAGCGGACGGTGAGCGCGCCTGAGTGCTCGGCGACGTACTGCGCGACGGCCTGGAGAAGATGTGTTTTGCCAAGACCCGTGCTGCCGTAGATGAAGAGCGGGTTGTACGCCTGCGCCGGCGCTTCGGCGACCGCGAGCGCGGCCGCGTGGGCAAAGCGGTTCGACGAGCCGATCACGAACGAGTCGAACGTGTACTTCGCGTTGAAACCGCCGCTCTCGGGCCGTCCGGGCAGCCGTTGGACCATGGGAACGACGCCTTCCGCGCCCGCGTGATCCTCCGTCAGTGGCTCGCTCTCGCTGGCGACGCGAAGCTCGAGCGGCCGCTCGCTGCCGACGATGTCGCGCACCGCGGCGCCGATCAGGCCGAGGAAGTGCCCCTCGATCCAATCGCGGCCGAACTCGGTCGGAACGGTGAGGACGAGCGTGTCGCCCTCGACCGCGAGCTCGTGGACGTCACCGAACCACTTGCTGTACGTCCCGTCGCTGAGCGCCTCCCGCAGCCGCCCCGAGATCTCCTCCCAAAGGTTCTCTGCAGACAGCTCGAGTTGGTGTTCCACCGACGCCCTGGTCCTCCCCGTCTCCGGCCCGGCGGCCAGCATAACAGCGCCTCCGACGAGGACAAAATCACTCGCTTTGCAGGGATTTCCCCCACCGCCCACATCCCTCCACAGCTGTGGACAGTGGTGGGGGCAAGTGGCCTCTCCCGCATCCCTGCGACGTCTGCGGCTGTGGACAAGCCGGTGGACAGGCGCGGCTATACTGGCCGCTGCTCTGACCGCCCGACCCTGCCCCGGCGGGGATTTTTCTGGCAAAGACGAGCCTTTTCACAGCCTTGAAGCGCACCTACCAGCCCAACGTCCGCCGCCGCAAGCGCAAGCACGGCTTCCGTGCGCGCATGGCCACGAAGGCCGGCCGCGCGATCCTGAAGCGCCGCCGCGGCAAGGGCCGGGCTCGCCTCTCGGCGTAGCAGCGCCCGGCACTAAGCTGACATCCGTGAAGCGCGCCAACCGCCTGTCCCGCTCCCGGGACTTCGATGCGGTGCACCGCCGCGGCCGTTCGGTGTCGTCCCGCTTTCTCGTTCTCTACTGGCTGCCGCAGGAGGAGCCTGCCGAGCCGCGCATCGGGTTCGCGGTGCCTCGGGCTGCCGGCGGCGCCGTCGAGCGGAACCGGATCAAGCGCCGTCTGCGCGAGGTCTGGAACGAGCGGCTGGAGCGCGTGCCTGCGGGCCACGACTACGTGCTGATCGTGCGCCCGGGACTCGTCGAGGCGGCCGAGACGAACGGCTTCGCGTGGCTCGGCGAACGGGTGGACGAGCTGCTCGAGCAGACAGGGGTGCTCGCCGCGTGAGCGCCGTGTTGCGCGTTCCCGCCCTGCTCGGAGTCGGCCTCGTCTGGCTGTACCGCCTGACCTTCGGCGCGCTGTTCCCGACGACCTGCAAGTACCACCCCTCCTGCTCCGAGTACGCCGTGCAGGCGCTGCGCCGCCACGGCCTCGTGCGCGGGAGCCTGCTCGCCGGCTGGCGGCTGCTCCGCTGCAACCCCTGGAGCCACGGAGGCTTCGACCCGGTCCGATGATCCTCTACACGATCCCGATCATCAGCCAGCTCGAGACGGTGATGAAGCACGTCCTGAGCTGGTTCCACACGAGCCTCGGCCTGCCGTGGGCGTGGGCGATCGTCGGGACGACGGTCGTGGTGCGGATGCTCCTCGTGCCGCTCACGATCAAGCAGATCCACTCGATGCAGAACCTGCAGCGCTACGCGCCGCAGATGAAGGAGATCCAGAAGAAGTACAAGGGCGACAAGCAGAAGCAGAACGAGGAGCTGATGAAGTTCTACCGGGAGAACCAGATCAACCCGGCTGCCTCCTGCCTCCCGATGCTCCTGCAGCTGCCGGTCTTCATCGCCCTCTACTACACGCTCAAGCACTTCGACTCGAACTTCCATCCCGGGGCGAGCGCGAATCTCTCGTTCCTCCACTTCATCCCGGACATCACGGTCCAGACGACGGCGGTCTGGGGCGGATACGTGCTGCTCGTCGTCTACGTGCTGAGCCAGATGGCCTCGACGTTCTTCATGGCGGCGACGGCCGACAAGACGCAGCGCACCCTCTTCATGATCATGCCGCTCATCTTCGTGTTCGTGATCGCGCACTTCCCGGCGGGGCTCGTCCTCTACTGGGTGACCACGAACCTCTGGACGGTGGGACAGGGACTGATCACACGGCGGCTCGTCGCGCAAACGCCGGCGCCGTCACTCGAGCGTCGCAGCTCGCGGACGCCGCCGAAGGACGACGGCACGAGCGGGAACGGAGCGAAGGCCGACGCGCCGGCGCCGAAGCCGGCTCCCTCCGCCTCGCAGCAGCCCCGCCAGGTGCGGCGCAAGAAGAAGCGCACGAGCCGGAGATGAGCGAGATCGCGGACCTGACCGCCGAGGCGACGGGAGAGACGGTCGGCGAGGCGAAGTGGGCAGCGCTCCGTGAGCTCGAGCGGCGGTACCCGGGGCTCGACAAGGCGGCTGTGCAGTTCGAGGTCGTCGCCGAGGGAGAGCGGGGGATCCTGGGAGTCGGCTACGAGCCGGCCCGGGTCGTCGCCCATCTGCCGGCGGAGGCCGCCGAGGCTGCTGCTGCAGCCGAGCCCCCGGCCGAGGAGGGCGGCCAGGCGTCAGAGGCTCGCGCGCTCGTGGCGCAGATCGTCGAGACGCTCGGCGTCGACGCCGACGTTGTCGCGCGCGAGGAGTCGGAGGCGATCGTCGTGACCTGCTCCGGGCCGGACGTGGGCCTGCTCATCGGGCGCCACGGCCAGACCATCGACGCGATCCAGTACTTGCTCAACGTGATCGCCTATCGCGCTCACGGCGAGGAGAAGAGAGACGTCGTCGTGGACGCCGCGGGCTACCGCGCCAGGCGGCAGGCGACGCTCGAGACGCTCGCGCTCCGGGTCGCCGATCGTGTCCGGGAGTCCGGCGAGCCGGAGGAGCTCGAGCCCATGACGGCGGTCGAGCGCAAGGTGGTCCACCTACGCCTCAAGGACGTCGCGGGCGTCGGGACCGCATCCGAGGGCACGGAGCCGAACCGCTACGTCGTCGTCCTTCCTGACTGACTGGCTCGACGCGGTTGTCGCGACGCCGGGACTGACAGCGCTCGGTGATCCGGCGCGGGCGCGCGAGATGCTGCTCGACGATGCGCTGCGGGCGCTCCCAATCGTCGAGCAGTACGACGGCCCGCTGATCGATGTCGGTTCGGGCGGCGGATCGCCCGGCATCCCGCTGGCGGCTGCGCAGCCCGAGCGTGAGGTGACGCTGCTCGAGGCGGAGCGACGCAAGTGCGAGTTCCTGAGCCGCTGGGCGCCGCCGAACGCGCGGGTCGTGTGGGGGCGCGCGGAGCAGCAGCCGCTCGAGGCCTGGGATGTCGCGACGGCGAAGGCGCTCGCGCATCCGCCCGTCGCCGCGGAGTGGTGCCTGCCGCTAGTCGCCGTCGGCGGCGCGGCGATCCTCTGGCTCGGCGAACGTGCCGACCTCGACAAGCTCGCGCGTGTCTCCGTGCAGCTCGGCGCCCGTGCTCCGGAGATGTACGACGGCCTGGCGGTGCTGCTCAAGGTGATGCCGACGCCGCCCGGCTTCCCGCGCCGCGTCGGGGTCGCAAAGAAGCGTCCGCTGGCCTAGCGACAATGGTGGAGTGCTCCACCCGGTAACAGCCAGGGCGTCCCTGACGGCTGCAAAGCGGCGCGATGCGGCGTCCTCGGTCGCCCCGATAGTTTCGGCTATCGAGGCTCCCTGCGTCCTTGCCTCGCTTGCTTTTCGCTCGCCAGGCACGCGTGTCTCGTACCGGGCGGAGCACTAGCAATGTCCCGGATCTACGCCTTGGCGAACCAGAAGGGCGGCGTCGGCAAGACGACGACCGCCGTCAACCTCGCTGCCTGCCTCGCCGAGGCGGGCGAACGCGCGCTCGTGATCGACCTCGACCCGCAGGCGAACGCGACGTCGGGGCTCGGGATGCGCGCAAACGGAACCTCGAGCTACGACCTGCTCGACGGAGCGCCCCTCGCCGAGCTCGTCCACCCCACCGCCTTCGCGAATCTCGACCTCGTCCCGGCCAAGCCGGATCTCGCCGGCGCCGTGGTCGAGCTCTCGGGCCGCTCCGACGGCGAGCGCTATCTGGCCCAGGCCCTCGCCTCGGGCAGCGACCGCTACGACTTTGTCTTCCTCGACTGCCCGCCTTCGCTCGGCCCGCTGACGGTGAACGCGCTCGCCGCCGCCGACCGGGTGCTCGTCCCGGTGCAGGCGGAGTACTACGCGCTCGAGGGGCTGACGCAGTTGCTGCACTCGGTCGAGCTGATCCGGCGGCGGCTCAACCCGAATCTCGGCATCGGCGGGCTCCTCCTCACGATGGTCGACGGCCGGACCCGGCTCGCGCACCAGGTCGAGGAGGAAGTGCGGCGGCACTTCGGCGAGCTCGTCTTCCGCACCTCTGTCCCTCGCTCCGTGCGCCTCGCCGAGGCCCCGAGCCACGGACTGCCCGCGATTGCCTACGACCGTCGCTCCGCCGGAGCCGACGCCTACTGGAAGGTGGCGATGGAGCTTGTCGAGCGCGCCTGAATCTTCTCCCCAACGCCGGGGCCTCGGCCGAGGCCTCGAGGTCCTGATCGGCGGACATCCCGTTCCGAGCGAGCTGCTCGAGATTCCGGTCGACGCGATCCACCCGAACCCGCGCCAGCCGAGGCGCCGCTTCGAGCCCGAGGCCGCCTCGGGGCTCGCCGAGTCGGTGCGGCGGCAGGGCGTGATCCAGCCGCTGCTCGTACGGCCGCGCGGTGTGGGCGGCTACGAGATCGTCGCCGGCGAGCGTCGCTGGCGGGCGGCGCGCGAAGCAGGCCGCGAGACGGTTCCCGCCGTGGTGCGCACGGCCGACGATCGCGACACCCTCCTGCTCGGCCTGGTGGAGAACGTCGCGCGCGAGCAGCTGACGCCGATCGAGGAGGCTCGCGCGTACGCCGTCCTGATCGACGAGTTCTCGCTCTCGCTCGGCGAGGTGGCCGAACGCGTCGGCCGCTCGAAACCGTCGGTCTCCAACCGGATCCGCCTCCTCGAGCTGCCCGACGACGTGCTCGGGATGGTCGAGCGCGGGCAGCTGTCCGAGGGCCACGCCCGGGCGGTCCTCGCCGTGCCCGACCACGAGGGCCGCCGCCGGCTCGCGCGCGAGATCGTGCGGCGCGGACTCTCCGTCCGAGCGGCCGAGCAGCGGGCGAAGTGGGCGGGCGCGCGGCAGCGGCCCCGGACGCGCTCGGCACCGGTCGATCCCGCGCTCGCCGACCGGGTGCGGAGCGCTGTCGAGCAGCTGACCGGCCGCGCCGCGCGGGTCCTCCCGGGCCGCGTCGAGCTGACCTTCGGCGACGAGCACGACTTGGCGGAGCTCGCCGAGGCATTCGAGAATGCCGCGGCTACAATGGCCGACCGCGCGGGCGATTAGCTCAGCTGGTTAGAGCGCCGCTCTGATAAGGCGGAGGTCCCTGGTTCGAATCCAGGATCGCCCACCTCCCGGCACGGTCTAGCTGAGGGCCTCGAGCAGCGTGCCGATGTCGTGGCCGAGCTGGGCCGAGTGCCGCATCGCGTGCCCGCGGTCGACCGTGTATCTGTTGCGACGCCCGACGCGCTCGGTCTTCACGTACCCGGCCTGCACGAGCTCGGAGAGGATGCGCTGGGTGGCGCGCTCGGTGATCCCGACGCGGTCGGCGACGTCGCGAAGCCGGACGTCGGGCTCCTCGGCCAGGCACAGGAGCACCTGGGCATGGTTCGTGAGGAACGTCCAGGCTCTATGCTCGCCCCGGCTTGACATACGCTATCCAAATCGTGTATACAATATCGCGCATCTTCAATCGCGCTTGGTTCGTCGGGCATCCTAGCAAGCGAGCCGGAGATCGAGTGATGGAGGAATCGGGGCTGTTCCAGCACGTCAACAACTCGATCCGGAGCCTGGCTACCGAGGCTCAGGCGAGCGACACGTGGGAGTTCTTCTGCGAGTGCCCCGACCTCGCGTGCCATGCCCTGGTGAGTCTCACCGTGGTCGAGTTCGACGAGCTGCGCACGGCTCTGCCCCCCGCGCCCATCCTTGCGACCGCTCATGGCAGCTGACACCCCCCAGCATCTCGCCATGCTGCGGATCCTCTACGGAGCCTGCTCGGCCGCCCTCGACGCCTTCCGCGCGGCCGACAATCCGGTCGACAGGCAGCTCGTCGCCGATCTCGAGTCGATGATGGACCGCACCGAGGACGAGATCGGACGTCTCACCTCGCTGCTCCAGGGAGGCGCTCTAGCGCCTTAGTGGAGGCGGTGCGTGCGGACGAGGTACTCCTCGACCGCGAGCAGGAACGACTCGTCCTGCGCGAGCTCGACGAGCCGGCCCTTCGTCACCGCGTCGAGATCCCCGTCCAGTGCGACCTCGACGACGAAGCTCGGCGTGCGGCCCGTCTGCGAGAGCGCGGCCATCCGCAGGAAGATCCGCCGGGCATCCTCGTTCTGCGAGATGGCCTCGAGCGATTCGATGTCGTCCAGCCAGAGCGACCGCATGTGGGTCAAACGGCACCCGCCGGGCCGTGGATACGCGGGTTTTCGGCCACCTGCGCTGAGCTATATTCGAGGCGAGGTCGCTCGGGATGCAGGAGATGCTCATCTACGGGGTCAGCTTCGATCTGGTCGGCAAACAGCCGATCGTCCTCCTCAAGACGTCCGACGGCAACAAGTTCCTGCCGATCTGGATCGGGCATCCGGAGGCGGCCGCCATCCTCATGAAGCTCCAGAGCCAGACATCGGTCCGGCCGATGACGCACGACCTCGTCAGCGACATGCTCGAGCAGCTCGGCGCGTCGATCAGCCGTATCACGGTCACCGAGCTGCGCGAGAACACCTTCTACGCCCAGATCACCGTCATCCAGGACGGACAGGAGATCGAGGTGGACTCCCGCCCGTCCGACGCGATCGCGCTCGCCATTCGCGCCGAGGCGCCGATCTTCGCCGCCGACGACGTGATCGCGGAGTCTGCGATCGAGTTCGAGGGCGAGGAGGTCGACGAGGAGCAGCTCGAGGCGGAGGTCCTGCGTTTTCGCAGCTTCCTCGAGGACGTCACGCCGGACCAGTTCGTCGTCGAGAACGGCGACGAAGAGGACTAGCTAGCTCACCACGATCAGCACGAGCGCCGCCGCGTTGAACAGCGCGTGGACGAACATGCCGGGCACGACGCTGTCGGTGCGGTCGCGGAGCCAGGCAAGCCCGATCCCGAACGGGACGAGGACGAGCAACGCTTCGAGCAGCCCGTGCGCGAGGCCGAACGCCACGCCGACGAGGACGATCGACGGCCAGCGGCCGAGGAAGCGGAGCAGCGACTGGCCGTCCCCGCGGAAGGTCAATTCCTCCACGAACGGCGCGATCACCGCGAAGAGGAAGAGGTTGGCCGCGAACGCGCCGGCGTGCTTCGGCTCCCAGGGCACGTTCGTGATCCCCTGCTCCTGTCCCGGGCTCTCGGGCAAGGGCAACGCGGAGACCACCCGCTCCCAGAGGAGGATCCCGACCACGACCGCGGCGCTCAGGCCGACCACCCTGCGCCAGCCTCGCGGCCACCGCAGGGCGAGCAGGTCGAAGCGGTCGACGGCGATCAGCAGAACGATCCCGAGCCAGATTGCATAGATGATCGTCCCGCCCGCGAACGTCGTGTACGAGTAGACCTCCTGGTGCGACACGCCCTTGCTCCCCCCGCCTCCCCCGGAGAGCCGGGCCGCGTAGTTGGCCGCGGCGATCGCCGCGACGAACGCGAGCCAGACCACGAGGCGGACATGGCTCGTGCGCGGGCGGGGCTGCGCGGCTTCGACCTCCACGACGACGCCAGCATAGGGTTCGCGCGATGCGCCACTTCACGCCGGAAGAGGCCAACGCCGAGCTCGAGCACGTGCGGCCGCTCGTCGAGCAGCTCGTCGCGACCCGACAGGAGCACGCGGCTGCGCTCGAGCGTCAGGAGGAGCTCGAGCGGAAGATCCGCGGCAACGGCGGCGGCATCCCGCCCGCGGAGCTCGCGCAGGCGACCGCGGAGGTCGACGCCGTTGCGCGGCGCCTCGCGCGCCTCGTGGACGAGATCACGAGCCACGGCGCCCAGGTGAAGGACCTCGACAGCGGCCTGATCGACTTCCCCGCGCTGCACCGGGGCGAGACGGTGCTCCTCTGCTGGCAGCTGGGCGAGGACGAGATCGCCTGGTG
>Ga0207657_10004567_pt1 | contig 14634 bp, 7 predicted proteins | sample KBSC33metaG_FD_184316 | JGI IMG/M metagenome (GOLD analysis project Ga0207657, IMG submission 184316) | Corn rhizosphere microbial communities from Kellogg Biological Station, Michigan, USA - KBS C3-3 metaG (SPAdes) (version 2) | ecosystem: Host-associated > Plants > Roots > Rhizosphere > Soil ... | reverse complement strand
CTCGCGAATCGCATCCCCAGCGCCGCTGAGGTTCGCGAGCCGCATCTCGGAATACTTGCGAGACAAAATCACTCCGGGGGCGCCAGCACGGAAAGCCGCCAGCACTGCTTCTTTCACGCTCTGCGGCGTACACTTGCTGTTCTTCGGTTCGGTCGGTATATCAATATCAATGCCGGGCCAGATCAGAGTTCTCGTGCCAGCAACACCCTCCAGCGCGCGCTTCGTCTCGCGGGAAACGTAGTCAGCAGAAAGCCCTGTGTGCGGAATTTGATCGTAGCTCCGCTCCTTGAATCCCATCAGGGCATAGTTAAGGTCGATCAGTGCCCCTTTCGAGAGATCTCCGTAAAGCGTTGAGCCGATATTGTCTGCGTACAGCGCCATCCGCTCGCCGCCGCAGTTGTTGTACATGACGATTTTTATAAAATCCGAATAATTCGAGAGCTCATGAAGGTCCTGTTCAGCGCGATAGATCGGGTTGAAAGAGTTGTTGTGCCAGATGTGCCAACCTACCGGCAACGTAGGCTTCGCCGTTTTTACCGTTTTATAGATAGCGGCGTAAGTCTCGCGAAGGCTGTCGGTCCAGAGCATTTCCCAACCGGCCAGTTCGGGATAGCGCAGCAAAATCCGCCAGAATTGAACGTAGTAGCCGTCCACGGGACGTTGGCCACTGCGCGCTGCGCGAACAAATTTTTCCAATTCCAGAAAACCTTGCCTGGCACGGTCCACATTGATGCCGCGCTGACTCGCCTTGTGCCGACAGAACTCGCAGAAGCAGGTCACGTTCCCCGGGTCGACCGGCGGTACGTCGTGGGTAGCGCCTAGAGCATCGCAAAGGGCACCCTGCCTTTCTGAGCCCCACATAATTCCGTCGATGTCATAGGAACGGGCGTAGTCCTCGACCAGGCCGGTCAGGAAGTTGCGGTAGTCGGGATTATTGACGCACAACGTCTCGGCATTGCGGCCGTACAGGTCGCGCTCCTGCAGCTTGTCGATGTTTGGTAAGTCGGTGCGAAACACGTCCTCGAGCCAGCAGATCACCTTGATGCCGCGCTTTTTTGCCGCGGGCAGGACTTCGGCCAGGATATCCAGGTCGCCGTGGTCAGGTGCGCGCGTATTTTTTAGAACGGTATTCTTGTAATACTGGGAATGCGGAGTTGCGAAGTTTCCCCCGTGAAAATTCAGATCGTATTCCTGCTTGCCATGATCCGGCAGCGGTTGGCCCGGAATCTGTCTTCCAGCGATACCTCGACCATACGTGAATACCGCAAGGAACAAGGTATTCACAGCCGCGCGTTCCTGAAGCACATCGAGAACTCTCTCTGTTCCCTCATCCACAAACGAAACTGCGCCCACTTGAATGCCGATGATCTTCGAGGAAACAGCAGAATTTCCTGGGCTTGGTATGCTCAGGACGACGCCGGCACTGGCGGCGATCTTCAAAAATTCGCGGCGATTCACATCTAATCTCAAAGCGCAACTCCCATAGTGTGACGAGGCCATGAATATCGACGTTTCAGGATTTCACTTCCAGGAACCCTTTTGGATTCGATTCTCCCAAAAGCACTCCGTTTCCCACAACTGCTACTGCCTGCACGAATGGCTGATCGGGCTTTGCGATTGTCGCGCAGCGTCATTGAAGCTATCCGCGTCTTCCCAGTCAGACACTGGAACGAACGCTGGAGAATCTGATCAAGCTACCCAGTATCGCGCGATACTGGAGATAGTACATCTCGCTCGAGCTAACACGAAGGTGTAAGAAAAGAATTGCCAAGAGGGGGTATTTCATGGCACTGCAAAGCGGCCGCGACGCTGGTGAGTGGCTTCGAGAGACCATCGACAGGAATCGTCAGCAAGAACCTAACGGAGTCTATTCTGTTTGTTCTGCTCATCCCCGCGTCTTGGAAGCCGCGGTTCGCCATGCGCAAGACAATGGATCGATGCTGTGCATCGAATCCACGTCGAACCAGGTAAATCAGTTCGGTGGGTATACCGGCCAATCGCCAGCGCAGTTCGCGAGCTTTGTGGCCGCGCTTGCGATTGAGGCCGGCTTTGGCCGCGAGCGCATTCTCTTGGGAGGTGATCATCTTGGGCCGTATCCCTGGCGCGCACAGCCCTCGAGGCAGGCACTTCAAAACGGATGTGACCTCGTACAGGCCTGTGTGCTGGCTGGTTATCAAAAAATTCATTTAGACGCGAGCATGGCTTGCGCCGATGATCTTTCCCCGGCGCTCGGTGACGAATTAGTAGCACAGCGAGCAGCTGAGCTTTGCGCCGCGGCTGAAGATGCCTGGGCACGACTGCCCTCCGGCTCTCCAGCCCCGGTGTACGTGATAGGAACGGAAGTGCCCGTGCCTGGAGGTGAGACCTCGTCGTCCGCGTCTCCTGAACCCACGAGCGTCGGACACATGCAGCAAACCGTGGAGATGTCACACGGGGCGTTTCTGGCCCGCGGGCTCTCGGATGCTTGGGAGCGAGTAATCGGCCTGGTGGTGCAGACCGGAGCTGAGTTTGGGGACGCAGTTGTGTATGACTTTGACGCAGAGAACGCGCGAACACTCGCGGCGAACCTGCCCGCGAGTCCCCGATTGGTGTACGAGGCCCATTCTACCGACTACCAGACGCCTGATGCGCTTCGAAAAATGGTGCGCGATCATTTTGCAATTCTGAAAGTAGGACCATGGCTCACGTTCGCGTATCGGGAGGCAATATTTTCGCTGGGCGCGATCGAGAAAGAATGGCTCAGTGCGCGCAAAGGCGTGCGGGTTTCCGATGTTCTCAGAGCGCTCGACCAGGCGATGCTCAGCGATCCAACGTATTGGAAGGCCTATTACCCTGCCGACGAGCAGGAAGCCCGCTTTGCTCGCCGCTACAGCTTCAGCGACCGCTGCCGCTATTACTGGCCGGAGGCGTCGGTTCAGAATGAAGTGGACTTGCTCATGACGAATCTGTCCGGCGAAATCCCCCTCGCGCTGATTAGCCAATATCTGCCACAGCAGTACGAAGCAGTTCGCGAAAGACGCCTGCCGAACCGTCCCGCCAGCCTGATTGAGAGCCGTTTACGACTGGTGCTCGATACGTATTTGAATGCGTGCGGCGGTCCAGAGCGCGGCGCTTGATGAAAGTCGTCCCCTTTGAAGAGCCGCCTTAGGGAGGAACAAACCAAAGTAAATGCACACTTCGGCATTGATCAGAGAAGGATTCGGCATTGAACCTCAGGTGCGCTGGAGGCTACTCGCGAAGAAGCAAAGAAATCAGGTGCTTCGAAAACATGTATCATCTGGCATGGACACAACGTGCCGGCAGGTGTTAGACGACTCAAAATCCAATTGCGCATGAATCTCGAAGAAGCACTCGGGTTCGTTTGAAGGTTCTCCTCGAGGCTCAGGGAATTACAGAACCTTTTGCATGCGAAGGCGAGACCATTACGGTCAATCTCCATGGAGCACTGATCTTGACTGGTATTCCACTGCGGGTGGGCATGAGAATCGAAATTCACGTCATTCTCACGGACAAACGCGCTGCCGCGAAGGTTGCCTACGTCGATCCTGACCAGCCCCGGCACTGCGGGATAGCACTAGATGAGGCACGAAATATCTGGGGCTTATCTTTTCCACCCGACGACTGGCAGGACCTTCAATGATGCGTGTGCCATGATCCCTCCTGCATACTCACGCCGTTGACTTCGGCTGCTGGCATTACTCAGGGAGCCATTCACGTCCGACACTCCCAGCCGTTTCTGCCAAATTTTGAGCAAGCTTGCGGGCGGGCTGTTCTGAACCCGAGCTTTGCTCGATTTCAGTTATTTTGGATGTTTTCGCACCGCCTCAGGACCCGATGTTGCCCGATTTGGAGTAAAGCTTCCAGAGTAGATCGGGCGCAAACAATTTACTGCCTAAAGCCTTTCTTGACCGAATGGAGCCGAGAGCGGTGCTCTTTCTTCGCCTCTTCTATTAATTGAACCTTGCGGCCAAGAGCAAGGGGTCAACCAAGTGCCTGCTGGATTGCTTGCAGATCTTCACGACTCTAGCTATGAGCAACTTGAGCCTGTATTCCAATCCCGCTCCATGCCGGTACTGCTCGTCGACGTTGAAGCTCAGCAGGTTCCGGCGGAGAGGTCCGATCTTTGCCCGCCGCACTTCGAAATGACGCTCCAGTTTGTTTCGAGTGGCATTGCCCTCACTGCCTATAGCAAGTTGCGCGAAACCTTCAACAAACGATTCGCATTGAACCGAGCCTCGGCTAGATGTATTTTCAAAATCCAGCATTGTTCCGAGAGGTTCTTTAATTGCGGAAACCGCTCGACACGCTTCCCTCCGTTCAGAGCTCGTCCTACGCGAGCCGGCTATTCGGCATGACGAGCTGTTCAATATATACATCTCGCACCTTGCTGATCGTTGGCCTTCTGTTGTGGGCGGCACACATTGTCGTTATCTCGGTGCTTCGAGTTGGCCCAATAAAAGCAATCCTGTCCGACCTCATCCAGCTGGGCCTCGGCGTCTCTGCACTGCTCGCCTGTGTTCGCGCAGCGCAACGCTCACTACCATTTGCGAAAGTTTTCTGGACGCTCATGGCTGCCGGTATCGGAATCTGGTGTGTTGGGCAAATGCTGGGCGTCTACTTCGGAAGCATTTTGAATCTCTCGACCCGGCAGCTCTGGTTTGTGGACGTTTTCTACAATGTGTGGACTGCACCGCTCCTGATGGCTCTATTCTTGGATCCAGACGCAGAAGCCGAGGAGGTGAATTGGTCCCGTATTCTGGATTTTGCTCAGGTCGGGATAGTAGTTCTCCTGGTATACGTTTACTTCTCGCATCTTGCAGCCAATGGAGGCGTGCAGAGTTGGACACTCGCGCTTGCCACTGACGGGATCATCACCGCGGGTTTTCTTGTTCGGGGGGGCTTAACGCGGTCCGACCCAACTGCGCTGATGTTTCGCGGAATCGGCTTATTCCGGTTGGTTGCAACGCTGACCGACCTATACTTCGCACTTCAACTTCCCGGTAGCTCGACGGGCGAATGGTTTGATCTGGTCTGGAGCGTTCCGTGGCTGATTCCGCTTGCGACTGCAGTAGCTTGGCAGGAGCCACTGCAAAGAACGATTTCAGCGGTCCAGCCACACTCAGCCACCAGAAGGCTGGTCATAACACAGTTACTCCCTGTGCTGTTCCCAGTCATAGTGCTTCTTACGGCAGCTCAGATAGTAAAGGTGGAGCTGCAAGTAGCTGCCGGTGCCATTCTGATTTCGCTCGCCTTAACTTACGCTCGGCTGCTGATCATTCAGAACGAACAGCATCGGGGTGCGGAGGCGCTTCGGAAGCAGCATACGCTCCTTCAGGCCATCATTGAGGGAACGACGGAGATCATCTTCGTAAAAGATGTCAATGGCCGCTATTTAATGGTCAATGCCGCGGCCGGCCAAGCGCTTGGACGTGCCGTAACAGAAATAGTCGGCAAAGATGATCGAGAATTGTTCCCCAGTGAAATGGTCCAGCGCATTACGACAACCGATCGGAGAGTGCTCGAAACTCGGCGAGCAGAGACCTACGAGGAGAGCAGTACGGTAGGCGGAGTCTTGCGCACCCACCTCGTCACCAAAGCTCCTTTTAGAGATGCTGACGGCAACGTGGTCGGAATAATCGGGGCCGCGGTGGACGTGAGCGACCTGAAGCGCACTACAGAAGCATTGGCAAACAGCGAAGCACGCTTTAGGTCTATCTTTGAAGATTCCCCGATCGGCATTGCTGTGATGGATGTGAATGGCAAGGGTGTAGCCATCAATAATGCTTACCGCCAGATGTTGGGGTTAAGTCGCAACGAAGTCGTCACCATTGAGCTCATTGACGAGCTGACGGATCCTGACGACCGCAAACGCAATTCGCTCCGCTACGAAGAATTAGCACGGGGAGAGCTGGATCATGACCGCTACCCGAGCAAGTACGTGCTGCGCGACAATCGAATTGTCTGGGTAGACCTGAATCGAACACTGCTTCGTAGCCCCGATGGTCGCCCTCAGTATCTGATGATAATGGCCATCGATGTTACCGAGAGTAAGCGACTGGAAGAGCAGCTTGTCCAATCGCAAAAAATGGAGGCGATTGGGAAATTGTCAGGAGGCATCGCTCATGATTTCAACAATCTGCTGACTGTGATCAAGGGTTACAGTAGCCTGATTTTGGACCGAGCTGAACCTTCGGAGTTTCGCACCGAGGTACAACGCATTCTGGACGCGAGCGACAAGGCAGCAGCTCTTATTCATCAATTGCTAGCATTTAGCCGGCGTCAAGTAATGCAACCCAAAATGTTCGATGTCAATGGCTTGTTGCTGAATCTTGAGAAGATGCTTCGCCGCCTCATTGGCGAGGATATTGAAATCCTTACCGAAACGGGCCGCGACATAGGGCTCATCAAGGCAGATCCCACTCAGATCGAGCAACTGATAATCAATCTTGTTGTCAATGCGAAGGATGCAATGCCCAACGGTGGCAAGCTTACATTACAAACTGCCATTGTTGACTTAGTTGGATCGCAAGTTCTCGAAGAGGTCGGCTCTGTGAATGGCCGATATGTGCTGTTGACTGTCAGCGACACAGGCGTCGGGATTGATGCCGAAACAAAGGCACACATCTTTGAGCCATTCTTCACAACCAAAGCTCGGGGACATGGCACAGGGTTAGGCTTGTCGATGGTTTATGGCATCGTCAAGCAGAGCGGCGGACACTTGTCTGTCGATAGCGAGCCCGGTAGGGGAACGACCTTCAGAATATTTCTGCCTTCGGTTGAGGGCAAAACCGAATCACCGAACTTCACTGAGCGGCCTCTTAGCCATGACATTCGGGGCAAAGAGACCGTATTGCTGGTCGAGGATGATAACCACGTTCGTGACTTCGCAAAGGCGGTTCTCACGGAATGTGGTTACGCCGTCTTGATTGCTGAAAACCCGCATCAAGCGATGTGCGTAAGCGAAGAGCATCAGGACCACATTGATCTGCTACTTACTGACGTCGTGCTGCCAGGCTCAAGTGGACGCGAACTCGCCGAAAGCATGGTTGGGCACAGGCCAACCATCAGAGTCCTTTATATGTCAGGCTACACAGACGACGCTATTACACACCACGGCGTCTTGGATGATGGAATGTTCTTCCTGGAAAAGCCGTTCACGCCTGTGTTGTTGGCGCACAAAGTACGCGAAGTCTTGGATGTTCCCAACAGAGTAAGCATGCACAGAAGATAATCACCACCCTTCCGCTGTCTGCCAGATGTTCGCAATCCATCCAATTTAGCTTAAGCTGCGTACTACAAGCAAAACAGAACTCTGTGGGTGAATTGGCTACGGACGCATGCGCTACGTTTTTAGTATGACGAAAACTGCTGTTTCTTAAAGACTGAGTGGAATTGTGTTGGGATGAGATCGCGAGACTATTCACTTGCGCCGGTACATCCACCATAAGCTGCTTTCGGCCGCCAGATTGTATCGCTGCTGCAGCCCCGCTTCGTACGCCCTGTAAACCACCCAGTTGCGGTCGCCCTGTGACGACCGTTTTGGAACCATCACGATGTCGGCGTCGCCGAAATACCTACTATCGGAAGGCCTATAGGTAAGGGTAATGGTGGAGGGGTACCATCCGGCCGCGTGTCCGCCTCGTGGGGGTCGCCGGCCCATCGCATAGGGAAATGGGTTGGTCGCGTCCATGGTCAGAATGGTTTCGTTGGGACGCGTCTCACGTTCCAGCAGCGCAACACCATCGTTCACGTACTCGGTGAAGAGGCGCCCTTCTGCAAGGGGATTGTCAGCAGCATCGTAAAGCAAAAGCGGCTTTAGATTCGGTGACGTGAAGCGCAAAACTTTGACAGCATTCTTCGGTTTGTATTTGCGCCAAGCTCCGTAGCCCAGGCCCGCCAAGTCCGATGTGAATTGTGGGATAAACAACAACGCTCCCAGGGATAACAACGCGACCAAGGAGGCGCGGTAAGAACGCGATTTCGTCCGCGGGAGAGAGCGATAATCTTCTGTGATTTCGTTCAGTGTCAAAATCGCAAACACAGCGGTCAGCGGAAAATCCCCGAATTGTGCATTGCTGATCAGCAGGCTAATGTCCGCGAAGAATAGGAGTGCTCCAATGATTATCAATTTCAGGCCCCGCCATTGAGGGACGCGATTCGAGAAAAAGAGGGTAGTGGAGATCGCAAAAAGCATGACTCCCAGCAAAACCGAGGCGTGGGTCAACAATGCGCCAACAGGCGATTTGAGGGCGCTAGCCCGCGCGCCTGCTGCCATGCGCAAATCGGCCATCATCGCGGAGACGTCGAAGCGAAGATATGCCAGCATACATATCGCGACAAGAGAGAACCCAGCAATGATGCCGAAAATGCGTTGTCTGTTGACGCGCCTAAGCAGCAATGAGATGACGCCAATAAGAATGAGTGAGACGAAAAAATAGCTGGCTTTCAGGAAAAGCGTCAGACCAAGCGCGACACCGGTCGAAACACCACCCACCCATCCGTCGTATTGCTTACTTTTTGAAGGACGAGCCGGTTTGAAAACTTCTAACAATATGATCCCCACCAGCGCATAACCGTAGCGGTTATAAAGCATCGCGTGGCTTGACATGAATGGGGAAAGACCTAGCGGATAAGGAGCCGCCACCAAAGCTGCAAGAAAGAAACCCAGAATCATCTGCGGCGCAGACGTCAGACGATTTCGTCCCAAGAAGTAAGACCACGTGCCCACCAGTAGCGCCATGATTGCGCTGCCATAACCGATGCCATCGGCCGTGTGATGCGAGATGGTCAGACCTAAACCCGAAATCAGAAACATGAAAGGTCCGAATGGGCTCGCAAAATCGATATGCGGACGTTGACCGGTGATGACACGCCAGCCGCCTGCCAACCATACGAAAATGTCATGTCCGTAAATTCTGGTGGGAACCGCTCCAATAAACGCCGTTACGCCGCAGATCACAGCCAGGCCGGCAAAGAACGGAACTTTCAGCCGGGATGATTGCTGCCAGCGCGCGTCCCGATACACCTCCATAGACGGTTCAAGATGGGCCTCCACGTCCGAGTCCGCCACGCGACCCGCCTGGTGACCAATGGGGTTCTCGAGCACCTGGGTATTGTGAGTCTGATGGGTACGAATCATGAGGTGAGTTGCTCGACGTTAGGTAACGTAACTATAGCGCTTGCATGCAGGACGCCAAAGGTTACCGAGGTGTCGGACGGCTTTACGGCGGGGAATTGCAAAGATTTGCAGCAGGAGCGTGTTGGGCGGCACTAACTCGGGAGATGTCGCTCAACACCCAGCGATCCCAAATGGCAATCCGAATGCTCGACTAGTGGATAAGTTCACCGCTGGGATCACTTTCCCCCCGCAGTTAATAACGAAATTTTCCCTTATGTGCAAGTGTCTGCAGGTATCGAGGTGTCGCTGCCATGGCATTCCTAGAAACCGAGAGTGCTTTTTGTTCGCGTTAGCTCACAAACGGAATTCGCTCCCGGACGTGCGGTACCACTTCAGAGCTCGGCGACCTGCCATTAAGAAATAGGGAGATTATGCGCGCCGTAAAGATGATCTACGAGGTATCCCTGAATGTTTGTCTTTTTTCGCTGCTTACTGGCTGGGCGGCGACCGCAGCTTTCCCCCAGGTGAATCTACAAGGTCGGTGGTCGGTACTGCCATATACCACGCCGATAAATCCCATCCACGCAGCCCTTCTGAATAATGGCAAAGTTCTGATCATTGCCGGATCCGGTAACAACCCTCCTGTCACAAATTTTCAGGCTGCTGTGTGGGATCCAAGAAATGGGAACATCACCACCCAGTCTATCGGCTGGGACATGTTCTGCAATGGGATGGTTGTGCTGCCGGATGGTCGGCCGTTCGTCAATGGCGGCACCGTTCAGTACAACCCGTTTCATGGGAGTCCGAACACTTCAGTGTTTGATCCGCTGACGAGTCAGTTTACCGATCTCCCACTCATGTCGAACGGTCGTTGGTACCCGACGACGACCACGCTGCCGGATGGAAATGTCTTGACCGTTTCCGGTACTACATTGACGGGGACGACCAACACCAGGGATGAGATCTTCTCTACCTCCACCTGGAAGTGGAGTCCTGCGTACGCACTCGGCTGGACCCCTCCGCTGTATCCGCGCCTCCATGTGCTTCCGAACGGCAATGTTTTTTATTCCGGACCGGGATACCAGTCGCGCTACTTCTTCCCAGCGACCCACACGTGGTCAGGAATCATCGCCAACACCAATTATGCACGGAAGCGAACCTATGGCAGTTCAGTTCTTCTACCCCTATCACCAACCAATAATTACAAGCCCGTGGTGATGATCCTGGGGGGAAACACACCTGCGACGTCCACTACGGAGCTGATTGACCTCTCTGCGGCAACTCCGGTGTGGCAATGGGGGCCGAGCATGTCGCAACCTCGGATCGAAATGAACGCTGTAATTCTTCCCAACGGAAAGATTCTGGCGTTAGGGGGCTCGGGAACAGACGAAAATGCGACGACCGCCAGTTACAACGCTGACCTGTACGATCCGGTAAGCAACACCTTCTCGTCAGCGGGCAAAAATGCCTTTCCACGCTTATACCACTCGCTCGCCATGCTTCTGCCCGATGCCACGGTTTGGCTCGCCGGCAGCAATCCTCAGCGCGGGACCTACGACCCGAGGATGGAACTCTACGAGCCCGGGTATCTATTCGACAGCAGCGGCAATCGTGCTGTGCGCCCCACCATTTCCAATGCACCGGCTGTTGTTAATTACGGCCAGACGTTCACAGTGGCAACTCCCGATGCGTCGAATATCACCTCCGTTGCGCTGGTCCGACCCGGTGCAGTGACCCACTCGTTCGATATGGACCAAAGGCTGATCAATTTGTCGTACACGATTGGGTCAGGATCCTTGTCGTTGACTGCCCCTCCTGATGCCAACATTGCTCCGCCAGGCTATTACATGCTTTTCCTCCTGAACTCGTCTGGCGTACCCTCAGTTGCAACCTTCCTTCAGGTCACCGCCGGTCCGGATTTTTCCATCACTCCGTCTCCGTGGCAGAGGGTCATCGTACGTGGGCAGAGCACAAGCTACAGCTTCCAGATTGTGCCTTCAGGAGGATTGCAGGGCCAGGTGAACCTGAGCCTTTCGGGTGTTCCAGCAGGAGCGAGTGCATCATTGATGAACAGTGCGCCGCCAGCAGGAGGATCCTCTGGACTGAATATCGACACAACGAACCTGAATCCACCCACTCTACCCCAGACCTACACCATTACAGTGAGCGGAAGCAACGGAACCCTGCTGCGGACGGCGCCTCTCAAGCTGTTGGTGAACTCGCCTGGTGATTTTTCACTATCAGCTTCACCCAGTGCCGTGGCTATTACACGAGGGGGAATAAGTGGCAAGGTGGCCCTTACACTCACACCTAGTTTGGGATTTGTGGGTGTCACGAAATTCTCCGTCAACGGATTACCGGCGAAGGTGACAGGGAAGTTCAATCCAGTGTCGCTCACATCCTCGGGAACGACGACCCTGACTCTAACTGCTGCAAGCGGTGCGCTTGCTGGCACTAGGACGATTACGATAACCGGAACCAGCGGCACCCTAGTGCATACGACCAACGTGATGCTCACCGTCCAGTAAATCCGCTTTGGGCGTCACTGACCTTCATATACTCTACGGACAGATGTGAACTGCTATTTGGCAGAGCTTCGCTAATCAAATGGCTTTTTCAAGAAGATGGTTTTGCCAGATCTTCGGCATCGCGGCTGGTCTGCAAATGGCCAACGCTCTGAGTATCGGGTCTGACTTCGGCGAAGTGGGTCCGACGCAGGATGATGGTTTTATTCGCCTCGATCGGAATGAGAATGCGTATGGTCCTCCGCCGAGGGTCATGGATGCCATCAGACGCGCTGCGACGCAAGCGAGCCGCTATCCTCGGTCACAAAACGAGGACTTGCGAAATGCCATTGCACATTTCCATCGTATAGAGCGAGAAAGAGTCTTGCTGGGCGCGGGGTGCTGCGATTTGCTTCGCATGGCTACGCACGCATTACTTGGCCGCGAACGACCGCTCGTTGTCGCGGATCCAACGTTTGGGGCGTCCGAACACTATGCCGCAGTGATCGGGGCACCGGTCATAAAGGTGCCGTTAACGCGTGAGCTTGATCATGACCTCGTTACGATGCACACGAGGTGTGTGAATGCCGGAACAGCGCTGGTTTACATCTGTAACCCAAACAATCCGACCGGCACTCTAACTGCATGGAAGGATATTGAAAAGTTTGTTGCGAGTCTACCGGCGAGTGCCGTTGTGATCGTCGACGAGGCCTATCACGAGTACGCCGGTGTGTCCGGCATGTATGCGTCATTGATAGATAAGGCCGCGGTTAGCGATCGACTGGTTGTTCTCAGGACATTTTCCATTGCGTACGGCTTAGCCGGCTTGCGCGTCGGTTATGCGGTTGGGAGTCCAAAGACACTAGACGCGATGAGGGCTTTTGCAACCGAAGATAACGTGAACACGATTGCCGCATCCGCTGCTTTGGCAGCGCTTGAGAGTGGAGACGTAATTCGTGAATACGTCAGACGCAATGATGATGATCGCCAAGACTTTTTTAATCGCGCCACCGAGAGAATGCTAAAGCCAATCGATTCGCACGCGAATTTTGCTTTCATGAACATGTTCAACCCGGCGGCCGATGTCATCCAGCATTTTCGTCAACACGGGATCATGGTTGGTCCTCAGTTCTCGTCGATGTCCACGCACATCCGGATTTCCTTTGGTACCCCCGACGACATGACTGAATTTTGGAGAGTTGCGGACCTTCTACCAATGCACGATGTTCCAATGTAAAAGTGAATGCCGCTGAGATTCAAGTGTTGCGATCCTGCACGCGCAGTTCTTCCGCGCTCGGCTGCTACAGGGGTGTTTAGGTATAGGTCTGAAAGGCATCCGTTAGACGGGAAGTGCACCGGCCCGATGTTGCCCAGGTTTAAGTGCAGGCTTGCGAGCAGATTGCGCGCAAACGTGAGGCTAGGAAACCTGCTTCATGGGATGAAGCCGGGAGCGGTGCTGCTCCTTCGCCTCTTCTATGGAACGAACCTTTCGGCCAAGGGTAGCGAGCTGGCCAAGTTCCTGCTGGATTGCTTGCAAACGTTCATGCCTCTGGCCGTGAGCGACTTGAGCATCGGTCTCATTCCCGCCTTCTTGCCGATATTGCTCGTTCAGCCGTTGAATCTCCGCAATCTCCAAACGGAGACGCCCGATCTTTGCTCGTAGCACTTCCAGGTGATCCATCCCATAAGGATAACTCATCTGGATCGGCAGCGCATCGGTCGCCACATCTTGGTGGTAACTTGTTCCGTATTCCTATTTGGCAGCCTGTGTTCCCCTAGGGAGGTTCCCATCAGGTCCGGGCAGAATGTGCACTCGCAGGAACAATCGACGCGCAGAACCGTTGACAGCTTCAATGAGGCGTTCAATCGGCACGACGCGGATGGGTTGGCAGCGTTCTTGACCGAGGACACGGTGTTCGAGGACACGTTACCCGCGCCGGACGGCCGCCGCATCGAAGGAAAGGCCGCCGTGGTTGAATTCTGGCGCGGATGGGTTTGTCCGCAATCCCGACGCACGGTTCGAGGCCGAAGAAGTGATCGTGAGCCGAACTCGGGCGACAGTCCTTTGGGTATATCGCAAGATGCGCAACGGTCAGCCATGGCACCTGCGCGGCGTTGACGTTTTTACCGTAAGAGATGGCAAAGTGGCCGCAAAGTTCGCCTATGTGAAGGGCTGAAGGCTGAAGCTCGGTGAAACAAAAGAATATCCAGAGTAGCCCTAGATTGAAACGACTGGCGGCAGGAAGTCGCGTCCACGCTTCGCTGGTTGTTCCAGTTCTGTGCACCGGAACAAAGGTCGTAATATTGCGTCATGTCGGAACTCAAGGATGACGGTTGTCGTCTCACTTTCCTGAAATGTTTCTACGCGTGACAAGATAGACCGCAAAGCTACCGAGCCAATGACCGCCCTCCTAATGCTCGCCTGTTACCGCAGCCTATCCAGTCCCTGTGTGCCTCGGCAGTTGCCATGATTGACCGCAGCCGCTTGTCTGTTTTCGGCAAACCAGCAGCGATTCCCTCCAGCATCCATGCTCGGCTGAGATTAAGTCCATCTAGATGCGCCAGCTTCGGATCACTTGGATCAGGCGACACAACAGGCTGGAGCCATTTAGCCGCGCTGGACGTGGAAATCTGGGGCATGAACGTTCGGAGCCAGCGAGCAAACGCTTGGCTGGGGAGCACACGCCGGATCAGGTCCGCCTCGCCGAGGCACGGCGATAGGAAATCCTCCCCGGAGGGCTCACACGCAAGCGGACCGTTCTGGTCTCTGAGATAGAACTGCTTGGCTTTGGACACGATTAATTCGGCGAATGCTCGATTGCCATTACTGTGCGCATAATCGAGCATCAGACCGAGCGCGAAAGCAGTCTGGTCGTGTTCGCCGATCCGCACAGGATGAGAAAGCTTGGGTAGCCAGCCGTTCAGACGTTCCAGCGCAGCTTGTTCCAGAGGACGGAGGTTGCCAGCCATTTCTCTTGCTTGAGGATCGTCCCACTCCTTGAGTTCCGCCAT
>Ga0207657_10004566_pt1 | contig 14639 bp, 17 predicted proteins | sample KBSC33metaG_FD_184316 | JGI IMG/M metagenome (GOLD analysis project Ga0207657, IMG submission 184316) | Corn rhizosphere microbial communities from Kellogg Biological Station, Michigan, USA - KBS C3-3 metaG (SPAdes) (version 2) | ecosystem: Host-associated > Plants > Roots > Rhizosphere > Soil ... | reverse complement strand
TAGCCGAGATCGTCGCCGGAGCCGTCGTTCATCGAGCCGATGCCGGCACCGACGACGGTCTCCTGCGAGCGCTCGTGCAGCCGCTCGCGCCCACGGCGGACGGCCGTGAGGAAGCGGTCGAGGTTGACCTCGAGCGATGCGAGCATCGAGTCGGCCCAGTCCTCCATCTCGAGGCGGGCCTCGCGCGCCTCACGGCGCGCCTCGTCGACGATGTCCTGCGCCTGGCGCTCGGCGATCTTCACGATCTCGGTCTGCGACGCCTCGCGGACGGCCTGCTCGCGCGCCTCGGCGAGCAGCCGGTCGACCTCCCGCTTCGCCTCGGCCAGCATCTCCTGGCGTTCCTTGACGATCCACCGGGCCTGCTTGATCTCTTCCGGGATCGTCGCCCGCATCTGGTCGAGGATGTCGTAGATCTCCTCGCGGTCGATGCGCACCTGGTCGGTGAGGGGAACGGCCTTCGCGTTGTGCACGAGGTCGTCGAGCTTGTCGATCAGAACCAGGACGTCCATTGCTTCCAAGTCTAGCTTCGCCGCTGCGCCGGACGGTCCTCCAGCCGCGCCCCGAGCCAGTCGAGGATCTCGCCGAGACGGCCGACCGCGATCGAGAGGTGGCCGTCCGGCTCGCTGATGTGCGCCTCGACGCCCGGGATACGCTCCGCGAGCCAGCGGCCGTGGGCGACCGGGACCATCTTGTCCTGGACTCCCTGCCAGAGGAGCGCCGGGACGTCGATGTCCGCCAGCTCGAACCCCCAGGGTCGCGTGAAGGCGAGGTCGTCGTCGCGCCAGCCGGCGATGCCGGACGAGATGGCGCGGTCGATGTTCAGCTTCGCGTGTGCGGCGCGCTCCCCGGTCAGCACCTCGCGATCGACCGGTGGAAGCAGCGTCGCGAGCACGTCGCGGATCTCCTCGGCCGTCGTCTCCCGCAGCTCCTGCGCCAGCGGCTCGAGGAACGCGTTCAGCGCATCGGCTCCCTCGAGCGCGGCGCCGAACTCCTCGACGTTCTGCTCGCCCATGCCCGCGAGCCAGTCGATGCCGTCCACCGCCCACGGCGTCGGGCACGCGATGGCCGCCACGGCACGGCAGCGCTCCGTGACCAGCGCGCCGAGCGCGAGCGAGTGCGGCGCACCACCCGAGGCGCCGATCGACGCGAAGTGCTCGACCTCGAGCGCGTCGAGCACGTCGACGATGTCGTTCGCGATGTCGGCGACGACGCGGCCGGGGCTCGGCGTCGAGTCGCCGTAGCCGGCGCGGTCGTACGAGATCAACCGTAGCCCGCGCTCACGCGCAAGCTCGACGTCGGGCGGGTAGGTGATCCCGCTCCCCGGGGTGCCGTGATGACCGACGACGACGAAGCCTTCCGGGTCGCCGTCGTCGAAGATGTGGAGCGTCCGGCCGTCGCGGAGCTTGATGTCGCGCTCGCTCATTCGGTCGGGTTCTCCGGCGTGCCCGGCCGCCCGTTCGGGAAGAGCTCCTTGAAGCGCCTCGCCACGGGCTCGGGCACGAGCGCCGAGACGTCGCCGCCGAACGCGGCGATCTCTTTCACCCCGCTCGACGACACGAAGCTGACCTGCGGGCTCGCCATCACGTACACCGTCTCGACGTCCGGGGCGAGGTGGCGGTTCAGCTGGTTCATCTGGAACTCCCACTCGAAGTCCGAGATGACGCGCAGCCCCTTGACGATCGCCTTCGCCTCCCACCGCTTCGCGAAGTCGACGACCAGCTCGCTGAAGACGTCGACCTCGACGTTCTCGAGATGCGCGAGCGCGCCGCGCAGGAACTCGATGCGCTCGTCGGTCGTGAACATGGGCTGCTTGTGATGCGGATTGCCGACGACGCCGACGACAACGCGGTCGAAGATGCCGCACGCACGCGTGATCACGTCGATGTGGCCGTTCGTGACCGGGTCGTACGAGCCCGGGCAGATCGCGGTGATCATGCCGCGCCCTCGTACACCGTGATCCGCGTCGAGCCGTACTTGCGGCTCGTGCGCTCGAGCAGCGGCAGCTCGGGCTCGATCCGCGCGGACGTCTCGACGACGAGCAGGCCGTCCGGCGCGAGCACGGCCGGCAGATAGCGCGCGAGCTTGGGTTCGAGGTCCGAGTACATGTCGTAGGGCGGATCGAGCAGCACGAGATCGTACTTCCTGCCGGTGCCCGCCTCGCCCGCGAGCGCCGTGACGGCGTCCTGCCGGACGATCGTCGCCTTCAGGCGGAGCTTGTCGAGATTCTGCTCGATCATCCGCGCAGCCGCAGGGTCGCGCTCGACGAAGACAGCGCGGGTCGCGCCCCGCGAGAGCGCCTCGAGCCCCATCGACCCAGAGCCCGCGTAGAGGTCGAGGACCGCGGCGCCGTCGAGCGGGCCGACCAGGTTGAACACGTTCTCACGGACACGGTCGGAGGTCGGCCTCGTGTCGAGGCCGGGCGGTGCCTGGATCCGGTGCCCCCGGTGCGTGCCCGCGATGATCCGCATGGGAAGATCGTTGCATGGCCGGCTTCACCCTCGTGCACGGAGCGTGGCACGGCGGCTGGGCGTGGGACCTGCTGCGCAGGGAGCTCGAGGCGCGCGGCCACACGGTTGCGACTCCCGATCTGCCCTGCGACGACGTCACCGCGGGGATCGCCGAGTACGCGCAGCTCGTACCGCCGGCCGACGTCGTCGTCGGACACTCCCTCGGCGGCCTGACGATCCCGCTCGTCGACGCTCGGCTGCGCGTGTTCCTCTGCGCGCTCGTGCCGGGCATCGCCCGGACCGATGCGTTCGCTCCCGGCTTCGGTGACGCGCGCATCCGCGACGAGCTCGGACGCTCCTACTATCCCGATCCCGCCGACGGCGCCCGCGAGCTCCAATACCCCGACGAGGCCACACCGCTTGCGCAGCGACTCCGGCGGCAGGCGCCGGTCGACTCGACGGTGGCGCAGAACGGGCCTGCCCTCTACATCGTCTGCACGCGCGACGCGGCTGTCCGCCCCGAGTGGCAGCGCGCGGCGGCGCGTGCGGTGGGACGGTCCGTCGAGATCGACGCAGGCCACTCACCGATGCTCACGCACCCGCGCGAGCTCGCGGACATTCTCGAGTCAGCTGCCCGCGAGGCAGGCGTCGTGTGACGACGCTGCGACCCGGCGGCGCTCTCGCAGCCGGCCGCGGTCGTCCAGAACGCAGAGCGTCCCCTGCGCGAGCGACGGTGTCAGCACGCGGCCCGCGGCGTATTGCACGTTGTACGACCCGACCGGGACCCGCGTCACGTGCAGCAGCCGCGCGGTCGGCTCGTCGTAGACGCGCAGCGTCCCGTCGTCGCCGCTCGTCACGAACGCGCGGCCGGCGAGAAACGTGACGTGCTGCGGCGCGGCGTCCGCGACGAGCGTGCGGGCCTCCGCCCCGTCGTAGACGGCAATCGACCGTGCCTCGCCCGCCGTCACCCACACGCGCCCGGTCGGCGAGAAGCCGACGTCGTGGGCAGGGAACGGCGGCTGTACGCGGCCACGCAGCCGCGGCCGGCGCGGATCCGAGACGTCGACGACCGCGAGCTCGGGCGAGGCTGTGCCGAGGCCGACCCAGAGCGTGCGGCCGTCGCGCGAGAGCGACAGGTGCCGCGGCCAGAGCCGGAGCTTCAGCCGCGCGACGACGGCCCCGCGCTCGACGTCGACGGTAACGAGCTCGGCGTTCCCCGAGTCGGTGACGAATGCGTGGCGGCCGTCACGGGCCGAAGCGGTGTACCGCGGCTCGACGAAGCCGCCGAGCACGTGACGTACCGCGACGTCGCGCACGATGCTCACCGCCCCAACTGCAGTGTGTGCGACGACGGCACTCGCGCCGACGCGCTCGATGCTGCGCGGCCCGGGCCGCGTCGGGATGCGCTTGCGCACGAGCCCCGTCAACAGGTCGACGGCGACGACGTGCGCCTCGGTATCGGCCGTGACGAGCGCGACGGGAAGCGCGCGCACCGCGAACGGCGCCGCCGCTGCGGCAAGAACGAAACTGCGTCTGTCCACACAGGCAGTACGTCAGGAGAGCGCTTCGGGGTCCGTCTCGCCGAAGAGCTCGTCCACGGCGTCGAGGAGCGGCCCCGGCGGGTCGCCGAGCGACTGCGCCAGAGCCCGCGCCCGCTCGAGCAGCGGCCGGTCGAGGCGGAGGCGGGCGAAGCGGAGGTCGCTGACCCCGTGCTGGCGTATGCCGAGCAGCTGGCCCCCGCCACGGAGGTCGAGGTCGATCTCCGCGAGCTCGAAGCCGTCGGTGATGTCGACGAGCGACTGGAGCCGCGTCCGCGCCGTCTCGGTCAGCTCCTCCTTCGCGCGGGAGACGAGCACGCAGTACGACTGCTCCGCCCCCCGTCCGACGCGGCCGCGCAGCTGGTGCAGCTGCGCGAGACCGAAGCGGTCGGCCTCCTGCACGATCATCACCGTCGCGTTCGGCACATCGACGCCGACCTCGATCACGGTCGTCGCGACGAGGACGTCGAGCTCGCGCGCGTTGAAGCGCGCCATGATGTCGCGGCGCTCGGGCGGCTTGAGGCGACCATGCAGGCAGCCGACGCGGAACTCGCGCAGCTCCGCGCGGCGCAGCCGTTCCGCTTCCTCCTCCGCGGCGCGCGCGAGCGTCGTCTCGGATGCCTCGACGAGCGGGCAGACGACGTATGCCTGTCGCCCCTCGCGGAGCAGGCGCGTCAGCCGCGTGTACGCCGCCGACGCCTGCCCCTCGTCGATCCAGCTCGTGACGATCGGCTTGCGCGACGCGGGCGGCTTCGCGATCTCCGACACCGAGAGGTCGCCGTACACGGTGAGCGCGAGCGTGCGCGGGATGGGCGTCGCCGTCATATGGAGCACGTGGGAGGCGCGACCTTGCGCGAGCGCCTTGCGCTGCTCGACGCCGAAGCGGTGCTGCTCGTCGACGACGGCGACGGAGAGGTCTCGTAGCTCGACACCTTCCTGGATGAGCGCATGCGTGCCGACGACGACGTCGGCGCCGAGCGCGTCTGCGCGCGTCTTCTTCGGCGACGCGCTCGTGAGCAGCGCGCAGGTGACGCCGAGCTCGGCGCAGATGCCCTCGATCGTCAGGAAGTGCTGCTCGGCGAGCGTCTCGGTCGGCGCCATCAGCGCGCCCTGGCGGCCGTGCTCGACCGCGCGCAGGATCGCGTAGAGCGCGACGACCGTCTTGCCGGAGCCGACGTCGCCCTGGAGGAGCCGCTGCATCGGCACCGTGCGCTCGAGGTCGGCGTCGATCTCGCGCACGGCCTGCTCCTGGTACGGCGTCAGCGCGAACGGCAGCGTCTGCCGGTAGCGGGCGATCAGCTCGCCGGGCACGCCGAGCGAGGGTGCGAGCGTCCGCTCGCGCTCGGCCGCGCGGCGGGCGATCCCGATCTGGAGTAGCAGCAGCTCTTCGAACGCGAGCCGTGCGCGGCCCGCTTCCGCCTCGCCGTCGGACTCGGGCCGGTGGATCACGAAGAGTGCGTCGCGTTTCAGCGGCATGCCCTCGCGCTCGCGGAGCTCCGCCGGCAGCGGGTCGAAGTAGTCGGAGACGTGGCCGAGCGCGGCGGTCACGAGCGTGCGCATGCGCTTCGGCGTGATCTCCTCGCTCGCGGGATAGACCGGTGCGAAGTCGGCGGTCGCGTCGCCCGCGCCGATGTCGTGCGACTTGACGTCGAAGCCGTAGCGCCCCGGCTTGCCGCGCAGGCGCACGTGGACACCCGGCTGCAGCTGGTCTGCAAGCCACGGCTGGTTGAACCACGCGGCGCTGATCGTCGCGGTCCCGTCGGTGACGCGCGCCGTCACCATCGTGCGGCGCCCGCGCAGCGGGCGCTTCGAGACGCTCAGCACCTCGCCCGCGATCGCGACCTCGTCGCTCGAGGCGCCGAGCGCCGCGATCGCCACCTCGTCGACGGCCGACTCGTAGCGGTGCGGGCGGTGCTCGAGCAGGTCGCGGATCGTGCGTAGCCCGAGCTTCTCGAGCTTGCGCTTCAGCGTCACGCCGACGCCGGGGAGCGCGTCGAGCCCGGTGTCGAGCCGGCGCGGCTGCGGCCGGCCGCGGGTCGCCGGCCAGACCCGGGGCTGGTCCAGGCTTGCGAAGACCGTCTGTCGACGGAGTGCTGTCATGGTGCTCGGCGCCAGAGCGTCCGGAACACTACGGCCCGGTCCGGACGGAATCAGCCGGCGTCGGTGAACCAGAAGAAGCCGACGGTCCCCGGACCGGCGTGCGCACCGATCACCGCGCCGAGCGAGGTCTCCATCTCGATCTGCGCGTTCGGCCGGATGTCGCGAACCATCTTCTCGAGCTCGACCATCCGCTCCGGCGCGTCGGCGTGCGCAATGCCGACGCGTAGCCCCGGCTCGTCGCGCGTGTTCGTCTCGAGCGCGTCGACGAACTCCTGGAAGGCCTTGCGGTTGCCGCGGACGCGTTTCACCGGCAGCACCTCGCCGTCGCGGATCGAGAGGATCGGCTTCACGTTCAGCAGCTGCCCGGCGAAGGCCTTCGCCTTCCCGATGCGGCCGCCGCGCGCGAGGAACTCGAGCGTGTCGACCGTGAAGAGGAGCCCGTGCTCGGCGAGGTAGCGCTCGACGAGCGCGTCGATCTCCTCGTCGGTCGTGCCGCGCTCGAGCCGCCGCTGGATCGCGAGCGCGAGCATCGCGATCGCAACCGACGCGGACTGCGAGTCGATCGTGCGCACCCGGCCGTCGCCGAGCTGTTGCGCCGCCGTGCCCGCGCTCTGGAACGTCCCCGAGAGATTCGAGGCGATGTGGATCGAGAGGATGCGCTCGTACTGGCCAAGCTCCTCGTAGGCGGCGAGGAAGTCGCCGGGCGTCGGCTGCGACGTTGTCGGCAGCTGCGGCGACGTGCGCAGGCGCTCGTAGAACTCGCGCGCCGTCAGCTCGACGCCGTCCTTGAAGCTGTCCATGCCGAAGTTGACGTAGAGCGGCACGACGCGCCAGTTCACGAAGCGGTCGCTTGCGTCGGGGAAGTCTGCGGTCGAGTCGAGGACGATCGCGGTGTTCAGCACGGTGAGATTCACGCCGCCGCCTCGACCAGCGCGTTCACGATCTCGTCGAGCTCCTGATCCTTCGTCAGGCACGCGGCCGCGCCCGCAGCGTAGAGCGCTTCGATCTCGCGTGCGTTCGCCGATGCAGTGAGACAGACGACGGCCACGTCGGGATGCGACTCGCGCACTGCCGCGGTCGCCTGCACGCCGTCCATCCCGGGCAGGCGGTAGTCCATCAGGACGACCTGCGGCTTGAACCGCTCGACCGCGGCCACGACTTCGCTGCCGTCCCCGACCGACGCGACGACCTCGAGGTCGGCCCGCATGCCGAGCAGGAGCTCGAGTGCCTCGCGGAAGACCTGGTTGTCCTCGACGAGGAGGATCCGGATCGGCCGCCCCATGCCGGAGCGGACTCTACTCGGCCGAGAGAAGCAGGTGGTAGTGCGGCTGTCCGCCGTCCTGGACGTCGACCTCGATGCCCGGATGGGCCGTGGCGATCCGCTCGAGCAGGTCGTCGAGCGGCGCCTTGTCCTCCCCCACGAAGAGGGTCAGGAGCTCGCGCGGCTCGCGCAGGAGTTGCCCGACGACGGCGAAGGCCACGTCGTCGAACGCCGGGCCGTCGGCGACCGGCTGTCCTTCGGCGAGGCCGAGCCAGTCGCCCTTGTGGATCGCGATGCCGTTCATCTCGACGTCGCGTGAGGCGATCGTCACCTCGCCCGTCACGACCGACGCGACGGCCTCGCGCATCGCCTCCGCGTTGTCGGCGGCGCTCCGTGAGCCGTCGAAGGCGACCATCGCCGCGAGGCCGGCGGGGATCGAGTCGACGTGGACGACCTCGACGTTGCGGTCGGCGTGCGCGGCCGCGTGCTCCGCGGCGAGGACGATGTTCGAGTTGTTCGGGAGGATGATTCCCTCCTCCGCGTCGAGCGACTGCACGGCGCGCAGGAGGTCGGCGGTCGACGGATTCATCGTCTGGCCGCCCTCGACGATCTCGAGCGGGCCGACCGCTTCGGCGAGGCTCTCGAAGAGGAGGCGGTTCCCTTCGCCCGCGACGACCGCGACGACGCCGGACTGCGCGCGCGGCGCGTCGGGAACGGCGGCGAGCAGCCGCTCTTCGCGTTCGTGCGTCTGCTCGTGCATGTTCGCGATCTCGATCCGGTCGATCGTTCCCGACCGCGTGCCGATGGAGAGCGCCGCGCCGGGATCGTCGGTGTGCACGTGCACCTTGATCGCCGTGTCGTCGCCGACGACGAGGAGCGAGTCGCCGAGCTGCTCGAGCTCGGACTCGAGCGCCTCGCGATCGAGGTTCTTCCCTTCGATGAGAAAGACGGTGCAGTACGTGTAGCGGGAGAGCTCCTGATGAATCGCGTCGAACGAGAGATGCTCCTCCACGGGCTGCGCCTCGGGGATCGGCTGACCCGTGATGACGGCGGCGACGCCGCGCATGAGCTCGAGCAGGCCGGCACCGCCTGCGTCGACGACGCCTGCGTCCTTCAGCACCTGCAGCTGCTCCGGCGTGCGCGCAACCGCTTCCTCGCCGCGCCGGACGAGCTGGACGAGGAGCTCGGCGAGCGCCGGGTGCGACGGCGCCTGCGCCTCCGCTTCCTCAGCGAGCTCGCGGATCACAGAGAGCATCGTCCCCTCGACGGGTCGCCGCACGGCCCGGTAGGCGGCATCGGTTGCACCGCGAAGCGCGCGGGCCATCGCGTCGGCGTCGATCGCGGGCGTGTCGGTCTCGCCGAGCACGTCGGCGGCACCACGCACGATCTGCGAGAAGATGACGCCGGAGTTGCCGCGTGCACCCATGAGCGCGCCGCGCGCGACGTCGCGCGCGAGCGACTGCCGGTTCGCGGCAGACGTCGAGTCGACGGCCTCGTCGACCGCGCGCACGGTCATCGTCAGATTCGTGCCGGTGTCGCCGTCGGGCACCGGATAGACGTTCAGATCGTCGATGCGCGCGCGGTTCGCCTCGAGCGACGCCAGCGCCGCGTCGACGACCTTCTGCATCGCCTCGCGATCGCCGTTCAGGCTCATCCGGTTCTCCGCACATCGTCAATGTGCACCTCGACAGCCCGCACGGGAAGGCCTGTGAGGCGATTGACCTCGTAGCCGACCCTGTTTCGCACCGTCGAAGCGACCTCGGCGAGGTTGAGCCCGTACTCGACGACGACGTGGAGGTCGATCGTCACGCCGTCGCCGTTCCCGCCGACCTCGACCCCGCGCGTCGGCCGGTCGCGCAGCCGGCGCCGCCCGGCCATCCCGACAACGCCGTAGCACTCGCGCGCCGTCTCACCGACGATGTGCGCGATCGCATCGCTCGAGATCGTGATTCGCCCCAGGGGTGACGAGAGCGCATGCGCGTGCCCTGCCTCCACGTCGTATTCGACCGCCGGGAGGCGCTCAAGGTTGCGCGACGAGCAGCTGAGCCCACGGATCCGGGCGCTCGACGCGGCTGCGGGACAGCGCGGCCTCGCGCGCCAGTTGCGCGAGCTCGTCGTCCGTGTAGAAGTGCCCACGGCTCGCGAGCGGATACGGCGCCGCCTCCGTGCCCTTCGCCTCGGGCGCGGTGGTGAAGATCGCGATCCGGCCGTGCTCGGGCTCGAGGACACGGCGCATCTCCGTGAGAGCGCGCACCGGGTCGGGAAAGAAGAAGAACGCAACGAGCGACGAGACGGCCGTGAACGACCCGTCGGCGAACGGCAGCTGCTCGGCCGAGCCGCGGACCGCATCCGCGCCGGCGAGGCGCACCATGTCGCGGCTGTGGTCGACGCCGGTGACGCGGCACCCCGTCAGGGCCCGCGCGTGCCGCATGAAGACGCCGCCGCCGCAACCGACGTCGAGCAGACGGTCGTCCGGCCCGAGCCCGAGGGCCTCGAGGACCGGCGGCCACGCGAACGAGTGCACGTCGTCGGCTCCGTACGTCCGACGGGCTCCGCGGCCGTGCGGGCGCCGCGCGATGCGATCCGTCATCCGGTCGATCCGCCATTCGCGGATGGACGCGGAGAGGCTCAGATGGCCTTCTGGACCTTGCCGGCCTTGAGGCAGCGCGTGCAGACGTACGCCCGCGTCGCCTTGCCCTTCAGGAGCACGCGAACGCGCTGGAGGTTCGGGTCGAAGCGCCGCTTCGTGGCCACCATCGAATGGCTCCGGTGGTTGCCGAAACCGGGCTTCTTTCCACAGACTGCGCAGACTCTGCTCATCGGCGGAGCAGTGTAGCGAAAGCTATTTCGCGGCCTGCGAGGTGGCGCGGAGCTGCTGGAAGAGATCGGCCATCTCGAGCGCGTTCCGGACGGCCGCGGCGCCGCGGGCGTCAGCGTCCTCGTCGGCGTCGGTGATCAGCCCGAACGCGACGGGAACACCCGTCTCGAGCCCCGCGAGCTGCAGCCCGGAGGCGGCCTCTGCCGCGACGACGGCCGAGTCGCTCGCGCTCCCGACGGCGACGATGCAGGCGTAGCGGCGCGTCTTCGCGAGCGCCATCGCACCGATCGGCAGCTCGAACGCCGTAGGCACGGCCATCACGAGGATCTGGTCGCGGCCGACTCCCGCGCGGTCGAGCTCGGCGAGCGCCGACTCGAGCAGGCGGTTTGCGACATCGACGCTCGCACGCGAGACGACGATGCCGACGCCGCGACGCGTGCTGCGCGACTCGCCCTCGAGCACGTTGACGTCGTCGGGGATGTCGAGCTCGCCGGCGTCGTGACCGGCGAGGCGGAGCTCGGGCTCGCCGTCGCCCGTGTCCTCGTCGTTCGCTTCGGCGACGTCCGCCTCTTCGACCTCGACCTCGCCGTTTGCAGGCTCGGGCTCTTCGCCCGGCCAGGACTGGTGCTCGCTCACGGAGCCAAGCGTATTGGATTCAGGCAAGGGCCTGGACGAGCTGCCTGTATGCGCGCTGCAGATCTTCGCGGTCGAAGACGGCGCTGCCTGCGACGAGCAGCGTCGCGCCCGCGTCGTAGACCGAGCGTGCGTTATGGATGTCGATCCCGCCGTCGACCTGGATCTGCACCGACTCGGGGAGCAGGGGACGAAGCCGCCTGATCCGGCCGAGCGTCTCCGGCATGAACTTCTGGCCCGAGTAGCCCGGGTGGATGCTCATGCACAGAACGAGGTCTGCAGCGCCCGCGAACTTCGCCACCGCCTCGGGCTCGGTCTCGGGGTTGAACGCGACGCCGACTCCGAGGCCGTGCTCACGCGCGACCGCAATTGTCGCCGGCACGTCGTCGACTGCCTCGTAGTGGAACGTGACACTGTCGCCACCGGCGCGTGCGATCTGCGGGAAGTGGTGCACCGGGTTGTCGACCATGAGGTGACAGTCGACCGCGGCACCGTCGAACTCGTGCACGCGCCTCGCGACCGCCTCGAGGACGATCGGGCCGATGGTGATCGGCTCGACGAAGTGGCCGTCGCCGACGTCGAAGTGGAAGACGCGCGCGCCCGTTCGAAGCAGCACGTCGATCTGCTCCCCGAGTTGGAGAAAGTCCGCCGCGTAGAGCGACGGCTCGATCTCAACCGTCCGGATCCAGTCCTGCCAGCCCACGCCGCCGGAGGTTAGACGCGAAGTCGGCTGACGAAGAAGCCGGTCGTGCCGTGAACGTGCGGCAGCGTCAGAAGGAAGCGGGGGTCGCGCGGGTGCGCGAACTGCGGCCACTCGTCGCCGAGCGGCACGACCTCGAGGCCGCTTGCCTCGACGACCGCCTCGTTCTCCTCCGCGTTCATCGTGCAGACCGAATAGACGACCGTGCCGCCGGGCTTCACGCGCTCGGCCGCCCCTCGGAGAAGTGCGAGCTGGAGCTCCGGCAGCGGGCTCGCGCGCCAGCGGAGGTCCGGCCGCTGCCCGAGCACGCCGAGGCCCGAGCAGGGAGCGTCGACGAGAGCGCGGTCGAAGCCCGACAGGTCGGCCGGCAGGTCGGTGCCGTCCGCCTCGACGACGGTCACGTTCGTCGCGCGCATCGTCGCGAGATTCGCACGCAGCTCGCTTGCGCGGTTCGGGTCGATCTCCACCGCCGTCACGTCTCCACGCAGCTGCGACGTCTTGCCGCCGGGCGCGGCGCAAAGATCGAGCGTGCGCTCGCCCTCCTGCGAGCCGACGACGAGACCGACGAGCTGCGAGCCGCGGCTCTGCGGCCAGATCCGGCCGGCGGCGACAGCGAGATCGTCGACGCGCGCGACGCGGTAGGCGCCCGGAATGTCGGTCGGCTCGCCGGGCGGGTCGCCGTCGAGCAGGCGGACGACGGTCTCGAGCGGCTCGTTCATCGCCCGCATGAGCTCGAGCGCGCCGGTGCGGCCGAGGTCGCGCTCGAACGTCTCTGCGATCCAGTCGGGATACGACTCCTTCAGCGCGCCGTCGGGGAGCGACGCGAGCAGTTGAGCGATGCCCTCGGTGAGGCGGCGCATGACGGCGTTCGTGAACGGGACTGCGCGCTCGAGGCGCGCGCGCCGGACGAGCTCGACCGACTCGTTCGCGGCGGCGTGCGGCGCGGTGTCGGTGTAGCCGAGCTGATACGCGCCGAGGCGAAGCGCTGCGCGGACGGGCGGGTCGAGCTTGCGCACCGGTCGCTTGCCGAGCGTGTCGATCGCATGGTCGAGCGTGCGAACGCGCTGCACGGCGCCGTACGCGAGGCGTTGCGCGAACGCGCGCTCGCGCTCGTCGAGATCCCGCGCGGCGGTGCGGAAGACGCGGTCGGCGTACGCGTCCTGCTCGAACACGCGGAGCAGCACCTCGTACGCGGCGCGCCGTGCGGGCGAGACGGTGGCCATCAGCGTCGGCCGCGCTGGTAGGCCTCGAACGGCATGCGCGTGCCGCCCTCGGGCTGAACTTCGAGCAGCTCGAGCGAGCCGTCGTCGGCGACGCGCGCCTTCCAGACGATGAGCGGGCGCTCGTCGACGACTGCGCGCGCGCCGATGTGCGGCGACAGCGCGCGCACGTGGTCGACGTTCTCGCGTGCCGGGCGGGTGAGGTCGAGGTTGCGATCCTCGGGCGTGATCTTCTCGGCGTAGGTGGCGCCGTCGTCCGGTTGCGGCGTGAACTGCGGCTCGGGGAGCACGTCGCCGATCAGCCGCGCGGCGATCTCCGCAGCGCGCGCGAAGACGGTGCCGGCGTCGTCTTCGGGTTGCACGTCGAACGCCTCCTGCGCGGCGATCGGGCCGGCGTCGAGGTCGGGTGTGGTTCTGTGGATCGTCACACCGGTGCGCGTGTCGCCGGCCATCAGCGTCCGCTCGACCGGTGCAGCGCCGCGCCAGCGCGGCAGGAGCGACGGGTGCACGTTGAGCCAGAGCGCGCGGTCGAGAAGCGCCTCGGGGATGAGGAGGCCGTACGCCGCGACGACGACCGTGTCGACGGGGATCTCGACGTCGTCACCGAGGCGGGCCGGCTGCGCAACCGGGATCCCGAGGCGCTCTGCAACTGCTTTCGCGGGCGTGGGTGCGAGCTTGCGGCCGCGGCCGCGAGGCTTGTCGGGACGCGTCAGGAGCAGCGCGACGTCGTGGTGCACCGCGAGCCGCTCGAGCACGTCGGCGCCGAACGGCGCGGTCGCTGCGACCGCGAGCTTCACGTCAGGAGAGGACGATGCGCGGGCGGAGGACGCCGAGCGCCTCGCGCCGTGCTTCGGGCGTCGTGCGGTCGATCATCAGCACGCCGTCGAGGTGGTCGCTCTCGTGCTGCACACAGCGTGCGGCGTAGCCGTCGAGCTCGTAGCGCACGTCGGCGCCGGTCTCGTCCTTGCCGACGATCGTGACCTCCAGCGAGCGCTCGACGGGGACGGTGATCCCCTGAATCGAGAGGCAGCCTTCGTCGGCGACGTCGCTCTCCTCGCTGCGCTCGACGATCTCGGGATTGACGAGCGCGAGCACTTCGTCCTCGTCCGGCTGGAAGACGAAGACGCGGCGGAGGACGCCGACCTGCGTTGCCGCGAGGCCGATGCCGTTCGCGTCGTGCATCAGGAGCTTCATGCGCTCGACGAGGCTCTGCAGCTCTTCGTCGAACTCCGTGACGGGGCGCGCCTCCATCTTCAGCGCGGCGTCCGGGTACTGGCGGATCTGGGCGAGCGCGATCCGGCGGCGCGCCTCGCGCTCCGGGTCGAGCTCGTCGTGCTCGTGGCGGACTTCGCCCTCGATCTCCTCGTCGTCGTGCTCGTGCATGCAGTCGGCACACTAGCGAGGTCATGGATCCGCGAGAGGTGAAGGCGATCATGAGCCAGGGCGCGATCCGGCCCGAGACGCCGCGCGACCGGGAGGAGCGGCGGATCCTCGAGGAGGAGCTCGCGACGAGCCCCGTGAAGGGCGCGCCCCTGCGGCAGCGGCTGCGGAACTTCCGTCCCGACGGCGACTCCGCGATCCGCGCGCTCGGCGGGCCGACGTTGTGGATGCGGCGGCTGCGCGCGATCGAGGAGGAGGTCGAGCTGCACGAGCAGCAGCTCGGCGAGGCGTGGCGGGCGCTCGCGGAGGACGCGCCAGATGCGGACGAGTTCGCGCGCCGGTGGCGCGAGACGGTGCACGCGTGGAGCTTCGCCCAGGTGAACGAGCTGATCGAGCGGCACAACCGAAACTTCCCGGCCGAGGCGCGGCTGCCCATGGATCCGCGGACGCGCGACTTCGTGAAGATCAACGGCCGTCCGTACCAGCGCGACTTCCTCGACGAGGCGTGGGCGCTCGAGCGCTTTCCGCCCGACCTTCGGGCC